>ERZ869936.1593-NODE-1593-length-15729-cov-18.620008_pt1 | contig 15729 bp, 12 predicted proteins | sample MGYA00520876_ERZ869936 | MGnify/ENA primary metagenome ERZ869936 (study PRJEB32218, sample SAMN09650985) | biofilter metagenome | isolation source: enrty point of leading RO module | place: Saudi Arabia: Thuwal, RO plant located on Red Sea | collected 2016-02-17...
AGCGCAGCGACGCCGCTCCGGCGATGTGGAGGTGATTCGGCCCGGTTTGCAACAGTGCGGTAAAGCTGTGGGGCGCTTGGGGCCGCACGCCTGATCGCACCAAGGGCAGGATGAGGCTGCAGCCCGCGTCACAATTAGAGCGATTTGCAGAACTGTGTTTGTGCTGAGGGGGGCAGGTTGGCTGGAGTTCGCCATCTCCGGCGAAGTGGCGGGTCGAGAGCCGAGGGTCAAGAGGTCGCTAATGGCTATTGGCTAATAGCTATTGGCGATCTTGCCTCCGCGAATCAAGAACGGATCGTTCCCGGGGCCACAGACCGAACTGCAAAGCGCTCTAAACGCCCGCCCAAACAGGAAACGGGCCTGCCGCAGTGACTGCGGCAGGCCCGCTCTCGCGGGAGTTCACCAAATCTCCGTCGATCGCGCCGTCCCGCGAAGAGCGCGATGAGGGTCCCCCCTGTCTGGTGAATCGGTTTTTTGCTGCTCTCTGTGAGTCAGATCGGCTCCCATGTATTTACCGCAGCTTGACCTGGAACGTGATCTCGCCTTCTGCCTCGCCGGCGAGCGGTTCGGCCAGTTCGAAGATGATGACCTGGCTGCCGTCCGGTTCTTCCTCCAGCGTCAGCCCGCCGTCAAGCTCAGAGAACGCGCTGCCGCGCACATACTCAACCCGCGTGGTGAGGTGGTCCATGATGCGGACCCGCGAAAGCTCGCGTTCGCCCGTGTTCTTGAAGCGAATCGTGAAGGTGACCGTCTCGCCAGGCTGGGCGCTGTCCCGGTCGGCTTCCTTGATGATCGCGAGATCACCCGGCGTGCGCTGGTCTTCGACGCCCGTGTAGTCCTGAGCCATGCGACGGCCGTGCACTTCCTGTCCCGACTGGTCGTACCCGATGATGATCGGGCTGTCGTCCTTCGACCAGACGCCGGCCGTCTGCACGACGTACGCCTGAGTCGCCTCTTCCGTCTTGTCGACCTGCACAGACCGCGTCGTCTGTCGGTCTTCGCCGATGTTCTGCACCTTGTGGTGTTCTTCAGCGCCCACAGTCAGGTGCAGGCCCATCTCAGCCGTTTCGAGCGCGAGTCCGCTGGCTCTCGATCGCACCCGGGCCGTGTTGAGTTGGTCGGCTTGCCGGCCGACCTCGGGATTCTGCGTTGTTTCGAAGCCGGAAGCCGGCAATCGATCATGCACGCCGCCCAGCTTGGCGATCGAATGGTCCGCAACCGGTTGGCTGATCGTCCGCACGGAACCGAACCGGGGAGCGTACACGCATGCCCGCGTGCTGATGCGCACCTCGCGTTCCCCGTCTTCGTTGATGAACTCGCCGACGGTGTCTTCCGTGTCGAGTCCCGCAATGTCATAGCCCTCATAGTGGAAGGGATACGCCCGATCGCCCCCGTCGCAGATCAATTCTTCCGGATAAGGCCCCGCCAGGGTTCCGTCGTCGCACACCGCACAGAAATCAGCCGGCGGCAGAGCGACTCGTGGATTATGGCCGTGAGGGATCGGACGACACGGATCGCCCTCTCCGGCCCACACCGGTCGCGCGCTCGTCACCGTCTCCACGGCGTCAGTGGCATTCCCCGAATTGTCCGTCGCGACGCTACGGTCTTCATGACCCAGGAGTTCAATCGGCTGCGAACCGTGCGGGTGTTCCGACACCACAGCATGCTCGATTTCACCGCGCGACGGTGTAGTGTCCGTGACGTCGACCGGCGGAATTACGTCGACCGTGGCGCCTCCCGGCCGCGACTGCTGCGCGGTCTGCCGCGGAGTCTGGCACGCACTGGCCGACAGCAGCATCCCGGCCGCCACGGTTAGCGCCAGATGGTTCGCGCCCACCGGGAATGCTGAACGAAATCGAGGAGTCATAAACCGCCAGATCATGGATCAGAATCCGAAAGGAGGGGAACCTGCACTGGACCGGTCGGCGCGAGCAGATTGACCAGATCGCCCGGAGCAGGCGTGCGACCGCCCAAGCGGAGGATCGCGACCGGACGGCCCATCTGCGCGGCTGTATCCAGCAGGTTCGACTGCGGTTCAACTTCCGTGTTGTTGACGAGATCGGTCGGCTCGGGAATCTCAAACCCGGCCCACGATATCGCACCGCCGCGCTGGTCGCCGGGTTCACCGCCCGACTTCGATGTTTCAAACTTCAATCGCAGGTCGCCGTAGTCGGTAATCTGCTCGGCAACCGATGGTTCGAGGGTGAACCAATAGGTGGTCCACTCGCCCGTCAGCTCGCGGGTTGTGTCCCGCGCGATCAGTGTCGTTCCCTGCCAGAGCGAGACCGACAGACTCACCGGGCTCCCTTCGCCGTCGACCATTCCGGAAGCGGTCTTTGCCGCGCGGTAACGGACCGTGTGATGATCGCCGATGCCGGGATCCCTGAATTTTGCGAGCCGCACTTCCAGAGTGTCGGCCGTATTGTCCGCACCGAAAGCGAAGTCGGCGTCCGAAGGAAACTCTTCGTTCAGGTCCGCCGCTCCCCCGGTAAACTGACCGGTTGAAACATCCTCCACCGGAAAGGAGAAGAAACTGCGCGTCCCGCGGCGAGGCAGGTTTTCGCGTTCCAGATAGATCACCTTGGTCACCATCCGGTCGGAAAGCACCGCTTCAATCTCTTCAGCCGTGATCTCTACGGGAATCGGGTACTCGTCGACGAGCGACGGGGGCGGATGAAGCCGGTCGAGAACTTCCACGCTGGGATAAAGCTCCAGTCCGGGATATCCCTCGATCTCGCTGAGCTTGGCGCGATAGACGCCCCCCACGCCGAGTCGGGCCTGGGCGGGGGCCGGCCGCGTCACACCGTCGGGTGACATGCCGTCATAGAAGGTGACGTTTCCCGCTCCGGGCAGCCGAAACTGCACCGGTTGCAGGTAACAGTGCAAACCGGGCTTGGCGATGACGGCCCAGCGGCCGGCCACGCCTTCCGGGACTCGATGATCGAGCGGATGCGGTCCCGGCGGCGGATACTGCTGAGCCGCCAAGGGCCGGACTACACCGACCAGCAGCAGTCCCGTCAGAACAAGTGTCGCCAGAGTTAGCCGATTCACCGGAGCGGACTCTGTCTTGAAGGGGAGGATTCCGAACAGCGCGGCGTTCCGGACGATTCCCGGAACGCCGCACTGATGAATTCAGAAGGCAGGTCTTGACGTCGCTTCAAGTATTTGGTCGGGGGAAGTGTTCGTCCGAAGTCTCACGACTTCGGCGACTTGACCGGGGCTTCCCTCGCTTCGCTCAGTCCAGCCCCGGCCGCCCGTCTCCCAACCAAATCCTGTTTGTGCCTCTTAAGCGTTTCGTTGACGTTACGGCTGCGGAACCGGGAACGGCTCGGCGCCGGCGGCCCAGCGAGGATGGGAGAGTTCACCGGCATGGTAAACCGGATGCGTCTCCGTGTACTCCACTTCCCGGACCGGCGGAGGCAGGCTGATGCCCGGCTCATGCTTGGAGCGGATCGTGAAGGTCTCAACCGGCGGGGCCAGATCGACGTCCGTTTCGTTGACCACCCGGTGATTCTGCAGACCGGCTCGCTTGCCGAGCGGAATGTGCGGCGGGCCGACGAGTCCGATCGGCGTGCCCGTGTTCGGGTAGCCGTACATCATCGCACCCGTCGCACCGAGGATCGGATCGAACGGAGGCTGGCCGGGGCCGCCGGGGCCGCCCATCATCAGGTCGCCCGGAACGCCGGCGGCACTGCCGTCGTACGCTCCCACCGGCATCGGCGGAACGAATTGCTCGTCCTCGCCATCGACCTGCACCACGTGCCCGGTCTGCTGAATCTCGCCGCCCATCTCTTCGGGCATTTCGAGGTCCATGTTGCCGACCCGCAGAACGGCCATGATCGTGCCGCGACGGTCAGCTTCGGAGACCGGATCGACTCCGGGCGGAAGCCGCGTCGAAACAAGTTCCTCAACACCGGCGATCGCCAGTTCCTGGTAGCGGGCGTCCGGCAGGTAGATCACCTTGGTGACGAAGTTGTTGGTCTCGATCTGGTCGAGGTCTTCGTCGGTGAGGCGAATCGGAAGTGCGTTGTGCGAGAGGTAGGCGTCCGTCGTCGGGTGCGCCGGGTAAACGTGCAGCGTCGGGTACAGTGGCGTCCCTTCGCGGCCCGGAATGCCGCTGAACTTCAGCCGGTAGGTGTAACCCTGCACGAAGTTGTAGCGGTCGGGAGCGGTGAGCTGATTGTCGGCGAAGCCTCCTTCAATCTGCCAGCCGATCGCCATCCCGGCCGGTCCCAGCACGCGGACCTGCGTAGTCCGGGGCGGACCCGCAGGAATCGCCGGGGGCGCCGCCATCATGGCCATCACGCCCGGTCCGGGCCCTCCGACCATGGGACCGGGATGAGCCAGCATCTCCGCGGGAGGTGCATGATACTCGGTCGGTTTCTGCAGGATCTGTTGTCCGTCGTACGCGCAACCGACGCATACGACCAGCAGCGTCGCCAACGCCAGAAAGTAAACCTTCATGACCGTCCCTCTTTCGGTTGCTGGTCCGTCGATTCGCCCCGATTGCGGTCGACCGATGCGTTCCCGTGTCGCTAAAATGTCTGGTCTCTGCGGCTTCGCTGATCCGTCAGTCGAATGCCGCTGCCTGCGACCGGCAGGTTCCCTCCCACGCGGGAATCCCGGTCGATACAGCGCCGCCTCCGGCGACACGGCATCGGTTCGCAGTCAATTCTTTTTTCGGCGCTTGAGCCTCGGAATCTTTGGGAAATCCCTCATTTTCGCGACATCATGAAAACTCTTCCTATCCTGTCTGTCCTGACCATCGTCGTCTGGGCCGGGCTCGTCTGGCAGCAGCGAGACGCCCGCGCCCTCCAGGCCGAACCCTCTGAAGCCACGGAAGATACGTCGCAGCAAGCGACCGACGACGAGCAGCCCGCCGCCGACAATGAGGAACCGGCCCCCACCGAAGAAACCACTGCCGAACCAACCTCTCGTCAGCCCGATCCGGAGGTCGCCGCCGCCTGCGTCGCGCTGCTCCAGCAATCGCGCGACCGGCTCTATGCCTACGACTCCGTACAGGCGCGCATCGTCGAACGGGCCGCAATCGGACCGAGAAGCTTCACCGCCGAGGGAATCTACATCGCCGGAACCTTCCCGCAGATGCGGCTGGAGTACACCGTTCAGGTCGGCGGCAGCGAAGGTAAGCTGATCGAAGTCTGCGACGGACAGATCCTCCGCTCCAGCAAGGAGATCCGCAGCATCCGCCCGGGCGACGACCAATCGACCGAGACCGCTCCGGACGAAATCCAGGTCACCCGCAAGGAAGTGCAGAAGATCCTGCAGGCCGGCAAGGAAGCAGGGAACGCCGGTTCGACACAGGCGATTGTGCAGGCGGAACTCGGTCTGGGCGGTCTCCCGACCCTGCTGGCAGCGCTCGAGACCGCGATGGTCTTCGATGGCATGCGCGAGGAAACGTGGAAAGGACAGTCCTACACCGTCATCGAGGGGCAGTGGAAACAGGAGTACCTCGATGAGCTGGCGCCGAAGTTGGGACAAAACGCCCAGGCAATGTCCGTCTACATGCCGGAGCGCGTGCGGGTCTACTTTGACGCCGAAACGCTCTTCCCCATGAGGATCCTCTACCTGAAGCAGTATGCGGCGGAGCCGGCCACCTTCCGCGCCATCCTGTCCCTGGAAATGAGCGACGTGCGATTTAATGAAGAACTCGACCCCGAGGTGTTCCGTTACATCCCGCCCACAAACGTGAACGAAATTGACGAGACGGCCGCCTATCTGCGAATGATTGAAGCTCTGAGATCCGAAATTCCCCCCGGCGAGCAGCCGACCGGGCCGGCCTCACCCGCCGCGGAGCCAGCGCCGTGAACGAACTGTCGTCGGTCGTTCCGGCTCGATTTCTGTTTCGCTGTGAGTTCCCGGTCGCGCGGGCGGAGGGCCGCCCCCGGCGTCGCGGCAGCCGTCCCCTCAACTTCGACGATCGATTCCTGCTGCCGAATCTCGCTGCACTGGACGGCGGCCCGCAATTCGCCGAACTCAGAGTCGGATGGAATCCGGACGGAATCGGGTTCTCCGTCCTCATCAGCGGCAAACAGAGTGCGCCCCGTTGCGATTTTGAGAAACCCTCCGCGTCCGACGGCCTCCAACTCTGGATCGACACCCGCAACACGCAAACCGTCCACCGTGCCACACGGTACTGCCATCATTTCTGCCTGTTGCCGTGCGGCGGACCCGATCCTTCGGCTGCGGTCGGCGTGCAACTCCCGGTCGCCCGGGCGCGCGAGGACGCACCGCTTTGCGAGCCGGACGACCTGCTCGTCGCCTCGGAAGCCGATTCCGACGGATACCGCCTCGAAGCATGGTTGCCGCAGAGCGTGCTGCACGGATTCGATCCGGTCGACCAGCCTCGACTCGGCTTTTGTTACCGCGTCCTCGACGCCGAACTCGGCTCCCAGACCCTCTCGGTCGAAGGCGACTATCCCTTCGCGTCGGACCCCAGCCTGTGGAGCACGCTCCTGCTGACCGACGATCCGCGCGACGCCGATTCGAAGACTGCCGACGTCTCAGCCTGACTCTCGGCGCGGCATCGCCACCGAGTACAGCATCGTCAGCAGGCCCGTGCTCGCCAGCGTATACGGAAGCCAGCCGGGCGGATCAATCTCCCGGCAGCCGTCATCCAGGGGGCGGCTGATCGTGCTCAGGATCGCCGGGTCACCGGTCTCGGGCGGGGCAAGCACAATGCGATCGACGCGGAACAGCAGCAGGCCGCACAAGGCGACGAACGTTCCGATCGCAAGAAACATTGCCCGTAACATCGGTTTTCTTTCCGCGCGCAGCAACTCCTTTCCTGCCAACTGCTATCGACCCCTCCCACTCCGATTCTCGATGCACGACCGGCCGCTGCGGTTTCGCCGAGCGAATTGGCCGCGCTCACACTGGTCAAACTGTCTGTATGGTTCCGATTCTGCGGGTTGTGCAGCGGAATGTCTGCTGAGACTGGTCTCCGTCCCCCCAACGACGTAGATTCGTTTTCCTTCGGGGCGGCTTGAGAGCCCCGGTTTTCCCCATTGATTCACATCGTCCGATGAGGTTTGTCGTGAAGTCGTCCATCGTCGTGTTGCCGGGAGACGGAATCGGTCCCGAAGTCGTCACCGAGGCCCAGGCCGTCTTGAGCCGAACCGCCGAACTGTTCGGGCATGAAATCTCGTACGAGTCGTTTCCCATCGGAGGCTGCGCGATCGATGAATTCGGCGAAGCGCTGCCGGGCGAGACGCTGAGCGCCTGCCGTTCGGCGGACGCGATCCTGCTCGGCGCAGTCGGCGGCCCCAGGTGGGACGACCCGCAGGCCAAAGTGCGTCCGGAACAGGGACTCCTCAAACTCCGCAAGGAACTCGGACTGTTCGCCAACCTCAGGCCGATCAAACCGCATCCGGCGCTGCTGGAATCCTCGCCGCTCAAGCGGGAGTACATCGAAGGCACCGACGTCCTGTTCTTTCGGGAACTCACCGGAGGCATCTACTTCGGCGAATCGGGCGTCACCGGCGCAGGAGCCGATGAAACCGCGCACAACGTCATGATTTACTCGGCCGGTGAAGTCGAGCGGATCGTCCGCATGGCGGCCGAAGCGGCCCGCAATCGCAGGGGCAAACTCACGTCGGTTGATAAGGCCAACGTGCTCGAAGTCTCCCGCTTGTGGCGTCGCGTGGCCGAGCGCGTCGTCCGCGAAGAGTTCTCCGATCTGGAGTATGAAGTCGTGCTGGTCGACGCGATGGCGATGCACCTCATCTCCCGCCCCTCAACCTTCGACGTCGTCGTCACCGGCAACATGTTCGGCGACATCCTCACCGACGAGGGGTCGATGCTGCCCGGTTCGCTCGGGTTGCTGCCGTCCGCATCGTTGGGAGACCCCGGTCCCGGACTCTACGAACCGATCCACGGGTCCGCCCCCGACATCGCCGGGCAGGACGCGGCCAATCCCCTGGCGACGATTCTCGCCGGCGCAATGCTGCTGCGGCATTCGCTCGGCCTTGAGCGGGAAGCGACCGCAGTCGAGCAGGCAGTCGCCGAGGTGCTCGACGCCGGCCACCGCACCAGAGACCTGGCCCGCCAGGGGGAAGACTCCATCGGCACGCGGGAGATGGGCCGTCTCGTCGTCGACGCTCTCACCGCAGATTAGCGGCAGAAACGCGACCAGACGCCGTACCACGGCCTTTCAAGGCCGTGGCTCCGTGGTGAAGAATCCGGCCTACCGAACCACGCCCACGCCGGCGGCTGACGCCGGCTGCCGCGCCTGATTCGACGCCGAGTCTTCGTTGTCCGCGACGTTCGACTTGCCGGAATCTTCCGATTCCATCGACACCGCCTGCTGCAGCTTCTGCAGCAGCGTTCCCTGCGAATATGGTCCCCGCAACGGGATCGCCTCGTTGGGACGGCCTGCCGGGAAGATCAGCGTCAGCGGCACGCCCTCCTGGTTGGCGGCGTCGAGCCACGCCGTAATCTCCGGGTCGAGATGCGTGTAATCGGCCATCAGCGGCACGATGTCGTGTTCCTCGACAAATGATATCGTGGCTCGGCGATTCAAGGCCAACGCCTCGTTCGTCTTGCAGATGTTGCACCAGTCCGCCGTAAAGTCGATCAGGATCGGCTTTCCTTCTTCGCGAAGTTCTTCCACCTTCGCCGTCGAGAATTCCTGCCACGGCAGATGGGTCGAGGCGGCCTGCATCCAGTAGCCGAATCCGCAGATGCTCACCGTCAGCACCAGGGCCGCGGCTCGCACCGTCCACTTCGTCTGCCTGGAAGTCGAGTGATCGTAAAGATTCCCGATCATCCACAGGCCAAGTGAGATGCCTGCCAGCATGACGAGAGTGGGCACGATCAGGTCGCGGTTGATGAACGTCAGAATCCAGATCACGGCGCCCATCAGCACGAAGCCGGCGAACTCCTTGAAGCGGACCATCCACATGCCGGGCTGCGGCAGCCAGTGCACCAGCCGGGGAAACGCGCCCAGCACCAGGTAAGGCGACGCCATCCCAAGTCCCATCACGCCCCAGATCAAGAACACGGTCCCGGTTGGTTGATCCAGCGACCAGGCCAGCGTCGTCCCCATGAAGGGGCCCGTGCAGGGAGTGGCCAGCAGCGTTGCAAAGATGCCGGTCAGGAATGCGCCGGTCAGCCCTTCCTTGTGGGCGACGCCGCCGGCCGAGCCCACCATCCCCGGCACCGGGATTTCAAACACACCCAGGAGGCTCAGCCCCATCGCAAACACCACAGCCGCCATGAAGAGGTTGAAATAGTCGTCCTGAAACAGCGACCCCCAGCCCTTCCCGAGGAAGACCGCCAGCGCCGCGAGCGTCAGGAAGACGGAGATCACGCCCAGCGAGTAAACGCCGTTGAGAGCCAGGATCCGCCCCCGACTTTCACCCGCCTGCTGCACAAAGCTGAGCACCTTGATCGCGATGACCGGCAGCACGCACGGCATCACGTTCAGAATCAGGCCCCCCAGAAACGCGAAGACCAGGTTCATCGCCAGATTCGCCGGAGGCGCGGCCTCAAGCAGTTTGAACTCCGAGATTTCGACGCTCTCCGCTCCCGCCGGATCGGAGTCGCTCGCCTCTTGCACCGAGATGGCCCCCGGTCCGACCGAAGCGTCCTCCGGAACGACGCCCAACTCGAAGGGAACCTTCTTGGGCGGCTTGCAGGTGTTTGCGTCGCAGATGCTGTAGCGAATCGAACCGAGGACGCCGTACCCTCCGTCGCCCGTGACCGTAAACTGCTGCGTCCAGGTCACCTCGCCGAAATGCGCCAGATCGGTCCCTTTGTACAGCTCCGGCTCCGAGTCCGGGGTCAGTTTGCCTTTGAGCCGCAGATTGTGAGCGGCGTCGATCTCGATCAGTGTCGGCAGACCGATCTGATCCGGTCCCTCTTTCAGCCCGAACGTATGCCAGCCCGGTTCGACGGCCAGGGTGATCGCCAGCGTCACGGTATCACCTTCAGCGGCGTCTTCGGGAGACATCCGGAACCGCACCTCAACCGGTTCCGGTGCGCCGGTCCGCGACCTGGGAATCACCGTTCCCTCGAATACCGCAGCGGTCTCCCCGTCACCCGCCTCTTCCGCTTCCGTGGCCGTCTCCGGCGCTGCCCCAGTCGGTGCGGCAAACGCCGGATCGTTAGAAATCAGATCTTCGATCGACCCATTGGGGAACGGATTGTTCGTCGATTCCTGAGCTTGCGTCGCCGTCACGAGAACGCTCCACGTGAGCAAGAGCAGCAGCAACCGCCGGAGTGTGGCTCGCGGATTCATTCCAGACACAACCGGAGTTCGATCTCGCAGACCGGGAATCGACAGGGCAGCAACCATCCCATTCACCTTGAATTTGCTCTTCCGATGACCAGGAGACGACGCACACCGACCGCGACGAGCTTGTCAAACTGTTCAAAATGTTCGTCGGCGATCTTAGGAAATCCGGAAATCCGGAGCGAGACCGGGTTTCCGTCACTTATTCCATTATCGGACGACTTCCACCCGTTGTCTGTAAGTTTATCAACACAACATCCACGCCCGCCGGGGGATTCGATCGACCGTCGTCGCTGCCGCGCAAATCTCACCGCACGTTGCCCGAATCGGCCCTCTCGCCAACCCGAAAACCAAGCCCTGACCAGACGTTAGAGCGAATTGCCCTACGATGTGTCCGCGTCGAGCGGTCTCCTGACTGTCGAGCCCGAGATGCCGCGAGACAGATCGCCAGCACGGATTCGCAAGGCGCTCTAAGGCATGACGAACTGGTGCCCCTCCGGACGCACGGTCAACACAGGACAGTGCGCCTTTCGGACCACCTTTTCCGCCGTGCTGCCCAGCAGCACGTGCGCCAGCCCCGAGCGGCCGTGCGTGCCGAGCACGATCATGTCGATCTCCGCCTCCTTCGCGTACCGCACGATCTCGAGAAACGGCGTTCCCACCCGCACGTCGCGAAACACTGCGACGTCGCGCAACCAATCGGCTTCGGGTAGTTGTTCAAGGGCATCCCGGCTGGCCTTTTCGAGATCCTGCATGTATTCCCCGGGCGCGGGGAACGCCATGCCGGGCTCGGGCACAAGCGCCACAACGTCCTGCACGATGTTCAACAGATGCAACTCGGCCCCGAAACGATTCGCAAACTCGCAGCCGTAACGCAGCGAATGCTTGCTGAAGTCGCTGAGGTCGGTCGGACACAGGATGCGGTCGAGTTTGATCATGGCGGCGTCTCCTCGCGAGGCTCGAATCTGCCCGACTTTAGGCCGGTAACTCATTCTATCACCATTGGATGCGCGCAAACACCGACGCGTCAAGAGACGCCACTTCAGGGACGCCTTCATATTGACACAATCGAACCGGATGCGTAGCTTTCCGCCCCCCGGCGATCGCCCGACGACACGCGGCCGACTCCGGGGCCCCTTCCCTCCTGCCGCGAATGGAGTCGCTGCATGTCTGCCGAGAATATCCTGTCGATTTCCGGGTCAACGCCCGATCCCGTTCCGCTGATCGATCTTGTCGAACAATACGACTCGATCCGCGACGAGGTCCGCGCCGCAGTCGACCAGGTATTCGAATCGCAGAAGTTCGTGCTCGGCGATGAAGTCAGCGACTTCGAGTCCGAAATTGCCCAATACTGCGACGCCCGCCACGCCATCGGTTGCGCCTCCGGCACCGATGCACTCATCCTGGCGCTGATGGCTCTCGACATCGGGCCCGGCGACGAAGTGATTACCTCCCCCTTCACATTCTTCGCCACGGCCAGCTCGATTCAGCGCATCGGCGCAAAACCGGTCTTTGTCGACATCGACCCCGCCACGTTCAACCTCGATCCGGCGGCTGTCGAAGCCGCCGTCACCGATCGCACCAAAGCCATCATGCCGGTGCATCTCTTCGGTCGCTGCGCCGAAATGGAGCCGCTCTGGCGCACCGCGGTCCGTAACGGACTCGCCATCGTTGAGGACGCCGCTCAGGCCATCGGTGCGACCTACCGCGGCCGGCACGCCGGCGTCCTCGGCACGCTCGCCTGCTTCAGCTTCTTCCCGACCAAGAACCTCGGCGGAGCCGGCGACGGTGGCATGATCGTGACCGACGACGCCGACCTTGCCGCCAGACTCCGCCGCCTCCGCGTCCACGGCGACGCCGGTCGCTACCAGCACCTCGAGGTCGGCCTCAACAGCCGGCTCGACGCGCTGCAGGCGGCCGTCCTCCGCGTGAAACTGCGACACCTCGATGCGTGGACCACCGCCCGGCGCGCAAATGCCGCGCGCTACAAAGACCTCCTGGGACAGGCCGGTCTCACCGAGTCGATGCATCTGCCGCACGACTCCACGGAAGGCCGTCACGTCTTCAACCAGTATTGCCCCCGGATTCCCGGCGGCACCCGGGACACCGTTCTCTCCGGGCTTCACGAGCGTCAAATTGGGGCGGCGATCTACTATCCGCAGCCGCTGCACCTGCAGCCCTGCTTTGCCGAACTGGGACACAAGCCAGGCGAGTTCCCCGAAGCGGAACGGGCGTCGGCCGAAGTCCTCGCGCTGCCCATCTACGCCGAACTCGGCGAAGCAAGGCAATGCCGCGTCGTCCAGGCCCTCGCCGATTCCGTTGCCGACGCCGGCCGCCGCTCCTGGACCATCCCGTTCGACACACCCCGGCGCAGAGCCGCCTGAACCCCCGCGAGGGCAGGTTTTCAACTCTGTCCATTTCACACACCTTCTCCGGGTGGCCGGAACTGGACTGAGCGAAGCGAGGGAAGCCCCGGACGTGTAGCCGAAGTCGTGAGACTTCGGACGAACACTTCCCACGACCGGGGCTTCACTCCCGTTGGTCGCTCCAGCCCCGACCACCCCGACGCGACATCCGCGGCCTATTCGGCTTTCTCCCCGCGGACGCCCGGCGAGTTTGCCGCCTGGGTAAACTCTGCCGGTCGCCCCCCGGACCGCTTGCGCCGTGCAACTTTGCGCAGCCGACGCGACAGGCATCGCCCCGCCCGATCCGGCCCTTCAAGACCGAAATCCCCCCCGCCGACAATGCACAGGGCGATAGAGTGGTGGGGAACGAGAAACGATCGTCATCCGCCGCCTCCCGCAGAGCGGTGATGTTTTCGGACTGCACAGTGGCCGGCAGCCCGATCACCCGGCCCGGATCGGCGTTTTCCCGCGGAGCTCGAACCGAACCTGCCGCACTATGCTGAAGCTTGCCAGCCTGCTGTTCGTCGTCGTCCTGTTCCCGCGAGGCGCGATCGCACAGGAAGCAGCAGACCCCACCGCCCCGACTCCCGATGCGCGGGAAACCGCCGTCGCGCTCAACTATTGCCGCGCCGCCTTCCACCGCATCCGCAAGCAGCCGACGCGTGACGTGCTCGCTGAGGAACAGGACAAGATTCTCAACAACATCAACCTCGACGGCATCGCCGACCGCGAGGTGATTCAGCTCTATTCGTCCGTCCTCGACGAGATCAATCAGGTCAGCTTCGCCGACTACGAGCGGAAACTGGTCCGCGGCTACCACAACACCACCATGCAGAAGAAGATCGTGTGGGACGTCCTTGCGATCGGGGCCGACGCCGCGACAGGCCAATACGGCAACGCCGTCCGGTCCGGCGCCAACAGTTGGTGGGACTATCGGGCCATGTCCTACAACCGCGACCGGGATCTGCTCAAGATCGACCGCGCGCGGATGACGGCCGTCGTCGAGAAGTCCTCGCAGTTCCTCGACACCTTCTGGCAGATGGCCCAGAAGAAGCACATCCCCGATCGCTGGCTGGTCCGCGCCGACGACCTCGACGCCCTCGATGAGGCGATGCAGGAGCGCGACGCCGAAGTCCGCCTCCGCGTCCTCAAACGGATGGACCCGTTCATGGAGGCCTATCCGCCCTACCTCTACTACCTCGCCCGAACACAGCAGGAACTCGGCCAGCTCTTCGCCGCCAGCAACACCTACTCCAGACTCGTCGACCTCGGAGACCGGCACTTCCGCAAGGACGACATGCTGGCCACCGGTCTGGCCAATCGCGCGGCCATCCAGGACTACCTCGGGCAGTCCGATTGCGTCGCCTCCGCCGAACGCGCGCTCCGCTATTCCACGGAAGTCTGGGAGGCGAACCTCGTGTGCGCGAGAATCCTGCAGCGCCACGAACAGTTCGCAGCAGCCGAAGACGCCATCCTGAGAAACCTCGACGTCGAACTCGAAAGCGAACAGAGCCGCGTCTTCCTCGTGGCCCTGTACGAGGTCTCGGGAGAGCACGAAAAGCTGCTCCAGCAATTGAGCGATCCACAGATCGTCGCCGGAATCCCCGCTCCGGTGCTGTTGCGGTGCGCGGCCGCGCTCGGGCAGGAGCGAACCCCTCCGCACGTCCTGCAAACGGTGGTCGATTCCCTTGAGGGACACCCCCGCGTGCAGTTCGGCCCCGACGATTTCGTGCTCACCGCTTCGTCCGGCTGGCTGCTGAACCTGGCCGTCATGCGGGTCGTCTACCGTGGAAAAGAACTCCCCGCCCCCGAGGTCACGGCGGGCAACGGCTACTACCAGTTGCGGTACGCCGGACAGTTCGACTGGGGCAACCCCCTCGGCCAGACGGAAGGCGTCGCCGACTTTGAAGTGCGGCTCTCCTATCCCGACCGCACCGAAGTCCGCCTGGCGCTCGGTTCGGAATCAACAACCGACGCCAACGGTCTGACCCGCCGCATCACCGCGCGGCCCGGCTCATCCAGCACGCTTCGCATCTCGAGCATCGAAGTCGGCACAACCCGGGTGGCCACAAACCCCGATCCCGACCTTGAGGCGGAACCGGTCAGCGTCGACCAGGGTGACCGTCCGGTCAACATCCCCCTCCCGCCGCGCGAAGCCACCCGGTCAAGCGACCTGCAATAGCGAATCGGCTGGCACGCCCTGAGTGAAGCGCAGCGCAACGGAGAGCGTGGCCGCGACTTGGTGGCAAGGGCTGGACTGAGCGAAGCGAGGGAAGCCCCGGTGAGCGAGCCGCGAGCAACCGCCGATCAGGCGACCTGTCGTTCCGGGACGCACTACGCCGCCGATCACTCAAGAATCGTCGCCGTCTCAGCGATCAATTCGGCGATCGACTCCTTCGACAGGTTCTTGTTGGCAAAGCTGCGATTGAAGCGGACCTTCCGGTCGACCCACATCATCACCGTCACGTCGGCGTCCCGCTGCAAACGGTAGCTGCGTGGACCGTAGACGTCGTCGAAGGTCGTCAGGGGCACATTGTCGACCCCCTTCTCCCGCGCCAGTCGCTTCAACTCGTCCTCTCGATTGACCGGATCGTCGTCCATCAGCACGACGAAGGCCGCCAGGTCTTCCTGCATGTGCTGGTCGACCAGCCTGTCGACCTCGTCGACCAGCGCCGTCACTTCGTCCGTCATGCGTCGCGTAAACACGGCCACCACCGGCTGATCTCCATACCTGCAGCGATAGCAAAGCTGCTTCCCCGCCGCCGGCCCGGTGACGTCCTTCACGTAGAACATCGCCACCTCATCCCCCACGCTGAGCGCCGGCGGCGCATCTTCGCCGACCAGCATCCCCGGGAGAAAACCGATCAACACGGCGGCAACGGTCGCGACCACTCGTTTCATTCCATCAGCCTTCGCAAGACCAATCACTCGGCAGAAGAACAACGCGAAACCCAAACCCTCCGCAAATAATACCCGCCCCCACCCAGCCCGCACAATATTCGTTGAGAACCCTTGATCCGCGACCCAGAGGGGAGCGCGACGGCTCCGGGTTCCCATGTGTGACACACAACT
>ERZ869936.1594-NODE-1594-length-15729-cov-16.847327_pt1 | contig 15729 bp, 10 predicted proteins | sample MGYA00520876_ERZ869936 | MGnify/ENA primary metagenome ERZ869936 (study PRJEB32218, sample SAMN09650985) | biofilter metagenome | isolation source: enrty point of leading RO module | place: Saudi Arabia: Thuwal, RO plant located on Red Sea | collected 2016-02-17...
CTCGTATCCCAGCAGTTCGTTGACGGCGATCGTGTGGTTGAGCGGAATCCAGCGGTGCGGCGGATCTTCGCTGCCGCCGCTGACGAGGAACGGGCGGGGAGCGATGAGCGCATGCAGTTCGTGCAGATCGTGTCCCGACTCGACCAGCCGTTTGTAGGCCCCGGTGCGGGGGCGGTCGTCACTGGGAATCCCGCGCGGCCGTGTGGGACCATCCGGATCGAGTCCCAGGTACCAGGGTTCCCAGTAGTTCACGCTGGGGTTAGTCTCGTCGAAGACGATGCCGGGGTCGCTGACGGCGACGGCGGCGAACTTGTCCCACAGGGCGGCTGAGAACATGGACCATTTGCCGCCGTAGCTGTGACCGGTGATGCCGATTCGCTCCGGGTCGACCTCGGGCATCGCGGCCAGGGCGTGCCAGCAATTGGCAGAGACGTACGCATGAAACGAGAGGGGCTGGCAACGCGCGTCGCCGATCTCAGGCTGATAGGCGTCGCCGCCCGGCGTTCCGATGTTGAGCGTGACGAAACCGCGCTTCGCCAGTTGAATCCCGAAGTCCCGGTGCGGCCCCGGCGGTTTGCCGTCAACCCCCAGGCCGACTGACGTCTCCGGTTCGTAAAAGACGACGAGCACCGCCGGAAACGGCCCGTCGCCTTCCGGCACGAGCAGCCAGCCTTCGGGCGTCTGATCCGGCGCATACCCGATGCGAATGCGTTTCCAGATCACGCCGTCCTTGTTCTCTTCGGTCAGCACCTCGACGCGAGGTCTGGTGATTAATTCCGGCCAGGGGCCGAGTTCGTTCATCCAGAATTTGCGAATCTCTTCCCGGCGGCGCGGCCAGTCATCGGCGTTTTCGACACGGCTGCCGTCATCGAACTTCATCACCGATCGAAACTCGCCCAACTCCCCCTGGTATTCGTCCGGAACACCGAAGTGCGGCTTCAACTGCTCCGGGAGCGGGTCTGCGGCGGAAACGGGAGAGAGCATCGAGACGACGCCAATTGCCGCCACGGAAGCGAGTGAAACGGCGCGGCGACTCCCGCTGCCGGCTGAAGGATCACTTCGGTTCGCCAGCGTCGATGCCGCGAAGTTGCTTGATTCGCACAAGGAAACTGCGTCTCTCATCGCGAATTCTCCTGCTTAGAGCCAATTGCTCGACCATGTGTCCGCGTCGAGCGGTGTTTGGACTGTCGCGGACGAGCATCCGCGAGACAGGTCGCCGACACCGGTTCGCGACGCGCTCCGGTTCGATCGGGCTGTTCTTCACGTGGACGCGTGCCGGGCCGTTTCGACGTGGGCCGCCTCAGGGGCTGGCTCCGAACGAATCGCAGGCAGCGAGACCAGGCGTGCCATGGCGCGGCGGGCATCGAGCGCGAGGCTGAAACCGACGGGGACAAGAATCAGGGTAAACAGGGTCGAAACCAGCAGTCCACCCAGCACGACGCTTCCCAGTCCGCGGTAGAGTTCACTGCCGGCGCCGGCGGCGATGCGAATCCCATCCGGACCGAAACCGGGCAGCGGCACGACCAGCGGGAGCATGCCGAGGATCGTGGTCAGCGTGCTCATGAAGATCGGCCGCACACGGGTCCGCACGGAATCGACGATCGCATCCCGGTCGGACATGCCCTCGCGGATATTATTCAGCGATTGATGCACGATCAGGATCGCGTTGTTGACGACGGTTCCGATGAGGATCACGAAACCCAGCATGGTGAGCATGTCGAGGGCCTGCTCGGTGAACATGTTGAGGAAGGAGAGTCCTCCAAATCCTCCCACGAGAGCAAGCAACACGCTGGTCATGATCACCAGCGGGAAGAAGAACGACTCGAACAGCGCCGCCATCAGGAGATAGGTGATTACTGCCGCCAGCAGCAGGCTGCCCTGCATCTGCCGCCGGGTATCGAGCAGTTTGTCGGACGTGCCGGCCAGTCGGATCTGGTAGAGACCGCCTTCCGCGGCTGGGGAATCAAGCAGTGGGCGGCGGATCTTCTCGTCGACGAGTTCCATGGCCGTTTCGAGCGGCATCCATGAAGCGGGTTTTACCTGGATCGTGATCGCCCGCTGGCGCTCGATGTGGTTGATGACTTCCGGTCCGCCGGTGGGAGTCAGCCGCGCCACGTCTCCCACGTTGACCACGACCCCGGCGGGAGTCGCGATCGGGAGCGAATCGAGGTCTTGCGTGCGACGCGCGTACTGGTCGGCGCCATAGATCACCAGATCGATCTTGCGTCCCTGGTGCCGGTAGTCTCCCGCATAGGCGCCGTCGACCAGTGCATTGACGGCATAGCCGAGATCGTCGGCCGTCACACCAAGGTCGGCGGCCCGTTCCCAGCGGGGGACGACGTGCAGTTCAGGATTCGTTGATTCCAGATTGGAACGGGGGGTCGTCTGATGGCCTTCGGCCGGGGGGAACACAGCGTGGCCTTCAAAGGGACCGATTCCCATGCACTGGGCGAAGACCTGCGACCCCATGGCGTTGAGTTTCTTGAGATCGGGACCGGAGATCTCGATGTCGATTGCGCGTCCGCCGCTCAACCCGCCCTGAAACAGGCTCGACTGGGTGACGATCGCAAACATGCCGGGAATTCCCACGGTGGTCCGTTGCAGGACCGGAAGCAGTTCCCGCGCCCGCAGCGGATCCCGCGCCCGTGCGCCCATGAACAACCGGCCGTCGCGGGCGACGAAAAAGAAGTTGTCGATCATTGGGCCGTCGAGCGCCGCCGCTGCTTCGGAGCCGGGCTCCGCTTCCCAATGCGGCGCGAGATCGGCTTCAACCCGCCGGCCGATTTCCACCATGTGGTCGAGGTTGTAACCGGGGGGAGGGAGCAGGATCGCAAAGACCAGGTTCCGGTTGCCTTCAGGCAGATACTCCGTCTCCGGGGTCAGCATCCACGCGCCGAGCACGGAGCCGACGACGAAGAGCAGCACGATGGCGACGCGGATCAGCGTGTTGCCCGGCATCCGCAGCAACCGGTCCATGCCGCCGGCGAAAAGGTCGACAGTTCTTGCGGCAAATCCAAGTTTGGTTGAGCTCTTCGTCCGGTCCCGGCCGTTGGAGTCGGGGCCGGTGTGCGGCTTGAGGATTCTGCGGGCAGCAGTCGGAATGACCGTGATGGAGACAACAAGGGAGATCGCGACGGCGCAGGCGATGGCGATGGCGATATCGCGGAAGAGTTGGCCCGCCTGTCCTTCAATGAAGATCACCGGGACAAAGACGGCGAGAGTGGTCAGCGTCGATGCGAGCACCGCCCCCCAGACTTCCGTCGCCCCGCGCACGGCGGCGACTGCGGGTGATTCTCCAAGCTGATAGTGACGATAGATGTTTTCCAGCACCACGATTGCGTTGTCGACGACCATGCCGACGGCGAACGCCATTCCGGCCAGGCTGATCACGTTGATGCTGCGGTCGAAACCGCGAATGAACAGGAACGACGCCATGATGCTGATGGGAATCGCGAGCCCGACGATCAACACGCTGCGGGGACTACGGAGGAAGAGCAGCAGCACGAGGACCGCCAGCCCGCCCCCGACATAGATGTTCTGCGTCACCAGTTCGGTGGCGGAATCGATGTATTCGGTCTGGTCGTAAACCTGCTCGAGCACAAGTCCCCGCTGCTCGAGAGGGCCGAGATTCAGTTCCTCAATCGCGATGCGGATGCAGTCGCCATGGATCTTTTTGGATTCGGCCAGTTCGATCTGCGTCAGCCTTCCGTCGCCATTCAGGTCCAGTTCCGCGCGGGAGGGCCCCATGATCTCGAGCACGTTTGTACCGGGCGACTGCTGGCAGTTGATGGCCAGCGACGAAACTCCCTTCTGGCGGACCATGCCGTCCGGCTTGTGATAGTCGATGCGAACGGTCGCCACGTCTCGAACCCGGACCGGGGCGTTGTCGCGAATGGCGACGATTGTATCCGCGACTTCTTCGATCGACTCATACTGCCCGAGCGTCCGGACGATGTTTCGTTTCTTGCCCTCCCAGATGTCGCCGGCCGACGTGTTCCGGTTCTGCTCGGCGAGCGCGAGCCGGAGATCGTTGGTTGTCAGATGGTGCGCCGCGAGGCGCGGAGGATCGACGACGACGTGGCATTCCTGTTCCCGGCCGCCGATGACGTTGGAATTCGAGACGCCGGGCACCCGTTCCAGTCGGGCTTCGATTTCGTCTTCGGCGTACTTGCGCATCAACGTGGGGTCGGCGCGGCCTCGCATTAGTATGGCCAGTTCGGGATGGTCCTGGGCGAGGCGGTTCAGGATCGGCAACTCGGCGATGCGGGCTCCGCTGGTGTAGGGTTCGAGGATCTCCTGCAAATGGGGGTGCAGTTCGGCGAACGACGAGATCTCTGCAGCCGACGGCGGCAGCGGTTTGAGGATAATCCAGGCGATGAACTCGTTATTCTGCGAACCCTCGCTGATCGTCGGTTCGCGGGCGTCTTCCGGATACTCCTCCACCTGATTCAGCTTGTCGCTGACCCGCATGCGGGCGTCCGCCAGATCGAAGCCGACCGGGAACTTGAGGGTGATCGACGCCTGTGAATCGCGCGATTCGCTCTCAAACTCCGAGAGCCCTTCGACCGATTTCAGTTGTTCTTCCTGCTCGTCGATAATCTCGCGTTCGACCTCCGCGGCGCTGGCGCCGGGCCATCGGGTGGTTACGGCGATCTCGGGTTCCGCGACGTCGGGCGTCAACTGCACCGGCGTCTGGAACAGCGCCAGCAATCCGAAGAGCGCAGCCAGAATGACGCCGACCGCGACTTTGACCGGGTTGTCGACAGCGAAGCGGATGATCGGCATGGGAACGGTTCAATCAGCCGTATCGAGGGAGCGACCGCGCGGTGTGCGAGGGAGAGAACGAAGCGGCCGCTTCGGTGGGAAATCGAAATTACTCATCGGGAGCGAGCGGTTCTCCCGACGCGTCGGATGTCTCGCTCGGAGACTCAGCCTGTTCCGGGTCGTCCTGAATGACGATCTCTGCGAACGGTTGCAACCGTTCTCCTCCTTCAACGACGACCTGCGTGCCGGGTTGGAGTTCCCCTTCCAGGAGTTCAACAAAGGGGCCGTAGCCGGGCCCGTCGACAATGGGAACCGGGCGCGCCTTCGGCAGGGCCGACGAATCTCCCGGAACTACGGCGTAGACGAGCGAGCCCGATTCCGAGCGGATGACGGCGTCCTTCGGGACCAGGACGGCGTTGCGCTTCGGGCCGGTGAACGTGACACGGGCCAGCATGCCCTCTGTCAGCATGGGGATCGACCGGTCGCCGCTGCCCTCGACCATGCGATTGGGCACGGCGACCTTGACCGGGAAGGCGCGAGAACCACTTTGCCATTCGCTGCGGGGGACAATCGAAAGCACGGTGCCTTCCCATTCCTGCTGCGGAGCGCCTTCGATCACGACTTGGACTTTCCGGCCGATCTGCACGTTGCCCAGCTCCCGCTGGTCAACGTTGGCGATCACGTGGACTTCTTCCAGCAGGTCGGAAATCGTGGCCACGGGGTCTCCTTTGGAGAGCCACTGTCCTCGTTCCGTGCCCTCATCGACGACAACGCCGGCAAACGGCGCAACGGTGGTTCGTTTGTTCTTCTCCGCCTTCAAGAACTCGACGTGTTCCCGCTGGCCGTCACGCCGGGCGCGAGCCACGGCAATCACTTCTTCGCGCGGTCCGGCCTCGACCATTTCCCATTGGGCCTCGGCGGCTTCGAACAGTTTAACGGCCGCCTCAGCCCGTTCACGGGCGTCGTCAAGGTCGTCCTGATTGGCCGCACCTTTTTCAGCCAGGTTTTCCATCCGCTCCAGCTTTCGCGCCGCCACGTCGCGGGCGACTTTAGCAGCCTCCATCCGGGCGATCGCTTCGGCCCGCTCTTCAACGCGCGAGCCAGCCTCCAGTTCTTCCAGTTCGTGCTGGCGTTCCGCCAGCACCTGTTCCGCCTCGGCGATTCCGAGGTTCGTCGTCACCATCCGCAGGATCGAAAGTTCCTGCCCCTCCTCGACGACGTCCCCCTCCCGGACGAGAAACTGATCAACCTGTCCATCGGCGCCGGAGGCGACCACGCTGGTCCTGCGGGCCACCACAGTTCCGACGACAATCACCTCGGGCTGAACGTCCTGCTGGACGACCGGCGCGACGCGGACCTGGGCCGGAGGCCGTCCGCCGCCCGGCGCGCCCGACGCTTCGGAGGCCGGGCCGTTGCATCCAGCGGCGGTGCAACATGCTGCGGCGAGGAAGGCGGCCGCTGCAGGCCGCACGATTTTCAGCAGTGTGCAATGTTCAACGATGCGCATACGGTCTGCTGAGAGCGGTATAGAATCAGTCCCCGAACGGTGCCACGTTTCCTCTGAGCATCGATCATTCGGATCGCTCGATGGAAACGACAGAAGGCGCCGCTACTTGGAACTATCTGAGCGCCCTTGTCGCTCGTCAAGGCGGGACAGGTCGGGGAACGACACGATTTCACCGATCCCGCAGCAGTTCCAGGCGTTCTTTGACCGGCCGGACCCGAATTGGCCTTCCCGTGCGCGAATCGTCGGCACGGTGCGGCGCTCGGGAGCCAGACGAGTCACCGACGGACGCGGCAGCACGAATTCCGGCAGCCGGCTCACTCCATCAGGGCCTGCGCACAGAACCCGAGAGTGATGCCGACAGCCGCGCCGAGCATGGTATACAACACGATGCCGTCTCCCGTATCCCCCATCGCGCCGAAGGCCAAACCGCAAACGCCGAAAATGCAGAGCAGCAGGCTGGAACTCGACATGCCGCGTCCGCCGGCGATGGGAGCGGACATGTCCACGTGTGCGGGGGACGCCTCGGAAGTCGGCGTTGTTTGCGGGAGAACGTCGGTTGCCATAAGGGGCCTCTGTTTGATCTGGAATCGCAGCCATTGCGGTCGGAGAACCGCTCCAACACTCCGTTTCGCCGACAACGAACTCAGCGCGACGGATGACTGGCCGTGGGGAGCGGCATCCCGAGCGGAGGCGCTGCGGGACCGCAAACCATAGATCGCCCCGCCTTCCGCCCATCCACACGTGAGCGAAATCCCGCTCGATGCCCTGGATTGCTGTTCCGTTTGTGTCGGCTCTCACGAACATCCGCGATGGTGGCCCGATCACCACTCCGGAATCTGGTTGGATTCGGACTACCCGGCGTTCAGCTCATCGCCGCATCAGGCGGTCGGAAAAGGGAAGGACGGAGGCATGATCGCGACAACCGTCCGAATCCGACGTGGGAGACTTCGTGAGGTCAGATAATTCGCTGCGCACACTGCCGGCGTGCGTCAGCGGACTTTGCGATCAGCGGCACGCACGCCCAAACCTGTCGTTTACACATGACTCCTGAGATAGTTTCTCTCGTTCGGTTCGCTTCACAAGAGTCTCGAATGGAACGCGGATGACCACGGATTGGACCGATTTTCGCTGATTGCCTTCTTGCGTGTCGACGCGATCTGGGCCTGCATCAACGCGGTGTCGGCGCTGCCGCCTCTTGAGGAAGACCCTGCGAAATCCGTGCTGATCCGCCGAAACGGCCAAAATCTGTGTCCTATTCGAGAATCCCCTGGGCCCGGTTCCTCGGCGCCGGGCCCCATCCGACGGTTTGAAGTCGAGTTGTGCGGAAGTGACAGACGCCCAAACTCCTCAGTGCGTCTTCGGTGAACAATCAGGTCTATAGCGCCCGGGGTCTCCGTTGCGTCGCCAGAAAGAGGACAAATCCGCCCAGCAGCACGACGAGGCTCAACACCGCCAGGGAACGGGCGAAGTTGAACGCATAGACCGTTCCGCTCCACAGCATGTAGGCGGACGTCGCACAGAAAATGAGCGGGACGAGCGGTGCGCCGCAACGGAATGGACGATCAATCTCAGGTTCCCTGCGTCTGAGGACGATCACGGAAAGTCCCGACAAGAGGAGAAACACCCAGAAGATCGGCGCGGTGCCGACGACGAGTGTTTCAAAGCCGCCCGCCCCCGAGGACAACACGGCCCCCTCCAGGCGAAGTGAGGCGAGGATGCCACGGATCAAACGCGTGCCGACATCCGTGCCGACGAGCCAGACCAACAGCAGTGACATCAATCCGATTGCGGAGAGCGCGCGGACCGGCGACCTGCGAGCGGTGTCCCATCGGCCGAGAATTGCGAACGCGCGGTGCTCCGCCCCCATAGCGGAAAAGACCCTCGAACCGGCGAAAATCATCCCGTTCGCTGCGCCCAGGGCGGAGAGCATGACGATCACGCTGATCGCTGCATCGCCGGAATCGCCCCAGGCCGCTTGCAGCAGGTCGGCGGCCGGCGTATTCGCACTCCGGACACCGTGCACCCCCAACCCGCCGATGTAGGCCACGTTCACCAGCAGATACACTGCCGTGATGGTTCCCAGTCCCAGCAGCAGTGCCCGCGGGATGTTCCGCCGCACGTCCCGCACTTCAGCCGCGACGAACGCCGCGTCGTTCCAGCCTCCGTAGCTGTAGAGGACGAAGATCAGGGCGAGCCCGTAGTTGACGGAGGGCATCGCATTGGCGCTGCCTTCGGTTGTTGTGGAAACCGCCTCGCCGCCCGCGCCGGACCACGCCAGCCACGCGCCGGCTGCCACGATCGCCGCCAGTCCGGCAATCTTGCTGACGGTAAGTGTGTTCTGCGTCTGCTTGCCGATTGTCACGCCGAACAGATTGAGAATCGTGAGCAGGCCGATCGCCGACATCGCCAGCAGGGCCTCCCGTCCGGGCGGCAGACGGAACAGGCGGACTGCGTGTTCGGCAAACACGAACGCCATCGCTCCGATGTTGGCCGGGTGGATGATGGTGAACCGCATCCAGCCGAACAGGAATCCGGTACAGCGCCCGTAAGCCCGCGTGAGATAGACGTAGTCGCCGCCCGATTGCGGATAGGCGGTTGCCAGTTCGCAATAGCACAGCGCTCCGAACAGCGACAGCAGTCCGCCCAGCAGCCACATCGACAACCCGGCCAGCGGACCGGGGACATGACTGAGCACGTCCCCCGGCACGCGAAACAGCGAAACGCCAATGACGATTCCGATGATGAGGCTGCCGGCATCCCAGACGCCGAGGGGCGGGGAGTCGGCGTCGGCCGGCGTCGGCGCAGTATCGGGCATGCGCTGAGGGAGGGGAGAACGGAGGTCAGAGGTCAGAGAGTTCCGATGCTGAACCTGAGAAAATCGTTGCTTGGCGCTGTTTCACTTCGCTCCGTACCAGCCACCAGCCATTCACCGACCCTGCCGGCGGTACGGCGGCCACTTGATGCGCCGGCCCTCGTAGCGCGGCCATTCCCACGCAGGCCAGACAGGGCTCTCTTCGCGAACTTCGAGGTAGATCTCCCGCATGACCGACTTTAGCTCTGCGAGCTTATCCGGATAACGGTCGCTCAACTCGGTCGTCTCGCCGACGTCGTCGGTCAGGTTGTACAGCTCGAAGTCGGTCAGTTCGGCCGTCTTGAGAACCTGCATCTGTTCGTCGGTGATGTCCGCTCCACGGGGCAGGTCGCTGCCGGTCAGTCCGGCCAGCAGTTTCCAGTCTCCGTCTCGAATGGCGACTTTCGGCGCGCTCGATGCATACAGAAAATGCCAGTACAGCGGGCGTTCGCGTTCGATCGTTTCTCCGCTGAGCACAGGCATGAGGTTTGCGCCGTCAAGGGCACGGTCTTGCGGCGGTTCGACGCCGGCGATTGCGCAGAGCGTGGGAAGGAGATCAACGCCGGAGACCGGTTCATCGCTCTCCGTCCCGGGCGTTGTCCGGCCCGGCCAGCGGATGATGCCCGGCACGCGGATGCCGCCGTCCCAGGTGTGCCCTTTCTTCTCCCGGAGCGGCCCCGAAGAACCGTGCGGATGAATGCTGGTGATGGCGGGGCCGTTGTCGCTGGTGAACATGACGAATGTGTTTTCCCGCAGCCCCTGATCGTCGAGTGAGTCCATCAGGTCGCCGAATGCTGCGTCCATCTGCGTCACGTTGCCGTGATGGGCTTCCTTCGCCGGATTCTCGCCGTCGCCATAGAGACGAGTGAACTCTTCCGCCGTGGCGATCGGCTCATGCGGCTCGTGATAGCAGACGAACAGAAAGAACGGCTTCTCCGGATCGCGAATTTCCGTGAGCCAGTGAATCGCTTCGGCGGTCACCAGGGGCGCGGCGTAACCCTCCAACGGTCCGACCGGTATGTCGTTCCGGACGAAATTGTAAGGGTTACGGTGATTCGGCAGGGCGTTGTTCTGCGTGGAGAACCAGTGGTTGAAACCGTGGTCGTCCGGCTGCGGCTGGCCCGGCAGATTGAACCAGCCGTTGAGATGCCACTTGCCGACGTGACAGGTGTCGTACCCGGCGTCCCGCAGCAGAGTGGCGATCGTGATTTCGGACTCGGGCACGTGCATCGGCGAGAGGAACGGAATCCAGTTGTGGACCCCGACGCGATACGGCGTGCGGCCGGTCATCAAGCCGGTCCGTGAGGGAGAGCAGTTCGGCGCGGCGGAATAGCAACTCGTCAGCCGCAGGCCTTCCGAGGCAAACCGGTCGACGTTTGGCGACTGGATGACGGGATGTCCGTAACAGGCGAGGTCTCCGTATCCCAGATCGTCGCAAAGGACGATGAGGAAGTTGGGACGTTCGATGCGCGAAGCTTCAGCGAACAAAGATGGAGGCGTCGGCATCCACAGTGCCACGAATACGGCGAATGTTCCAGAGGTCGTCGTCTTGCAATTCATTATGTTGACCTGTGTGAACAAGGCTTGCCCCAATCAAGTTACAAGTGTTGAAGTGAGGCGACAAGCCGTTCTGGACTTCATTCGAAGCGCGATTCCAACGATTGCTTGTGACGATCCAGACGGGCGGTTAGGCTCACGAATCCGAACCATCGCGGATGTTGTCACCAATTCGGCAAACTTGCAGTGTGGAGCCATCGAGATGAGTGTCAACGTGTTCAGACGTGAAGTGCTACGAATTGCAGTGCTGGGGCACTTGGGACTTGCCGCTGGATGTGGCGGCGGCGATGCGAACGAACCTGATGTCACAGCGCACCCGGCAGTGATTTCCTCAGAGCAAGTTGATGAGAAAACAACGGCGACGCCTGCGGACGCCGAGACTTTGGAGGCATCGTCTGACGAATCTGCGCCATCTGACCACGATTCGGATGCACGGCCGGCAGCGGCGACAATTGAAAGCCCGACGTTGCGCGCCGAACTCGCCGCGTTTTTCCGCTCGTCCGCCGAGGCTCAGGGCGCTCAGATCGCGGAGGAAGATGTTGAGTCAGGCGTCGCCTCATTCATCGAGATGGCAACTGAGGTTGATCGTGATTTTCTCCTCGTGACTGCAGAGAACGAAGCGCTCCTCGCAACGGGGGAATACCCTGTTGAGACGGCGCGGTCTCATCTGGAATCTGCGAAGTCAGCGTTTGAGGAGGCAGACCTCCGGATTCCGGCCGCAGGGCTGGCCCTCATGCGTTCTGCTGAGGCGGAAGATGCGAGTTCGACGCGGATCGAACTTGCGGCCAGAACACTCGATGCCTTCCTGCTGAAGGTTCAGCAATCAGATGCGTCCTCACCTCAGAATGAGGGGCAATAGTTGCGACCAATGTCTGTGTACGCCCCTGCATAACAGCGTCGATCGCTTCGCGCTGCTGGGTCTGATACGCGCACGAAACGCGGGCGACCGGAAGGAGATCGCCCAGGCTATCGCTTTGAAGTCCGCTTCGCGGCCAGTCGCTGCATCCGCTCGTTGAGCTTCGCGAAGTTCTCCAGCCACTCGTCGTAGTGCTGCGCCTTGAACGCGAAGAACTCGCCGACTTCCGGATGCGGCAACGCGAGGAATGTCTCCTCCCGCATCGTCGAAATCACGGCTTCGGCCACCTGTTCTGGTGAGCAGGCCGTGCGCTTCAGGAACTGATCGTACACATTGTCGGGATTCAGAAAACCGGTGTCGACGCCGGCCGGGCAAACGCAAGAGACCCGAATTCCCCGGGGCTGGTAGTGCACCGCCAGCCATTCCGCGAGAGCGACCGCGGCATGCTTCGTCGTCGAGTAGGGCGCCGAACCCATCTCGGTCAGCAGCCCCGCCGCGGAGGCGACCTGAACCAGATATCCCTCGCCGCGCTCCAGCATCCGCGGGACGACCGAACGCGCCGCGTGCACATGCGCCATTACGTTGACGTCCCAGCAGCGCTGCCAGTCTTCGATCGGGAGGTCGACGCCGCCTTTGGACGTGACTCCCGCATTGGAGACGAAGACGTCAATCCGACCGCACTCAGCGATCGTCCGACGCACCAGGGCGTCCATCGAATCGGGCGAAGACACATCGCAAGCGATCGCCAGACCGCCGAGTTCGGAGGAAACAGCCTGAGCGGCCGACTCGTCGACGTCGGACACGACGACCCGTTCCGCCTGCTCGTCAGCAAACCGCCTGCAGAGCGCGCGGCCAATTCCTCCGGCGGCGCCCGTAACGACGATGACCCGATTCCGGACTTCCATGGTTTCGCGAATTCTGCGGATTGAATGAGCGGCGTCAGGTGGGGCGCGCCGGGCTCCGGTCTCGGTGCCGCGGCTCAACCATGCGGAACGTAAACAGTCCGCCGGCCGCAATCAACACGCTGACGAGGATGAAGGGAATCTGATACGGCAGCACATCAATGAGCCCCCCGAAGAACGGCGACAGGATGAACGGCATCGCGAAGCAGACCGTCATCGTGCTCAGATAACGCGGATGCTGCGATTCGTCGACAAGTTCCAGCGTGTAGTTCTGGATTGTCCGCATGGTGACGGGCGTCAGTCCCAGTAACACGAATGTCAGCCAGTACCAGCGGCGACCGGTCTCGGGATCGAACGCGGCCAATACCAGAGCGGACAACGGCGTCAACGAAGCAACGAATACAGCGATCCGCACGGCGAGACGATTCCCGTTCCGATCGGCGATGCGGCCGATCAACGGGCTGAAGACCCCCACACTGAGATTCTGGGCGACGACCCAGTAGATCAGATCTTCGTTTGTGGTCCCGAGCCGCGTCCGCCCCAGCCACTGGTAATGCGGGAACAGCAGGATCGAGGAGATAAAGAGCATCCCGACGCGGGCCGCGCGGCGGAACGCCTCGTCGTCGCGATAGACCCGCCATGCCTTGCGGACATGCCGCCGGATGTCGATCGAAGCGCGCGGCCTGCGGTCGTCGGCAGGCTCGACACACACCGCGGCAATCAAGCCGGCGCACGCGAAGGCCGCCCCATTGAACAGAAATACCAGACCGAACCCGGAATTGTCCGGACGCGCCAACCACGGCCTCAGCAGCAACAACGCCGCCGTCACGGCCGCGAGCGAACCGGCAACGCCGGCCCAGCCCATGAGCCGGCCCCTGCGGTGCGGACGAATGAGCTTTCCCTGAACCGTTCCAAAGGCGAGTTGGTTGAGCCCGGTGAAACAAAAGAACAGCAGATAGAGCAGGAGGAACAGAGGCGGCAGCCAAGGCTGCCGAGGTTCCTCCAGTCCACTCCAGATGGCGGAGAGCAACAGAAACGGCGTCGCCATCAAGATCGACGACGTGACGAGGGCCCGCTTCTTGACACGAATGCCACGCAGAGAGTCGGCAAAGCACATCGGTGGGACGCTTTGCCCCAACCGGTTCAGCACCGGCAGGAAGCCGCGAATCCAGCCCGCGCCGGCGATGGCGTCCAGAAACGCCGGCATAATCACGCTCTCGGTCTTGAAGATCCAACCGACGCGCAGCATCACCTGATACGCCGCGAGAGCGATCAGATTTCGCGGTTCGTGGGATTCGATCTCGACGCGTCGATCCTGGTTCTCGGCAGGCACAGACCGGGAGTCGGAAGCCGGCCGGGCTACGTCCGCAACGGGGTGGGGCATTGGGGGAGGATTCGGGCAGGCAGATTTCGTTCGGTTCGCCGAGTGTAGTGGATCACGCCACCCGCGTCCCTGCGGCTGTCGGAAATTCAACGCCGGCGGCCGGCGAGCGAAATGCTCCGCGGGCTTGCCATTCGGTACAATCGTCATAATCATAAGAGAAGGCCGGGTTTCGGGCACGAGTCGAAACCGGCCGCCCTCCTTGTGAGTCCCTCCGCAAAGATCCTGCCTCACGAAGATGTTTTCCCGGTTGATCCAGCACCTGAAGCGGCTGCGGAGTTCGCCCACGCGATGGGCGCGCCGCGCGGTCGCTGCTGTGACACTGGTTGCTTACCTCGTCGGCTCGGCGGGGATTTCGATCTCCCTCGACGGCGGCGGGTCTGCGAACCGTCCCCAGTGCAAGCTGCGGGGCGGCCCCTGTTGTTGCCCCGCGCAGGCGGTTCAAAGCGGGACCTGTTGCTGTCACTCTCCCGCTTCCAGAAAGAAGGCCGAGGACGAAGCCCCGCACAACAAGTCGTGCTGCGCGACAAAGCAGGGGAGTTCGAACGACAAGCGCGATCGCCGGGAATCGCCGACGACCGATCAGGTGAGCCCTTGTCCCTGCGGTCCCGCAGGCGGCGATGCGGCTTCCGGCTCCTCTGAACCACGTTTGTGCTTTCGCAGCGGTGGGATTCCGCCGGCAGCCAACTCTCATGATGGCGTATGTCTGGAGACGCCAAGGCTGCTCTCGAACATGCTTGAGCCGGAAACCCCTCCTCCTCGAACGAACGCTGCGTAACGCAGCGAGTCGTTCCGTTTTCGTCTCATCCCGCCGTCCGGCGTTGCGGCGGCGACGCTGCGCCGTGTCGGGGCTATGGTCCGCACGGCCGTTGTGTTGCCTCTGAAGCAGGACGCCGGACCTGATTCAACGATCCGAGGGGATTCTCCATGTCTGTTTATTTTGACAAATCTCGCCGCGCGCGGCGCGGATTCACGCTGATTGAGTTGCTGGTGGTGATCGCGATCATCGCCATTCTGATCGCCCTGTTGCTGCCCGCTGTTCAGCAGGCGCGAGAGGCGGCACGCCGCACCCAGTGCAAAAATCATCTCAAACAGATCGGCCTGGCACTCCACAACTACCATGATGCGCATCTTGTCTTTCCACCCGGCTACGTCGCGGGCAACGTGACAGCCGCCGATCCCGCGTCCGCCGAAGATGGCAGCGGTTTCGCCTGGGGGACAATGATCCTGCCGATGATGGATCAGGCGTCGCTCTACAACCAACTGAATCTTGACCTCGACTCGCGCGATCCGGCCAACCTGGTCGCCGGCCGAACCTACCTGCCCACGTTTCGCTGTCCTTCGGATAACGCCAACAACACGTTCATCGTCACCGACGGCACGAACAACTACGAGCTGGCGACAGCCAATTACGTGGGCATGTACGGCTACGGCAGCGTGACGATGGCGCCGGGGAACCCCGACCCGGCCGGTGTTCTGTACCGCAACAGCAGTGTGCGGATCGGCGACATCACGGACGGGACGACGGCCACGATTCTCGTCGCAGAGCGGGCGCACGTGCATGACTTCATTCCGGGGGCGGCTGACGTGCAGGCGAACTCGACCTGGTATGCGGCCGTTCCCGGCGTGTTTCGTCCCGCCGGCATGGGAACGATGCCCGACGAGGCGCCCGCGTCGCTCGTGCTGGGGCATGTCGGCCAGATGATGGGCGCCATGACGATGCATCACCCCCCCAATACGACCCATCACATTGTCAACTTCTCGAGTCGCCACGAAGGCGGGGCGCATATCCTGCTGGCGGACGGATCGGTGCACTTCATCAGCGAGAACATCAACTACAATACGTTTCGCTGGCTCGGACAGCGATCTGACGGCGAGGTGATCGGCGAATTCTGAGACGACACCTCCGTT
>ERZ869936.1595-NODE-1595-length-15722-cov-6.643008_pt1 | contig 15722 bp, 16 predicted proteins | sample MGYA00520876_ERZ869936 | MGnify/ENA primary metagenome ERZ869936 (study PRJEB32218, sample SAMN09650985) | biofilter metagenome | isolation source: enrty point of leading RO module | place: Saudi Arabia: Thuwal, RO plant located on Red Sea | collected 2016-02-17 ...
GCCGGGAGCCCTACTAGCCGGTGCCCTTCCAGGAGAGCAAGGATCTCTATGCGCGCTACAAGGCGCTGGCGGACGCCGAGGAGCGGGTTTCGTTCGTCGGCCGGCTGGCCACCTACCGCTACTACAACATGGACCAGGTCGTCGGGATGGCGCTGGTCGAGTCCGAGAAGATCATCCGCGGGCTTACGGAATCCGCGCCGCAGGGGCCGGCCTGAGGGGGGCGGAGTCTGTCGCGGGTGCCGGAAGCCGCCTTTCCCGATTCAATTGCCACATCCACATGAATGCTGAACTTGAAGAGATTTTCACCACCGGGAAGTTCGTGAACCAGCGGGGCGAGACCGTGAAGGTCCATTCGGAGACGAACCGCGAGCAGTGCCGCTACCTGCAGAAGATCATCGAGGACCACGGCTTCCGGAAGTCCGTCGAGATCGGCTTCGCCTACGGGACCTCGACGCTCGCGATCGTCGAGTCGATCGCCAGGGCGGACGGCCACCATGTGGTGATCGACAAGTTCCAGCACTCGTCGTGGGGTGGCAACGGGCTGGACCTGGTCGAGAAGGCCGGCTTCCGGGAGCGCGTCACGTTTCACGAGGAATTCTGCTACATCATGCTGCCGTCGCTGCTCGAAAGGAAGATGTCGTTCGACTTCGCCTACATCGACTCGACCAAGCAGTTCGACTGGCTGCTGGTGGACTTCTTCTACCTGGACCTGATGCTGGACGTGAACGGGGTGATCGTGTTCGACGACGTGACATTTCCGAGCATCCGCAAGCTGCTGAGGTTTCTCTCCCAGTATCCGCACTACCGGGTGCACTCGCAGTTTCCGAGGAACTCGCTGGCGAAGAAATGGGTGCGGGCGGCCGGGAAGCTGGGACGGCTGCCGCACGCCGAGAAGCTGCTGCGGAACGAGATCCTCAGGACGGACACCGAGCTGGGTGTGAACGCCCACGCGGTGGCGCTGCAGAAGACCGGGCCGGACGAGAGGCGCTGGGACTGGCATGCACCCTTCTGATGCGAAGACCCGGCCGGCGGAGAATGTTCCGGATGGCGTGAAGCGAGAGTCTTTCGAAACGGAGGGCATGGACACGCGACAGGTTCAGGAGGCGCTCGGGCGCCACGGGGTGCCGCTCCGGACCGGGGTGGCGCTGGCGGAGTACTCGTGGTTCCGCAGCGGCGGCCGGGCCGGCCTGCTGGTGAGGCCGGAGTCGGTCGAGCAACTGGTCGCGACGGTGCGCGAACTCCACGGCGCGGGGGTGCCCTTCAAGGTCATCGGCGAGACCACCAACCTGCTGTTTCTCGACGACCGGGACTACGGCTGCCTGGTGACGACCACGGCGCTGCGCGGGCTTTCGGTGGATCCCGGCATGTGCCGGATCGAGACGGAGACGGGGGTGTCGTTGCCGGAGCTTTCGCGGGTGGCGCTCAAGCACGGCATCGCGGGTTTCGCGGGGCTCGAGGGAATTCCCGGGACGGTGGGCGGCGCGGTCTTCATGAACGCGGGCGCCTACGGCGACAACATCGCGAGGGTGCTCGACACCGTGGACCTGATCCTGCCGGACGGGAGTGTCGAGACGCTCGACGCCGGGGCGATGAACTTCGAGTACCGCAACTCGATCCTCAAGACCGGCGCGCACCCGGGGATCGTGGCCCGGGCCCGCTTCAAGGGGAAGCCCGGCGACCAGAAGCGGCTCTACCGCCGGATGGAGACGGCGCACGCCAACCGTCACCGCGCGTACGAGTACATGTATCCGAATCTCGGCAGCATCTTCTCCGGCTCGGTGTACCGCTCGCTCGGCCGGAACGACCGGGTCTTCCGCATCGCGGCGGCGATGTTCTACTTCTTCAACTACCGCTTCCGCTTCTACCGCCGCGAGACACCGATCAACCGCAAGTGGCTCAACGACCTCGCGCTGAAGCGCTTTCCCATCAAGTTCACCAACCAGCCGTTCTCCGACAAGAGCCTGAACGTGCTGGTGAACAACGGTCACCACACCGACGAGCTCCTCGACTACATCCGGCAGCTCCACGAGCTGATCGGCAAGGACGTGCCGATCGAGAACGAGATCGTGGAGCCGTTTTGAGAAAAGCTGAAAGTTGAAAGTTGAAAGCTGAAAGTCGGAGGTTCGATGTTGGGCGTTCATGATTTCCCCGGCGGGGTCTATTGATTGATGAAGATCGGAATCGTTACCTACCACGTGGCGAGGAACTACGGGGTGATGCTGCAGGCCTACGCGATGCAGACCCTGCTCGGGGCGAAGGGGCATGACGCGCGGCTGGTGCACCTGCGGCGGCCGCAGTCCTTCGACGCGATGAGCCGGAAGGGCCGGGCCCGTTCGCTCAAGGGGCTGATCCGGGCGCTGCCGAGGCGATTCCTGCGGAAGCGCCTGGAGCGGCGCGAGGAACGCTTCGAGACCTTCCTGCAGGAGCACCTGCGGCTGACCGATCGCTACCCGAACGGCAAGGCGCTGTGCGAGAACCCGCCGGCGATGGACGCGTTCGTCTGCGGCAGCGACCAGATCTGGAACCTCGACCGTGGCATCAACACGACCTTCTTCGGCGACTTCGTGCCCGACGGGGTGCGGCTGGTTTCCTATGCCGCGAGCATGGGCAACAACCGCGTGCCGGAACGCCTGCGCGACGAGGTGCGGCGCCTGCTCGGTCGCTTCGACCACCTCGCGGTGCGCGAGGAATCGGCGCGCCCCGTGATCGGGGAACTCACCGGCCGCGAGGTGGCGACGGTGATGGATCCGACCTTCCTCGTGGAGGCCGATCACTGGCGGTCGCTGGCGGTGAAGCCGGCGCTCGACCGGCCCTACATCGCCTTCTACTCGCTGGAGACCTCGCCGCGCATCTCCGCGATCGTCCGGCGGGTCGCCCGTCTCACCCGCATGCCGGTGGTGGTGCTGGGAAAAGGGGGGGGCTTCGTGCTGACCTGCCGCAGCCACCTGGCCATCGACTCCGGCCCGCGCGAGTTCCTCGGCTGGCTGCAGCACGCGGCGCTGGTTCTCACCAACTCGTTCCACGCCACCGCGTTCTCGATCAAGCTGGGCAGCCCGTTCGTCACCATCACGCACTCGACCCGCAACAACCGGATGGCCGACCTGCTCGGCGGCCTGGGCCTGGAGGGGCGCATGGTCGAGAACGCCGCGGCCCTCGACGCCGGCCGGATGGAAAGCCTGCGCAGCCCGCTGCCGGCGGACCTTTCCGAGCGCCTCGACGCGAAGATCGGCGAGTCCCGCGGCTATCTGGAGCGGGCGCTGGCCTGACGCCGCCCGAAACCTGACCCGCCGCCATCGTTTTCATGTCATCGCCATCCGACCCGATCCGTTCCCTGCTGGGAGACTTCGACCCGAAGGCGCCGCCCGCCCGCATCGAGCCGGTCGCGGAGGGCGTCGAGCGCCCGATGTGGTCGGTGGTCATCCCGACCTTCAACTGTGCCGAGATGCTGCGCAGGACGCTGGAGAGCGTGCTGGCGCAGGACCCCGGGCCGGAAAGGATGCACATCGAGGTGGTCGATGACTGCTCGACGCAGGACGACCCGGAGGCGGTGGTCCGCGAGCTGGGCGGGGGTCGTGTCCGCTTCACCCGCAACGCGGCCAACACCGGCTGCTGCACGATCAACTTCAACCACTGCCTGCGGCACAGCATCGGCCGGTGGGTCCACGTCCTGCATGGCGACGACTGGGTGCTGCCGGGCTTCTACCGGCACATGGAGGAGCTGATCGAGCGCCATCCGGGCGTGGCCCTGGTGGCCGCGCGCAGCGTGTTCGTCGACGAGGCGGGCTGCTGGGAGCACCTGGGGCCGCCGGTGCGGTCGCTCTCCGAGCCGGGGACGGACAGCTCGGCCTTCGACTTCGGCACGCCGCTGCAGTTCGCCGGGGTGGTCGTGAGGCGATCCTTCTACGAGGAGTACGGCGGATTCCGCGAGGACCTCGTGCACACGGCCGACTGGGAGATGTGGGAGCGCGCCGTTTCCACCGGCGGCGGCATCGTGAGCGACGAGGTGTTCGGCGCCTACCGTGTCTTCGCCGGCAACGATTCCGGAAGGCTGATGCGGACCGGCGGCAACCTCCTCGACCGGCTGCGGCTGATCGAGGTGATCGCCGCGCGCCGGCCCGGCTTCCCGAAGGCGAGGGCGCTGAAGCGCCTCGTCCGCGTGGGTCAGGACCAGGAAGCCCGCTTCCGGCGGCTCGGCGACGCCGAGGCGGCGGAGGCCAACCGCCGGATCTGGCGGCAGCTCGGCGGTTTCCCTGCGCAGGTCGATGCCGCCCTGCGCCGCCTCAAGCATCGCCTCGTCGCGGCCGGTCGCTGAGTCGCGGTCTGTTTTTGTCTGAAGGTCGAAGGTCGGAAAGTCAAAGGTCCGAACTGCCCGGCGCAATGCCGACTCGCAGATGCATGAACTGAGCGACTTTCGACCTTGGACCTTGAGACCTTCGACCGCTTGCGCTGCATTCGAGCACCCTTCGTCGCTAACAGTTGTTAAGGCACCGCCCGCCCCTGTTGTCGTTGTCCGTCTGAAGGTCGAAGGTCGGAAAGTCAAAGGTCCGAACTGCCCGGCGCAATGCCGACTCGCAGATGCATGAACTGAGCGACTTTCGACCTTGGACCTTAAGACCTTCGACCTCTGACTTCTGACTTCTGACTTCTGAAAGGCTTGGAAAAGCGCCACTCCCGCAGCCTGCTGTTAGTTTTCCGGCTTTGATTCAATGACTTCCACCCCACCCCGTATTTCCGTCGTCCTGTGCACCCACAATCCGCGCGAGGAGTATCTCCGGCGCACCCTCGATTCGCTGGCCGCGCAGGACCTGCCGGCTGAGGAATGGGAAGTGGTGCTGGTGGACAACGCCTCGGAGCCGCCGCTTGCCGGGCGTGTCGGACTCGAGCGCTTCGGGAATGCCCGGGTGGTCGTCGAGGAGAGGCTGGGCCTTTCGCCGGCGCGGCTCCGCGGCATCGCCGAGGCCCAGGCCCCGTGGATCTGCTTCGTCGATGACGACAACGTGCTGCGTCCGGACTACCTCCGCACCGCGCTCGGGATCGCGGCCGAGCATCCGCACCTCGGCTGCCTCGGTGGACGGATCGAGGGCGAGTTCGAGGTCGAGCCGCCGCGGTGGTTCCGCCGCTACCAGGAGATGATCGCGGTCCGGCCGCTGGACCGCGACCACTGGGGCAACTCCCAGGTTTACAACCGCGCCACCCCCTGCGGAGCGGGCATGGTGATCCGGGCCGACGTGGCCCGGCGCTACGCCGAGCTGTGCGCGACCTCGCCGCTGCGGGTGCTGCTCGACCGGCGGGGGGGATCGCTGGCGAGCGCCGGCGACCTCGACATGGCCTTCACGGCGATCGACATGGGCCACGGCGTGGGCCGCTTCACGGCGCTTTCGCTGACGCACCTGATTCCCCGCGGCCGGCTCGAACTCGACTACCTCGCGAGATTGGCCGAAGACTCCGAGGAATCGAGCATCTACCTGATCCTGCTGCGCCATCCGGATGCCTTCGATGGCTTCCGCATGGGCCGGATCGCCACCTTCAGGGCCAAGGTCCGGCTGATGCTCGTCGGCAACCCCGTGTCGCGCCGGATCCGCCTCGCCCGTGATCGTGGCCGGCGCAAGGGCATCGCCAACGTCCCGCGGCTCAAGGCGGAGCTGGCGGCGAAGTGACCACCGTCCACCGCGTTCCGCCTGAGTCCCGCCGCCGTCCCATGTCCGATTCCCCGGCCAGCGTCTCCGTCGTGATGGCGGCCTACAACCCACGGAAGTACCTCGCGGAGACGCTCGATTCCATCGCCGCGCAGACCCGACCGCCGGAGGAGGTGATCATCGTGGACGACGCCTCGACGGAGCCCTTCGACGACATTCTCCGCCCCTTCGAGCAGCGCGAGGATTTCCCCCCGCTGCGGGTGATCCGCCAGCCGCGCAACATGGGACAGGCCGTGGCGCGCAACACCGGGATGGATGCCGCGCGCGGCGAATGCATCGCCTTCCTCGACAGCGACGACGTGTGGCATCCGCGGCACCTGGAGTCGTCGCTGGCGAACCTGGCGGATCCGGCGGTCACCCTGTCCTTCGCCCCGGCCATGATGTTCCGCGACGGCGGGATGGACCGTCCGCTCCACACCATCCGGCCGATGTTCCCCGGCGAGGCGGCGTACGAGCCCCTCGCGCTGCTGAGGCGTTGCTTCATCATCCTCTCGTCGGTGGTGGTCCGTGCCGAGGCCATGAAGACGGCCGGGAGGTTCGACGAGTCCCCGGACCTGCGCGTCTCGGAGGACCTCAACAGCTTCATGAACCTGCTCCGCTCGGGAGCGGTCTTCCGCATCACCGACGAGCCGACGCTCTACTACCGCAAGCATCCCGACTCGGCGACCTGCCGGCCGGGCCATGTGTCGAGGCAGTCCTGCCGGGTCGTCGAGCGGCACATCGGCTGGGTGCCGGGGGCGCCGCGGCGGAAGCGGAAGCTGTTGGCGAGAACCTACTGGCGCGCGGCCTTCCAGCTCCGCCGCGCCGGGGCCGAAGACCACGGAGCGTATCTCGGCAAGGCGTTCCGGCTGTCCCTGACGCATCCGCTCTTCCTTGTGAGGCGGATGTGGAAGTACGGGTCCGGCCTCATGAACCACAGCGACGCCGGAGCCGAGTGAGTCCCGGGTGGAAGATCCGGTATCCAGAATCTCAACTTTCAACTTTCCCATTTCAGCTTTTCTCCCGAATGCGCCTTGCCCTCTGCCTCGAGTACCCCTTGCAGCAGCGTGGCGGGGTGGAGGCCCTGGTGCGGGCGTTGATCGACGGGTTGGCCGACCGGCACGAGCTGTATCTGGTCTCGCCGGACGACTCTGCCGGCATCGACCGCCGATTGCGCGGGCATTTCCAATGGAAGAGTTCCGCGCCCTGGTATGCGCAGACCGAACGGCTGGTGGCCTGGGCACGTGACCACAGGATCGAGGTTTTTCATTTCCACATGGGCGGCACCTACAACTGGAATGCCCGCTCGTGGAGCGGGTGTCCGATCACCCGCGTGGCGGCCGCCGGCTTCCGCTGCCTGACCACCAACCACCAGGCGATCTCGCCCTTCGACGCCAACCGCGCCACGGAGCCCCTGGCACGTCGGCTCGGGTCCTTCGTCCGGCGCTGGCCGGGAAAGGCCCGCCAGCTCGCGGCGGTGGAGCGCGAGTATCTGGTTTCCCGCCACGACCTGCGCATCGCGCGGGCCGGCTTTCCCGGGTTCCGCCCGAAGCTCGGCCAGATCTATCACTCGCTGCTCGACGCCGATCAGGATTCCGCGCCCCACGCCGGGGAGGGCCGGGTGATCCTCAACCTCGCCACCGTGGCCCGACGCAAGGGCCAGCACATCCTGGCGGAGGCCTTCGCGCGGATCGCCGGGGAGTTTCCGGAGTGGAGTCTCCGGCTGGTCGGCTACCATGCCGACGACGGCTGCGTGGAGATCATCCGTCGCATCGCGGCGGATCACGGACTCGAAGAACGGATCCACCTGCCCGGTGCCACCGATGATCCCCGTTCGGCCATCGCCGGGGCCGCGATCTACGTCCAGCCCTCGTTGCTGGAGGGGCTCGGTCTTTCGCTCCAGGAGGCGCAGTTCCATCGCCGGGCGTGCATCGGCACGCGCGTCGGCGGCATCCCCGAACTCATCGAGGACGGCGTCTCCGGCCTGCTGGTCCCGCCCGCCGACCCAGGGGCGATGGCCGTCGCGCTGCGACGGCTGATCTCCGACCCGACCCTGCGCCGAACCTTCGGCGAGGCCGGGCGGCGCCACGTGCTCGATTCCGGAATGACCCGTGAGGGCATGATCCAGACCCATCTCGACATCTACCAAAGCATCGGATGATCCCGTGCGGGATCGTCCCTTCCGCATTGCCCTATGAAGGACCGTGAAATCGCCATGCTCGAACGGCACTTGGACCGCGTGGCCGGAGGCGCCGGCCATTACCTCGAATTCGGAAGCGGCAACTCGACGAGACTGGCCGCGTCCCGGAAGGGGATCGCGCGGATTCACGTGGTCGAGTCCGACCCCGAGTTCTTCTCCAGCCAGGTGCGCGTCGATCCCGCCGTCGACTCGGCGCTGGGAGAGGGCCGCCTGGAGGTTTCGTTCGCGAACCTGGGGCCGATTTCCCACTGGGGGCATCCGGAGGACGAGAGCCACAAGCATCTGTGGCCGCTCTATCCCCTCGGGGCGTTCTCGTCAGAAGTTCGGTGGAACCTGATTCTGGTCGATGGAAGGTTCCGGGTGGCCTGTTGCCTGGCTGCGGCTCTGTCTGGCCTGGCCGGCGACGATTCGCCGGTGCTGGTCCACGATTTTCATCACCGGCCGCACTACCGTCTCCTGCTCCGCTGGCTCCGGATCGACGAGGAAGCCGAGACGCTGGTCAGCCTGAAAAGGCGTGAGGATTTCGACGCGGCCACCGCCCGGACCGCCTTGCAGCGGTATGTCTGGCTGCAGGACGACCACACGTTCCGCAGTCGGACCACCGGATCGCTGCGCAAGAAGATCCGCCGCCTGGTCGGGCGGCGCTAGGACCCGGCGCTCGACCGCCCGCATCGCTGATGAAGCTCTTCGGAAAGACGATCCACGGACGCAGGATCCGGTGGTGGCTCATCATCTGGATGACCCGGCTATTCGGCCGGCGTGTCGAGGTGGAGGGCTCCTCGAAGCGCCGGAAGATCCTGCCGTGGATCTGGAACGGCAGGCTCCACCTGTTCGGCATGCAGCACTTCCGGGCGAAGCTGGTCTTCGACAGCAAGTATCGGACCCGCATCGTCGAATCGCCGCTGGTGGAGCCGGTGCTCGGGAATTCCGCGAGAACCCCGGATCCGGATGCGCCCCCCGAGTTCCTGCATGCGGTCCTGATCCACTACCGACCCGAGGAAACCAATGCCTTGGTGGCCGCCTGGGCGGATCTCGCCGGTGGAGACGACAGGCTGTTTGTCGGCTACGGCGGTCCGGAGAAGCATTTCGAATCCATCGGTCACCCCCACAAGGCGTTCATTCCCCAGGATCAGATCTGGGTCGATCAACCCGGAGGTACGCATTCCTACACCGATTTCCTTCTCAAGGCTGCGGAGTACTGCATCGCCACCGGGAAGGCGGGCGTGCTGGTGACCGACGCCGATGCCTGGCCCTGCTCCGCCGACTATCTGTCGACCCTCTGCCTGCCGCCGTGGAAGGCGGGATGCGACTTCTCGGCAACCCGCCTGCGCGATGTGACGAACACGAGCTTCATGTTTCCCGAGTCGGCAACCCACACGCTGCCCACCCTCGAACGATGGGTGCGGGAACATGGCCTTGCGGACCCGAATGCGGAAGTCCGGGTGCTCCATCACTTCGCGCCGCTGATGTACTTTTCCCGGGAGATCCTCATCGCGATGCGGAAGCACTGTGGGAACGAACCACCGTCCCACGTGGAGAAGACCCTCGGCAGCTACGCGCTCCACTTGGGCGCTTCCTACTGCGCCTACGAGGATTTCAAGGTCTTCGACCTGCCCGCCTGGCTCCGGTATCGTCCGAACCTCGACCACGGCGAGCTGTGCCGCGCCCTCGATGAATCCGTGCCGCTCGTCCACCCGGTGAAGAACAACGGCTGGGTAAGCGAGTATGCCCGGGTCCGGGAACGTGCCGCCGCCCCGGCGGAAGCCTGACTCTCCCGCGCAAGCCATGCGTCACTACGTCGTCGCCACCCCGAATTGGAGCCCGCACCACCACCACGCCCACGAACTCGAGAGGCGGGGGCTGCTGCGCCTGCATGCCTACGCCGGGCGCCGCGTGCGCCCCGGTGTGGATGCCTCACGCACCGCGATCCACCCGCTTCTCGCAGTCCTTTCGGCGGGCTTCATGAAGTTCCTGCCGAAGAGCCAGACGCTGCTGCGCGAGGGCGCCAGGTTCGCGCTCAACCCTCACTTCGACCGCTGGGCGTGCCGCCACCTCCGGGAGGGCGACCGGCTCATCACCAGCTATGGCTACGCGAACCGGTCGATGCGCTGGATCAAGGAACACGGGGGCCTCGCCATCCTCGATGCCGGCAATTCCCATCCCGACCTGTTCTGGGAGATCCTCTCCGAGGAGCACCGACGGTGGAAGATCGACCTGCCGCCGGTTTCCCCGACCCACTATCGCGGCTCGCAGGAATCGTCCGAGATGGCCGACTGGGTCGTCGGGCTCAGCACCTTCGTGACGAACTCGTTCATCGAGCGGGGGCTGCCCGCCGAGCGCACCTTCGTGATGCCCCGTCCGGTGGACCTCGACAATTTCCAGCCCCGCGACCGGCCGCGGGATCCCGATGCTCCCTTGACGCTGATCTCGACCAGCGGAGCGCACGTGCGCAAGGGGACGCCCTACCTCTTCGAGGCGCTGAGGCTGATCCGCAAGGAAGTCCCCGACGTGCGGCTGCAGCTCAACCAGACCATCGCGCCCTCGATGAAGCCCCTGATCGGGCGCTGGGCCGACCTGCCGATCGAGTGGTTTCCCAAGCTGGGTCACGACAAGCTTCCCGCCAAGTTCGCGGCCGCCGACATCTACGTGTTTCCCTCCCTGGAGGATGGCCTCGCGCGGGCCGCGACCGAGGCGATGGCCTGCGGCCTTCCGGCGATCCTCAGTTGCAACACCGGCGCCTCCGACCTGATCGAGGAGGGGGTCAACGGCAGCGTCGTGCCGATCCGTGACCCCGGGGCGATCCGGGACGCCGTGCTGGAGTGGTGGGAAAAGATCCGCAACGGCGTGACCTGCGATCCGGCGCCCGCCCGTCGCGCGCTTTCCATGGAGAGGTTCAGGGAATCCTGGGACGAACTGCTTCTCCGCCTCGGCGATCGCGGGCATGAAGACCGCTGATTCGTCCGCCTGCACCTTCTCCCATCCGCCCTGCGGCCCATCCATCACGACCGAATCCCGCCGATGAATCCAGACTCCTCCCCTTCCGCCGCGGTCCCGGCGTTCCAGGAACCACCCGTGGCGTCCGCCCTGCGCCTCCTATGGAAACTCACCGGCAGAAAGCGATCCCTGGACCGCTACCTGACGACCTTCCTCGGATACCGGCAGTTCCTGCCCGTGCTTCCCGGGGAAATGCTGATTCCCGGCTTCGCCGACTCCGAGATCGTGATTACCTGCCCACCGGTGGGACCGTGGGCGACTCCCGCCAACGACACCATCGCGGTGCTCAAGGCGGTCAAGGGCTTCGACTCCCGCAGGATCCTCGAAATCGGCTCCTACAAGGGGACGACCGCCCGGCTGATCGCCCGGAACACCCACCCGGACGCCCGGATCTTCGCATTGGACATCGATCCGGAGCACGGAAGCGCCTACCGGGGCATGCCGGAGGAGGCGAAGATCCAGCGCATCGTCGGAAGGAGCGAACTGGAGAATGCGGCCCCCCACGGCCCCTATGACCTGATCTTCATCGATGGCGACCATTCGCGAAAGGGTGCCTACCTCGATTCCGTCGTGGCGCTGGAACTTCTCACGGACGACGGCGTGATCTTGTGGCATGACTATCACAACAACAGCTATTTCGTTCATCGCAGCGGAGCGGTGCCCGAGGCGCTCCGATTGGTGCGGGACAGCCTCGGCATTCCGGTCGTTTCCCTCGAAGGGACGATGATCGCCATGCATTCCCGGAAGCCGGGGTGGGAGACGGGGGAAAAGTTGAAAGTTGAGAGCTGACAGCTAAGCCGTAACCATGCCGTCAAATTTTCCGGGAGGTATGGTGATGGACGACGGATCCCGGATCAGAGCCATTAGCCGGGGGTCATCCGCTTGGCGGATGCACCCCCGGATACTGGTCCCGGCAGATCATCGATCCCGAAAGGGATCGCAGCCATGCCGGACTTCCCGGATGTGGCGAGCCTCGCTGGCATCCGGGATGCCCGACTTCACAGTTACGGCTGAGAGCCGAAAGCTGGGAGCTGAACGTTGGAAGCTTGAAGGCGGAAGCTGAGGGAAAAAACGGGGCGCTATTTCAACTTTCCGATTTCAGCTTATCTAACCCAATGAAGCGGACCTTCCTGAACAAGGCGTACTCGATGTACGACGCCGGCTTGATCCGGCTCGCGATGGTGTGGTCCTCGGCCCGGACCCGTTGCAGTTGCCTGCTTCAGGGCTGCCGGGTGGGGAAGGGACTTCTCACGACCGGTGGCGTCCGGATCAAGACGCGCACCGCCGGCAGCATCGTGATCGGCGATCACGTGCGCCTGCTGGCCCACTGGCGCAGCAACCGCGTCGGCCTCAACGGTCCGGTGATTCTCCAGACCTGGGACGGCGGACGCATCGAGATCGGTGACCACACCGGCGCCTCGGCGGTGGTGATCTCGTCGCGTTCGGGAATCATGATCGGACGCCATTGCAACCTGGGCGGGAACGTCCGGATCTTCGATCATGACTTCCATGCCCTCGATGCGGAAACGCGCCGCGGACCGCGTGGCTGCGACGACTGCGCCACGCGCCCGGTGACGATCGGAGACGACGTGTTCATCGGCGCGCAAAGCATCATCCTCAAGGGCGTCACGATCGGCGACCGCGCGGTGATCGGGGCGGGCTCGGTGGTGACACACGACGTTCCAGCCGACACCATCGCGGCGGGCAACCCGGCGGAAGTGGTTAGAAAAGTTGAAAGCTGACAGTTGAAAGCAGAAATATCGATGCTGCCCGATCGCTTCCTTCCATTCATCATTTCAACTTTCAACTTTCCCATTTCAAATTTTCCCCATTCCCCATGTCTCCATCCAAAGGCAGGCTTTCCGAAGCGTTTCGGGATCGTGCCAAGCACTTTGCGGCGGTCGTGATCCGGCTATACGTGAAGCTGCCGAAGGGGCGGGATGAAGTCCGGGTTTGCGGACGCCAGCTGTTGAGATCCGGCACCTCGGTCGCCGCCCATGTGCGCGAGGCGTCGAGGGCACGTTCGAACGCCGAGTTCGTCTCCAAACTCGGAGGTGCCCTGCAGGAGGCGGACGAAACCCGGCTATGGCTGGAGCTCCTGACCGAGGAATGTGGGGTTGAGCCAAGCCGAGTCGAAACGTTACTTGCCGAATCGGAGGAGCTGATCGCGATCATGACCGCCATGATCCGCCGGACGAGAAGTGGTTAGAAAAGTTGAAAGCTGACAGTTGAAAGCAGAAAAGACTGAAAGCCGAGAGCTGGAATGTTGGTGTCGCCCGATCATTCCCCCTATCCGGCATTTCAACTTTCAGCTTTCCCATTTCAACTTTTTCCCGCCTCTCTCCGATTTCTGCTTTCAACTTTCCCATTTCAACTTTTCTCCCTCCCATGCGCGTTGCCATTCTAGCAGACTTTCCTCTCAGTGCGCTGAGCGGCGAGGTCACCGGCCGGGGTGGCGGCCAGGGTTGCACCTGGCTGCCGCAGCTCGCGCTCGCCTTCGAAGGGCGGAAGGATCTTGAGGTCCATTGGGTGATTCTCGACCGCACGATCAGAAGGACGCAGGTCGAGCAGGCGTTCGGTCAGCACTTCCACCGGGTGCCGGCCGTCAAGTTCTCGCTGGACCTCGCGCTTGACTACCTTCCGGCGCGACTGGTGCTGGGTCGCGAGATCCGCCGGATCCGGCCGGACGTGGTCCATGCCTGGGGAGCCGAGTTGATCTACCCCTGCGCCCTCCGCGACTTCGATGGTCCGACCATCTTTTCGATGCAGGGATCGCTCACCGAATACCGGCGCATCGGCGGCCTGCCCGACAACTGGCGTTGGCGCAAGCTGGCGGCCTCCGAGGCGGGTTACGTGAACACGGCGACCGTGGTGACGGCCGAGTCGATCTGGGCCTCCGAGCGGGTGCGCGACCTCAAGCCTGGTGCCGATTGCCGGATCGTCGACTACGGCGTTCACCCCAGCTTCTACGCGACGGAATGGAAGCCGGATCCCGCCCGCCCGGCGGTGATCTACGTGGGCGGCGGTGGCTACCGCAAGGGAACCGAGGTTCTTTTCGAGGGTCTGCGCCTCCTGCCGGAGCGCGGATGGACGGTGCGCTTTGCCGGCGGCGAGGACCTGCGCGCGGAAGTCGCCGCGGCGGATCTGCCGGGCACCGAATATCTCGGGATGCTGCGGTGGGACGGCCTGCTGGAAGAGCTGAGCCGCGCCTGGTGCCTGGTGGTCCCGACCCGCTGTGACACCGGCCCGACGGTCGTCAAGGAGGCGCGAGTGATCGGCCTTCCCGTGATCGGCACCGTTCACGGCGGCCTGCGCGACTACATCCGGCACGGGGAAAGCGGTCTGATCGTCGATCCGCTGGAGCCCAAGCCCCTGGCGGAGGCCCTCGGGCGGGTGATGTCCTCCTTCGACACTGCGGTGGAGATGGGGAGGAGTCACCACGAGCAGGACCGCGCCGCGTTCTCGCCCGAGCTCACCGCGTCCCGCTTCTCGGAGATCTACCGCGAGCTGGCCCGCGGTGGTCGCGGCAACCAGTCCTGAGCCCCGTCGCGACGGCGGTATCTCCCATCCATCGATTCCCATGAGCATCAGACGGCAAATCAAGAAGCGTCTCTACGAGTCCCCGGACTTCTACCACCGGCTGCTGGTCGCAAGATCGCGCCTGACCGTGCCAGGAAGGGCGGGGCACATCCGTCGCTACCTCGAGCGTCCGGGCCCCCACCTTCTCCAGCTCGGCTCCGGCCGGAACCATTTCGAGGGCTGGCTGAATTCCGATCTCTATGCCAAGCCGCCGAGGTTCGTCTTTCTGGACCTGACGAAGCCGCTTCCTCTCCCGGACCAGTCGTTCGATCGGATCTTCTCCGAACACGCGATCGAACACATCGACTGGCGAGCGGGCCAGCTCATGCTCCGGGAATGTCACCGGGTGCTCAAGCTCGGTGGAAGGATTCACCTCGAGACTCCCGATCTTACCTACTATGCCGAACTTCTCACCAACGATCTTGACGAGCTGAAGCGCAAGGCCGTCGAGGAGTGCTGCCGCGAGCACGGCAATCCTATCGGGGATCCCTCTCCCTGTTTCGTCCTGAACCACATGGCACGCCACTACGGCCACCAGTTCATCTATGACGAAACCTATTTGTCCGCGATGCTTGCCAAGTGCGGCTTCGTGAACATCCGCCGCATGCCGGGCCGGGACAGCGAGGACCCCCACTTCCACCAGGCGTCCGGCAGGAAGCCATCCATCGACATGCGCTGCAATCTCGTGATGGAGGCGGAGAAGGGGGAGGGAGGAGCTGAAAGCTGAAAGTCGAAAGTTGGAAGCTGACAGTTGAAACACTGTTGCAGTGAGGGGCTGGTGACGCCGTTCATGTAGGAGCGGTTGGGGAGCGGGAGTGAATCCCTTGGGTTTGGGCCCGGATTTCAGAGCATGCTCTTCAATTCCTGGGAGTTTCTGGTCCTGCTGGCCGTCACGGTGGTCCTCTACTACCTGCCGGTGGGGGGGGCAGCGCGCCGGGTGTGGCAGGTCGGCCTGCTGCTCGCCTCCAGCGCCGTCTTCTACTCATGGGAGCACCCGAAGCTGCTGCTGCTGCTGGGCGTCTCGGGCCTGATCAATGCGGTGGCGGTGGAGAGAATCCTGTTTCACAAGAGTCAGGGGTCAGGGGTCGGGGGTCCCGCCTACGCCAAGGCTACGGCGGGCAGGCAGGGAGCGAGCAAAGGCAAGCCTCCACGTGGCTCTCACAACACTTCAGAGTTTCAGAGTTTCAGCGTTTCAGCTTCTATCAGCGCCCGAAGGGCGCGCCGCTGGCTGGCGGGCACGGTGGCGGCGAACCTGGGTCTGCTGGCGTTTTTCA
>ERZ869936.1596-NODE-1596-length-15719-cov-14.291816_pt1 | contig 15719 bp, 21 predicted proteins | sample MGYA00520876_ERZ869936 | MGnify/ENA primary metagenome ERZ869936 (study PRJEB32218, sample SAMN09650985) | biofilter metagenome | isolation source: enrty point of leading RO module | place: Saudi Arabia: Thuwal, RO plant located on Red Sea | collected 2016-02-17...
CCTTATAAAAAAACAATGGGCTATTCAGCTAGATAAGCTCATTTGCAAAATCAAAAAACAATGCTGGATGTGTGGAGATTCAGTACTCTACAATTCAGCTAGGCAGATGTGCCAATGTTGCGAAAGAGAAACCTTTGGAGATTAATATGAAAACCAAATTACTTACTACGCTAGTTATGCTAGCAGTTGCATACGCTATCTTGATGATCGGAATGGATCGTGAAGATAGTCGTATTGAATCCCAAAAAAATGCTTGGCAAGACCAAGGATACAATATTAAATAGAAAACATTATGACAAATCCTATACCAAATGACGAAGATTACAATAGCTCAGAAGAGCTATTAAAAGCGTTCCACGATGGAACATTAGATAACGATAGAACTCAAATGCTTAGATCAATAATGGATTTATTATCCATCGTTGGTAGATTCTACAAGGGGTCTAACGAGGTTACTAGAGAGCTAATCATTGATCTCTGTGGATCATATGTAATGCGATGCAAAGAAGATAAGCCATTGCCGAATGTAGATATGGAGGTGTTTGATGATTGATAACTCACAAGTACTAACTGACCTGCTAAAGGTTAGATCACAAATCAAGGATAGGTTAGTGCCTATCCTTTTGGATCTGAAACACGATCGCAACCGAGAGAACAGAGCAGTAATGATCTCTGATCTTGAGGATGAAATAAATATAATGCATGACCTACTCTTACAGGTTTATTCAAATGCAGAATTAACAGATCAGTTTCTAAGCGAGTTGCTACACTTGGCATACAACCAAGGAGCAGAGGGATACTTCCTAACTTGTTTCACAGAAGCTGAACAAATAGTAAAAAACAATAACGAAAGGAAACAAAATGCCTAATTGGGTAAGAAGCGAAATAACCATCAGTGGCGACCGAGCAGAGCTTGATAGATTTATTGAGCTAGCTAGGAATGATAATTATTATTACGAAGAGGAAGACCCGAAGGATCGGGTAACTCTTTTTGACTTCGGTAAGTTTATACCAAGACCTGCCGAGGAAGAGGATAATTGGTATGACTGGAACTGCGAAAATTGGGGTACTAAATGGAATGCCAAATTCGTGGAGCTAGATGATGACTCTGAGGAGAACATCATTTGGCGATTTGAAACTCCTTGGAAGGAGTACATCATTTACCGATTTGAAACTGCTTGGAACAGAATATCTGATCAGCTATGGGAGGATATTAAATCCAAGTTTCCAAAACTAGATTTCAGTTTTGTTGCGATAGAGGAGGGTGGATTCTTTTGGTCACGCACCGAGGACAATGGAGAGATAGCCAACTATAGCTTCCCTTCAACAGAGTGTCCAAATCTATTGGAGATAGCCCAAGAGTATCGTAAGACTTACGAAGGATGGGATGATGACTGCCTTGTCAGATTGGTTGTTGAAGACTTAATTGAGGAGCTTCAAGCTAACTACAATGGCAAAGTCATGCCTAACGGCAACTTCTATTGGAAAGGTAAGGAAATCTTATCTTGCGATAATGCCGAAAAGTTGAAGGAGGTAATCAATGCTTCTTGAACTAATGCTAGCTATAGCACTAGTGGAATCAGCCAACAATCCCCTAGCGATAGGGGATGATGGCAAAGCCATTGGAATGCTACAAATACATAAGATCGTGGTAGACGATGTGAATCGTATCTATGATTCTTATTATACATACGAAGACAGATACTGTCCTAGAAAATCTAAGGAGATATTTGAATTGTATGTTAATTATTGGGGTAGTTACTACTCTAGTAAAACAGGTAGGGAGCTAACACACCGAATCGTATGTGACATATGGAATGGTGGAGCTACTGCACCTATACGAAAGATGACCGATGATGGTCTAAGAAAAAACCTTGACACCTATTGGGGAAAGGTTAAAAAAGTGTTATGACAAAAATTAAAGCTATACGAATTGATACTGCCGAACGCAGATTTCACGAGGTTGAGCTTGAGCAGGACGACACAGAAGCTATCTGTGGTTTCGTTGGATGTTCAATGTTTGATGTCGTTCGCATTGACCATAACGATGTAATCTTCGTTGATGACGAGGGTTTACTTAATGCATTCATTGATTCTACTTTCTTCACACTGAAGAGCTATGGTGGCATCCTTGTTGGCAATGGTTTGTTGTTAGGTACAGGTAGCGAGGGAGAGTCTATTGATCCCAAAACTACTATTGAATGGCTAGAGGACAATGTGTCCTTTGGCAAATTGTTGGATATTGACGGGAAACTACTTCCTGTTACGTATTAATCATACGGATGGCTAGTTAGGGGTAGCTAGCCATCCTTTAATTTAAGTAAAGTCGCAGATTTATCTCATATGAATTTTTCGTTTAACGCTCAGTTTGCAAAGAGGTATGGCTTACGAGAAGCTATAGTCTTGCAAGGTATTATATGGTGGGTGTTAAACAACAAGCATAAGAATAAGAATAAGAGAAACGGGAAGCATTGGACATACAACTCAGCTAGAGCTATGTCCATTAGCTTCCCTTTTTTTTCTGAGCAACAGATCACTAGAGCCTTGGTTAGTTTGGAAAAACAGAATGCATTACAGGTAGGAAACTTTAACCGAATGCCCAACGATAGAACAAAATGGTACACGCTTACGAACCATTTGATGCAAGAGGTAAAAGAAAACAAGACCTACAAAAATTGGAAATTTGGTCAATCAAAATTGACGAACCATTACCAGTTAGAATACACTAACTTTAACAATAATAATAAAGAAACCCTAAACGAGGAGAAACCATTCTAATGAGCCATTTCTATGACTGCAAAAAAAAGGTAGCGATACTATCACGATCCACCACACCACCACAGGCTAGGAAAGCAAATCACTATCCGTCTGTTACAACTATACTTGGAATCCTTAAAAGCGATTTCATTGACAACATCTGGAAGCCAAAGAAAATTGCAGAGCTAGCTAGAGAACACCCAAGCATAGAAGCAGGATCAGTTGCTGATCTAACATACGGGCAGTACCCTCATCCCGAAACAGGGGAGATGATTCCTAGTTCGGAGTTTGGAACAAGCGTACACGCTCGCATTGAAGAATTGGTACTAGCTATGAGAGATGGATTCGGTGTTGATTACAATGCCTACAACGATTGGGCAGAACCATTCTTGGTATGGCTTGAAGATAACAATGTTGAAGTTATCAATGCCGAAGAGGTTGTGTATAGCCACAGGATGCGAATCGCAGGATCAGTGGATTTTATTGGAGAGATGGATGGTAAAATTTTCTTAGCTGACTACAAGTGCAGATCGTGTAAGGGTTCGGGCAAAGGTAAATTCTACGACAAGGATTGCTCTCAGCTATCTATTGAGTCATGGATGTACGCTCGGATGTATGGTTTAGATTATTTACCTGCCGTACGATCTATCTGCATTGATGTGGATTCCAAAGAACATATGCACAAGGAATGGTCAGAGTTAGATATGTACAAAGGTATCTTGAGGGCTAAGTTGTTGGCTACGATCTATTGGATGGATTGGATGAACGAAGATGTTGGCAAACTCAAATGCGAAAAGATGGAGATCATCAACGATGAGATAGCTATGACCTGTCAGATTTTAAATGACTTAAAGGAGGTAAACAATGAGCAATAAATACGAAATCATATACAAGCATTTTGATATGCATCCCGAATATCGTGGTTACACTGTCAAATACGCTAACGACAAAAAACAAGCCGTCAGCTTTATATGTCCTACTAAACCCGATCGTAATGGATACGGGGTAACCAAGAAAGGTGCTAGGATTCAAATACTAGAAGTAAATGAAATAGAACATAGGAATTTATGAGAACAATTAAACTTATAACTAAAAAAGCCAATGGGAAAAGGAATGAAACCCAAAAACGGGTACAACCAAAAAAAGTACGAAGAAAACTACGATGAAATAGATTGGAGTTCTACTCGTAAAACCAAATCACAGAATGAAGTACATACCAAGCAACAAGATAGCGAAGTGGAGAAAGGATAATATGCCAAAGCATTGTCCAATACTTGAATGCAAGATGGATGATAAGAATGCAGTGGTAGATCACGATCACACTACAGGTATGATTCGTTCTGTTGTCTCAAGGGAGGGAAATTCTCTGCTAGGTAAGGTGGAGAATTTCTTCCTTAACTTTTGTGAGAAAAAAATTGATGCTGGGCTTCCCGAAGTTTTGGAAAACCTAGCTAGCTATCTAAGACAACCACAGACTGATTGCCTGCATCCCGTAGGATTGAATCAGCTTGTGTCACGATTCAAAAGATTGAAAGCCGATGATCAGAAGTTTGCGTTGCGAGCTTTGGGTGCAAAAAAAAGTGAAGTTTTTTCTTGCGTTAATTCATTAGAGCGTTCAAAATTGTATCGTAATTTATTAAAAAACAATTATGGAAAAATTAATACTAGTACAACAGGAGCTAAAAGCTCCAAAGGATCAACTCAATGAGTTTGGTGGCTTCGGCTACAGAACACTTGAGGGCATCCTTGAAAGAGCGAAACCTATATTCGCCAAGCACGAAGTCGCATTAATCATTACTGACGACATCGTTTACATTGAGGGAAGATTCTATGTTAAAGCAGTGGCAACATTGTATAATGTAGATGGATCAGTAATTGCAACAAGCACTGCCTTTGCTCGTGAAGCAGAGACAAAGCGTGGCATGGATTTGTCAATGTGTACAGGTTCTGCCTCAACTTATGCTCGCAAGTACTGCGTTCAATCTCTCCTATCTATCTCAACTAGCGAGCTAGACCCCGATGCTACTCACGATATGAAAGACGATGCATCTTCAAAAAAATCTCAACCAAAAAATACTAAAACTGTCCAAGAAGACATTATATAATTATGGAAAAAAAATACCTAAACAGTGGTGCGATATTTATCAATGATCGCAAAACCAAGGATAGCCAACCCGACCTTACAGGTTCGTTACTCCTTGAGGGCATTGACCCTACATCAATATCAACTGAGCTAGCTGACTTGCTACGCAAAGAAGCTCCTCAGTTTTTGGGCGAAATTAAATATCGCCTAGCATCTTGGAAAAAAGAATCCAAGAACGGGAAGAAGTTCATTTCAATATCTGCTTCTATCCCCGAAGAAGAGCAGGCACAACCTGCTGAAGTTGTAACCGAAGAAGACCCATTCTAATGGATACAATTGGCAAAGATAAATCATCCTTGCCCGACACAGGCGATCGCACTGCTTTCAATACGGGAGCAGTGCGTGATGCTATGAAAGGCAAAGGCATACCAAGTATGATTCCTACTGAAGCCATCTATGCAATAGCTAGAAGATTTGAGGATGGAGCTACTAAGTATGGTGCTGATAATTGGAGAAAGGGTATTCCCTTATCTAGATATTGTGATTCAGCTTACCGACACCTTATGGCTTGTCGTGACGGAGATACATCCGAAGATCACTTTGGAGCAGTTATGTGGAATATAGCTTGTTGGCTATGGACACAAAATAAAATTAACACAGGCGAATTGCCTAAAGAATTAGATGACATACAAAGATGAAAGATTTTATAGATAAATACTTAGAAGTGCCACCCGATGCACCCGAAAGACCCAAAGCATTTGAGGCATTTCGTATGGAGGCAATTGTTTTACTTGCAAAAGCAAAAGCAGTTGGTTTAATAAAAAAACAAACAAAGGAAGATATTACTAATGGAACAACCACATTCCGAGGAGTCGGAGAAAATACTCATAAGTTGTTGTCTACTCTTGGGCGACAGTGATATATATGACACAATATCCCAAATCGTCAAAGAAGATGATTTTTATAATGAAGATTACAAAATACTATACAGATGCATTTCAAATATTTTCAAGCGTGGTAGCACGATTGATGAGATATTGCTCCTTGAGGAGATGCGTAAGCAGGATTCAAAACTCTCGCCACACGACATCTTCCATATTAAGGATGCAACTGAAACAACATTGCCTGCATTATCGTCAGCCAAGGTTGTGGCAGATCGTTCTAGATCTAGACACTTACTCAAGTCAGCTAGACAAGCAATTGAAAATATTACGGAGGGGAAGGATTCAGAGGAGGTAGCAGTCCAACTAGAGACGGACATACACCAAGCCACCGAAAAATTATCTACTGCCCAAAATATTTCAGAACCTGCCAACAATTTGCGTGGCAAGTTTGAATCAATGCTAAATGGTACTTATAAAGTCCAATCATTATCTACAGGCATCCCTCATCTAGACGAGAAGCTAGATGAGGGAGGCATTGGTAAAGGGGAAGTGATGGTTATATCAGCACCAACCAGTTGTGGAAAATCTCAGCTAGCTTTGAATATCATTTTAAGAAACTCGGTTTCTAACAGTAAGCCTGTTGGTATCTTTTCTTTTGAGATGCCATCAGAGCAGTTGACCAAGCGTATGATCCAAACATCTTCAGCAGTTAACCTTAAACGGATTCGTGAACAGGTTGCTACAGAGGATCAAGTCAAGCGAGTTTTTGAGGCTACAGACAAGCTAGCCGAAGCTCCAATATACACCGAACATTTTGTTCGTGGTGTGGACGATTTGCGATCAAAAGCTAGGGCAATGAAAAGGAAGCATAAGATAGAAGCACTAGTCATTGATTACCTGCAACTTATCCCATATGACCCTCGTATGAAAAAAAATGATGGGGTAGCATATGTTTCTCACTGCATTAAGCAGTTAGCAATTGAGTTGAACATACCAATATTATTATTAGCACAAGTCAATCGTGAGGGAGCAAAGAGAGATACAGGTTTATCTTTATATGATCTCAAGGATTCGGGAGACATTGAAAATGATGCAGATATTATTTTATTGATGTGGGCATCCAACGGAGGCGATGTTGAGAAGTCAAAGATGGTTGACACCAACGGAGTCTCTTATATTAATCTTAAATACAAAATCGCAAAGAATCGTGAGGGTGAAAGAGACACCACAGGATTCTTTAAATTCTTAAACTACACAGGGAGATTCCAATAATCATGTCAGAAGCAGTACTAACTAACTCAAATATATTCAATGCAAAATCAGAGACCATTTTAGTAAATGGTTTAGAACAAATGACTAAGGCTTGCGATGCTATTACGAAGCAGAACGAGATACTTAATAACGATATATTAAAATTGAAGTCAAAGCTCCGTAGATTACAAGATAAGGAGCTATCTAATCTTGAAGACAAAGAATAATGCGTAATTACAAAAAAGAATACAAAAACTACCATTCTAAACCTGCTCAGCGAAAAAAGAGATCATCTCGTAATAAAGCTCGCAGAAAGGTCGCCAAATCCGTAGGAAAAAGCAAAATACGGGGAAAGGATGTTGACCACAAGGATAGAAACCCTTTAAATAATTCTAGAAAGAATTTACGAATTTCATCCAAGAGCCGTAATCGCTCTCGGAATGGGTAGTAAGTATAATGTAATATCGTATATATATTGTCATATGAATGAGAGGCTTGGTTTTATTGTTTTCCCCAAGCCTCTCTTTTTTTAAATATGAGTAAGAAATTTAACAGATGGAGCAAGGAAGAGTGTTGGACACGAGGTATGTCTGTAGAAGATGTATTCTATGATCTGTACAAGCCAATTGATCCTACTATTCGCAAAGCTACCCTCAAAGAACAATACCAACACATTGATCACTTTACAAAGATAGGTGCGATTGATGTCAAAGCTCGCAAAAGAATCTCAAGATCGGGTGCTATCCAAGATGATCTGACTTGGTTGGAGTTCAAGCATACCAACGGAGGTGCAGGATGGTTGTATGGTAAAGCAGACTTTATAGCCTTTGAGAGGCTCTATGGCTTCGTTTTGGTAGCTAGGAGTGATCTAGCTAACATGGCAGAACAGAAATGCGATCTGGGGAATCTGGTGGATAATCCGAGGGATGCTCTATACAGAGGCTATACCCGAAAAGGCAACAAGGATTTAATAGCTATGGTCAAGATGGAGGACATACTATCACTGCCCCACCAAGTTGTTCAGTACCAAGAGCTTATCTAGTCTTTTAATCTAGATAGTCTTTCCTCTACTTCTACACCACGACCCTCTCTCCAATAGTATAACTTACCTACTAGGGGTATATACTTTACTGATCGTAGCTCATCTGTATCAATCTCGCCCTCATCAATAGCTCTCACTACATCTTTAGATAAATCATTTAAGATACCAAATTGTGGAGGTGCAACTGTTGATATAAGTGCTTCGCCAATACCTTCTTTACGAGCTTTTACTGTAGTGTATTTAGTTACACCAAATATACGGAGTATGTTATTGAATACTAAATCTTCTTCATCAATCTCACGATTGAATAAGATAGCTTTCAATACATCTGCTGATCCGTTAGCTAGCATCGCCAGCATACCAATTCTGAATAGATTCGTGAATCCTTCTGTGAATGTATCTTTTTTAGCCATCTTTTGGAAAGACTGCTGACGAAGAAAGTCAAACTGCTTAATTGTGTATGACTTCAAGCTATATAGGATTCTTGTGTTAGGATTCTCAGCGTATGCCTGTGGCATTTCTATAAGCGAAATAGGAGCTACATCTGATAATCTATTGAACAGAGCCTGCAATACTTGGTCGCTCTTTATTCCCGAACGGAGATCAGATATAGCTTTAGATGCATCACGCATCCCTTGTGTTTTTACTAGCTCGTTGAATAGTTTTTTGTATTCTTTGCTGTTCTGGTTTCTGACAGCTTTTCTCATCATGTTGTAGTTAGCATTGATGTTTGTATTCTTTGCTAGTGCATCTATCTGTGTAATACCAGATGCTTTAAAGAACCAATCTACTGCCTTGCCCAATGCACCTGCACCTTCTTGTGCTTCAATGGTAACAACATTTCTAGCTCCCATAACATCCTCACGGGTGATACGATCTTTGCTAGCTAGTGTTTTTGCGAAACCAGCAATCGTATTGAAAACTCCTGTCTGGACTCCAGTAAAATAAAAATCACCTAGCTGAGTTACTGCTGAACCAACATTACCCATTGTAGCTATGTAACCTGCATTCTTTAATCCCTTAATGATACTTGATTGTTTTCCGTGTCTACCAAAGCGAGCATCTACTGCATCTTGTATAATTCTAAGACCTTCATTACTAATTGTGCCTGCCTCAAGGTTTCTATTTATAATCTCAGCCAGTCTGCCACCTTGTATAACTTCGCCCTTTCTGCGATTAGTTGTTCCTAGCAACTTAGCTTGATTGATTGAGGCAATCATACTTTGTGCATAGTTTACCAAAGCCTCTTCGGGAGATGCATAATATTTATTTCTGCGTTCTCTATCTATAACTTCAATAGTTCTTTCCTTTATATTTCCTGGTGTCATACCACCTAGGCTCATCTTGATACTTTTTCTTTTGATGATGTTTTCAATGATGGACTGTCTTTCATATCCATCTAATGTCTTACCTCTTCTTTGTTCTATAGCATCTAGCTCTCTTTGTATTTCTGTATCATATAGAACTCCTGTGTAGGAATCTTGTAATCCACGAACATCCTTTACCAGCCTTGGGAAAAAGTTTTCTAGATAGCCAACATCCATACCTACACCTCTGCCACCATCGTACAGATTCTGTAATAGATCAGATACGATTTTGTAGTTATCACCCATATTATGTTTAGTTAGGATTCTGTCACGAACCTGTTCATAGGTTTCGTTTTCTCCTTTTTGCATACGCAAAATGTCAGCAGTCTGAGCTTGTTTTCTTCTAGCTAATTCAGCCTTGGCTTCTTTATGTTTGCTTAAAAATTCTTGTTTGTTTTTAATGCTTTGACCTGCAACTATACCTTTTGGGTGGAATACAGGATGTACATATCTTTTACCTTTTAGAAACTCAGCTACTTCATCTCGTGAAACAGATTCGGGAGTTTCCTCCATATATTCTATTCTGCCACGAGCATATACTTTACTTCCATATACAGTTGCTTCTTCTACGCTCTTAACAAACCTGCCTTGACTGTCTACAAAAGCTACATTGTTAAATGGGTTGAAGCTAAGAACTTCTCCCTCCAATGATCCTTCTTGCTCGTAATCAATTCTTCCATTGACACTAGCCATTGGAAACTTGTCACTTACTTTATTTTTAATAAGTGCTGTAGCTAATGGGTTTACAGCGAAAGTCGCATCCTTGATTGTAAATGCACGACCATAGCTATGAGCTACCCCATAGTTAGCTTTACCAGTTTTTGAGCTAACTGGGTGTAAGGTTTGTACGAATAACTTGCCAGGAACTCCTGCTTTTTCAAACATACTACCTAGGTTTAAACGGACTGCACCCATTGGGATTCTGTCTGTTCTGTGTCTATTGTATTTAGCTTTTTCTTTTTTGGGCAATGCATTTATTGCATCTTGATCATCAAACTGAAACTCAGTTACTCTCTGTAATCGCAAATCTGTTTGATAACTACTTTGGTATTCATCAAAGAATTGTTCTAACTCCTTAGTGCCTCTGAACATACCCTCAAAAATCTTATCTTCAGATAGTTCAAACTTTTTGTAATCATTATTATAGTTATAGAAGTTAACTGTAGATAGACCACCCGATGGCATTACTTGTAGTTTATCTGTTTTGTCTCCGTGAAAACCTTTGTATTGGTAAAATGAATCCCAACTTGCTCTATCTTTCAATAAATGAATAGTTGGTTTATTCCCATTTACTGATTGTATTCCGTGTGTATAAGATGAGTTCTCGCCACCAAGGTCTACTGATTCTACCTTACCATCCATTTCAATAACTGCATATGCGTGATCGGTAGGTAGTTCTCCTTCAATCTCTGAATCAAAATCTCTAAGTAATGGTTCGCTAAACATTGCTTGAAAACCTTTCATATATTCAGCGTTTGGTGCGTGTGGACTTCCTCTTTTTCGTTTTGTAAAATATGCACTTTGTTCCCTATACTTAGATGAAGCCAACATACCTAAAATAGATTCTTGAAGAACTACATTGTATTTATCTTGTCCTTTTTCTTTTGCACTATATTTACTTTTATCAGCTAGCGATCTTACAAAACCACGAGCAAAAGATTTTCTTTGATCAAATGTTTTATCAGCAGTTATCTTTGCATCTAACTCAGCAAAAATATTTTCAATAGAATCGTTTTTATAATCAATTCCCAAACTACCCATTGGCTTCTTTTTAGGATCATGGCTAAATGATTCTGCATCTAATAATGCTTTTCTGAAATCAGCTTCAAATTGTTTTCTATACTTTTGTGGTATAGTTTGCATCACACCTCTGTATGTTACTTTAGCTACACCTTTGGCAAATTCAGAATTACTTTCTGACTTCTCAAGGGGAGCAGATACTAATAGCATTCTTACTTTGTCGCTACCCAAGTTATCTATCTGTTCATTTAAACGATTAACTATAGTTGACGCACCACCCTTAGATCCTGCCCAAAATAAATCATTGTTTGCAGGAAAGAATATACCACCTGTTCCCTCTACTAAAGTTTCTCCATTGTATTTAATATTACCTGTAAAGAAATTATCTGGACGATGAACCAACATAGGAACATTGAAATCACCTAGTACTCTATTCTTAGTTATTCTGCCACCCTTAATTAGTTCTGTAAATCTTTCTTGATTCTTCAAATATCCATATACGAAATTTGTTCTTTCATCCAAATATCCAGCTTGGAATCTAGCTTGGTATTTTGTATCTATATCGTTTCCAGATATTTTTGGTATCTTAAAACTTGTGCCAGCAATGCTTTCGCCTCTAGCTACACCTTGTGCCATAGTATTTAATCCATTGATTATTTCAACATCAGTTGATTCTTGTGAAAATACACCATCTACACCAAGAGCTTTAGCTACTTTAGAAAACCAAGCTTTTATTTTTGTTTTTGTAGATACATCTAGGCTACCATATGTGCCAGACATTACGCCAAACATTTGAGCTAGTGCTTCTTCGCTTTGTATATTAGCGTCATAGTTAGATGCAAAATCAGCTATGTATGATTTTAACTCTTCATTAGCAGTTGATCTCAAAACTGTATTAAGTAATTCATTTGCACTATCGTATGCTACTTGTCCCTCTCCAGTGTTTTTCAAAAATAATGCATGAAATACTTCGTGACCAACTGTTGTAGGATCAGCAAGCTCTGAGTTAATATAAATTTTTCCATTTACATATGCACCTTTTACATCTTCTGTAATACCTGTAGCATCCTTGAATTGTTGATTAGTTCTGTATAAGCTAACTTCCACATCTGGCAAAATGCTTTTCATAGCTATTCTAGCTTTAGCTACTGTGTCTTTTACTAAATTAAATTTTTCATTAATAAGTTTTGGATCTATACCTTGATCTACTTCTTCTTGAGTAAGACCTCTTCTTTTTATTTCAGTCTTAACTCCATTTTGTATAAATGTTTCTGTTGTTTCAGTTCCTACTGGTAATGAATTATCAACTTCTGATACATCATTATCTGCAACTTCATTTGTATCTTCTTTTCTAACTACTTCTGTTTCAGTTGTCTTGTTAAGTAAAGATGCATTTGCTAAAGCATCAGCTAGTGCCTCGTAGTCTTCTGGACTTTTCTTTTTTAAATTCTGTAGGTCATTTAGGAACGGGCTAATTAACTCTTCTGCCCTACCTTGTTGTACTGCATTCTCTCTTTCAAATTGGCGAAATGCGTTTTGCAACTCTTTACCTGCACCTGCTTTACCTATCTTACTAGATAATGGTACAAGCACATCATTTATAAATCCCTTAAAGCTATCTGGGTCATGCATTTTTTTGCCCTCTTCTAGGTCAATGTGTGGCACACCTTGATTTTCCATACCTGTAGACATAAGTTGTCTACCTAAGTCACTGTTTAACTCTTCTGGGTTTATTTCACCATTCTGGATACCAGCACTTAATCTATCGTGTTGTGCCATTAGCTGTGCAGGAACTGAATATGTACCCGAAGCTATTCCACCTAGTATCATTGACTCAACAATACCTTGGTCAAGTTTGCGATCTGGATCAAAGCTAGCTATTTCTTTAGCTATATAATTTTGGGAAAAAGTCTGTAAACCTTCAGTTATGGCCTCAGATGTAGGTGCTTTACCAAATGATGCTAATCTACCTAATGCAGTCTTTGCTGTTACATTATCTGCACCACGAAAAATTGCATTGGCTACTTGTCTGCCACCTAATCTTTCTAGTAACATAATAGGAACTGTAGTTATAGCTCCTACTTGTCTTGCTTTAGAAAACTCATCTTCCGTAAGGTCTCTGTTTGGATCACCAGTACTAGCTACATAGTCATCTACACCTTGCTGATATGCATTACTAGCTAGACCTAACCAGCTAGCACCTTTTACAACAAGTCCAGTACCACCTGTTCCTAATGCCATCATAACATATCCTGGCATCATACCAATAGCATTAGCTACTTTGTATCCAAAGTTTTGTTTTAGTTCATCTGGTATATCACCAGTAAATGCTTCGTCAATCTGATCACGAGTTCTTGCTACTGAGTTGGCTAGTTTTCTATTTCCAGATACTGTAGCCAAACCTTCTGCTGTTGATGCGAATACATCTGCAAAACCACCCAAACCTGCCTTAGTGTAATCACCAAGATTTAATCCATCTTTTGCATTTCTTTCTGCAATAGGTATTTCAAACTTTTTTCCTGGCTCTGCTATAGATTGTTGACTAAATCTAGCTAATGTCTCTTGAGTTCGCATATTAATCATTGCCTCAAGTTCACTTATTGATGGCAACGATTTTTCTAATTCTTCTACTGAGGGCAAGCCAGATTGAAACTGGTCAAGACCTTGGGCTTGTTTTTCTAACTCTTCTAGGCTAGCCATAGTTTACTGATTATTTTTTGAAGTGTACTCTAGGAGTTTAACAAATTTAGTTTCTTTTAATAGAGGAGATAGCTTTGCTAAATCTTCTTTATCTAATTGTTTTCCGAACATACCTTCTTGTTTATATACTTGTGTTTCGGGATCGTATTCAACTCCAAATTCTTTAAGTACACCTACATAATCATTTATAACATCTGGCTCTAAGTCAAATCCTAGTTCATTTTGTTCTGGTATTAAATCATTCATTAATCCAAGAATCTGAACTCTTTTATATAAGTTATTTAATTCTTCTTTTGTTTTGCCTGCTTCTATACCTGCCTCGTATTCATCTTTAGCTTGCTTAAATTGTTGTTTACTTAGATCAATTCTTTCTCTTTGTAGCTCCAATGTTTGCTCTTGATAAGGTGTTAGCTTATCTGGCTCTGCTTCTTTTTCTAGTTTAGCTGTTTCTCTTTCAGCCTCAAGTTTCATTTCTTTTGCTCTAGCTATTTGGGCAGAACCTGTTAACCCTTCTTGTCTAGCTAGATTTCTATAGTCGCCTAGCGTAAACTCACTCTTAGGTTTATCTGGAATTGCTTCCATAAAATCTGGTCTATCTGCTATGCGTTGCTCTCTTTCTTTAGATGCTTGCTCAAATGATTTTCTAGCTTCTTCTCTAGGATCAGCAGTTTCTTTAATTACATCAGTAAATCCTTCTGGTGCATCTTCGCCACGCAAGAATTGACCAATAGTTTGTCCCTTAAACATTTGACCCACAAAATCAGCTTTTGAATAACCCTCTTTAGGATCAAATACCATGCCTCTTTTAAGTGCAAATTGTTGTGCTGTTTGAAACTCTTGATCCGTAATAGGTTCTTCTTCTTGTATTCTTTCCAAAAAGTTAGCTTGATAGCTAGGAGTTCCTCCTGGTATATTCGCTATAGGAGCTCTTACACCTAAGTTATTTTGTTCTTGAGCTATTTCTGGTTGAGTAAATGTTTCATTTAATCCACTAGTGCTTTCAAGTAATGGTCTTCCAGATTGTTGATTAGCTAAAATTTGTTTTTCTAAATCGCTTCTTTCTGCATATGGAATAGTATTTGCTACATTTGGTACAAATTTATTCTCATCTCTAGCTTTCATTAGGTTGAAGAAAAGTTCGTCTTGGGTCACATCTCCAGATAATGCAGACCTAAATTGTTGGTTAGTCATTTCTGGGAATGTATCTCTTAATTGATTTAAGCCACCAACGAGATCATCCATTCTTTTATCACCTAATTCAGTATCTGGAATAATTAATGGAGCTACCCTAAATGCTTTATCTGCAACATTTCCTAACACATTAGCAGTTGATCCAGCTATATTTTTTAAAATATTTTCTTTTGGCAACTGACGCCCTATTGGCTTTAATGGATTTCCTTTAGCATCCATTGTAGGGGCAACAGGTTGTGTTATTGGTTTAGTAGGTGTAGGTTTTGCCTCACCTGCTCCTGGTCTAAAATCTGGTCTTGGCCCTGCCTCAAACTTAGGTGGGTTCATTGTGGTGTTTCTTACAGACTGTTGTACACTTTTTTGAAACTGACTAGGTTCTTTAATACCAACATTTTTAGCTGGATCTAGCTGATTTAAATTTAAATTGGATCTATATTGTTGTGTCTGTCTATTTAAATTAGCTTGATTAGCTCTTGCTTGTGCCTCATTGGCTTGAATAGTAATATTAGATGGCCTTGCAGGATTTTTTGCAGATCCGCCTGTCTGGCTAGCTACAAATCCACTACCTAGCCCAAGCCCAGCTAAAGTTAGGTCTTGTGTTTTGTTTCTCTCAGCTTCTTCAGCCAGCTTACGAATGTCTCTTGTTACATTATATTCAGCCATGGTTTATTTTATCAGTTAAGTTTTATTTAAATTATGCGTAA
>ERZ869936.1597-NODE-1597-length-15698-cov-4.999553_pt1 | contig 15698 bp, 16 predicted proteins | sample MGYA00520876_ERZ869936 | MGnify/ENA primary metagenome ERZ869936 (study PRJEB32218, sample SAMN09650985) | biofilter metagenome | isolation source: enrty point of leading RO module | place: Saudi Arabia: Thuwal, RO plant located on Red Sea | collected 2016-02-17 ...
TCGTCTCGCTTTTTCTGGTCTTCGTTGCGGTCCTTGGCATGTTCGGCAAGCTGGTCCTTCTGGTGCTGAAACGGCTGATCGACAGGAAGTGTCCGTCTTGCGGACGCCATCGCATCGGACGCGGGCCTTGCCCTTGCGACAAGGCCTGACGGCATGGAGTGGCTGTTCGCGATACTCGGCCTTGTGATCCTTCTGCTGGCCGGGGACCTGATGGTGCGGGGCGCGGTGAACCTGTCGCTGCGCGTCGGCATTACGGCCCTGTTGGTCAGCCTGACCATTGTCGCCTTCGGAACCTCGGCGCCGGAACTGCTGATCTCGGTGAAGGCGATCATGGACGATGCGCCCGGCCTTGCCTTGGGCAACGTGGTCGGGTCGAACACGGCGAACATCCTACTGGTGCTGGGGGTGCCCGCGCTGATTTCGCGGCTGCACACATCGGCGACCGATACACGCAAGAGCTATGTGATGATGCTGCTGGTGTCGGGTGGGTTCATTGCGATGGCGTTTATGGGGCCGATCACGTGGATCGACGGGCTGATCCTGCTGGCGGTCCTGGCCCTGATCCTGGGCGATCAGGCGCGCGACGGACTGAACCATCGCCGGTCGCAGGCAGCCGATGCCGCGGAGGAGGCGGATCGCCGGGTCCTCGAGGGTCTCGACGACATTCAGGAGATCGAAGGTGTCGATCCGGGTATGCCATGGTGGAAGATCGTGGTCTTTCTGGCGCTGGGCCTGACCGGTCTGCCGCTGGGGGCCGACATCCTGGTCGATGCATCGCTGGTGATCGCCGCGAATTTCGGTGTCTCGGACGCAGTCATCGGTCTGACGCTGGTGGCGCTGGGCACGTCGCTGCCGGAATTGGCGACGACGGTGATGGCCGCGATCCGGCGGCAGGCGGATGTGGCGCTTGGCAACGTGATCGGGTCGAATCTGTTCAATCTGCTTGCGATCATCGGAATCGCCAGCCTGTTCGGGGACATTCCGGTGGCCGGCGCTTTCCTGAGTTTCGACCTTTGGGTGATGCTGGGCGCCTCGGTTCTGCTGGCGCCGTTCGTGTTCGCGAAGCGGCTTGATCTGACGCGGCGTTGGGGCACGGCGCTGACGCTGTTGTATGTCGTCTATATCGTCATGGTGGTGCAGGGATGAACGGAGCGGCTTTGGTCACTGGCGCAGGCAAACGGCTGGGGCGCGAGATGGCGCTGTATCTGGCGGGCCGCGGGCTGGACGTGGTGGTGCATTACCACGGTTCGGAGGACGAGGCGCGGGAGGTTGTGGGTCTGTGCCGCGAGGCCGGTGTGAAAGCCGTGGCGGTGCAAGCCGATCTGACGGTCGAGGACGAGATGCAGGCGCTGGTCGGGCGCGGCGCGGCAGAGATCGGTGCGGCCCTGACGGTGCTGGTCAATTCGGCGTCGATCTTCGAGTACGACAACATCGAAACCGCGACGCGAGACAGTTGGGACCGGCACCTGGAATCGAACCTGCGGGCGCCTTTCGTCCTGACGCAACGCTTCGCCGAACAGGCGCCGGAGCCCGAGATCGGCGGGCGCTGGAACGAGCCGACGGCGCGGGCGCTGATCGTCAACATGATCGACATGCGGGTGCGGAAGCGGACGCCCGAATTCATGAGCTACACCATCGCCAAATCGGCGCTGTGGACGCTGACGCGCACCGCGGCGCAGGCCTTGGCACCGAAGGTGCGGGTGAACGGGATCGGGCCTGGGCCGACGATGCAGGGAGCGCGGCAATCCGAGGCGCATTTCCGGAACCAGCGGGCTTCGACGATCATGGAACGCGGCGCCGATCCGTCGGACATCACCCATGCGCTGGGCTATTTCATGGACGCGCCGGCCGTGACCGGTCAGCTTCTGTGCATCGACGGCGGGCAGCATCTGGGCTGGCGGACGCCCGATGTTCAGGGGGTCGAGTAGCGGAACTGCAACCGAATGCATAGGTGCCGTGACGGAAGTTTTGCACGTCCCTCGCGCTTCGTTACGAAAGTGTTACAAAATCCCTAATGTTTTCAGTATTTTGCTTAACGAGAAAAATATCCCGTTTGTTTTCAATGGCTTGAGAATTCGCCTAAAAAACAGGCAACTGCATGAAAGCGTCTGAAACTAACGGAAAAATTCCGATGCCTTGTAGTTCTCCCAAGGGTTATCCACAGAATTGGTGGACAGGTTTTCCCTTGCCGTTAGCGCTGAACCGGTGCAGCCAAAACGAGAATCGCCCAAGCCTGATCCGATGACCGAAACACAGTCGAAACCCGCCCCGAAGGGCCATACCGTCATCCAGTCGTATCTCAAGACGCTGGACGCGTCGCCCGGCGTGTACCGGATGCTGGATGAGAAGGGCGCGGTCCTGTACGTGGGCAAGGCGCGGAACCTGAAGGCGCGGGTCTCGTCCTATGCGCGGCCCACCGGGCATACGCCGCGGATCGCGCGGATGATCCGCGACACGGCTTCGATGATGTTCCTGACGACCCGGACCGAGGTCGAGGCGCTGCTGCTGGAACAGAACCTGATCAAGCAGCTGAAGCCGCGCTACAACGTGCTGGCGCGCGACGACAAGTCGTTCCCGAACATCCTGGTGTCGAAGGAGCACGGGTTTCCCCAGATCAAGAAGCACCGGGGCGCGAAGAAGGAGAAGGGCGATTACTATGGGCCTTTCGCCAGCGCGGGCGCGGTGAACCGGACGCTGAACCAGTTGCAGAAGGTGTTCCTTCTGCGGAATTGCTCGGACGCGACCTTCGAGAGCCGGACGCGGCCCTGTCTTCTGTATCAGATCAAGCGGTGCAGCGCGCCGTGTGTGGGCTACGTGACCGAGGCGGAGTACGGCGGGCTGGTCAAGGATGCCGAGCGGTTCCTTCAGGGGCGCACGACGAAGGTGCAGGAGACGCTGGCCGCCGAGATGCAGGCGGCGTCCGAGGCGATGGAGTTCGAGCGGGCCGCCGCGCTGCGCGACCGGCTGCGCGCGCTGACCTATGTGCAGGGGTCGCAGGCCGTCAATCCGGCGGGCGTGGCCGAGGCGGACGTGATCGCGCTGCACATGGAGGGCGGGCAGGCCTGTGTGCAGGTGTTCTTCATCCGGGCGAACCAGAACTGGGGGAACCGGGATTATTATCCGCGCACCGGCTCGGGCGCCGAGGCGGCGGAGGTGATGCAGGCATTCGTGGCGCAATTCTATGACCAGAAGGACCCGCCGCGGCTGATCCTGTTGTCGGACGAGATCGAGGACGCGGACCTCTTGTGCGAGGCGTTGTCCGAGAGGGCTGGGCGCAAGGTCAGGATCGAGGTGCCGCAACGTGGCGAGAAGAAGGACCTGATCGCCGGGGCGCTCAGGAACGCGCGGGAGAGCCTGGCGCGCAAGATGTCCGAGACCGCGACGCAGTCGAAGCTGCTGTCGGGGCTGGCCGAAGCCTTCGGGCTGGACGGGCCGCCCGCGCGGATCGAAGTCTACGACAACAGCCATATCCAGGGTGCCTATGCGGTTGGCGCAATGATCGTGGCGGGGCCTGAAGGCTTCGTTAAGAGCCAGTACCGCAAATTCAACATCAAGGGCGACGAGCTGACCCCGGGCGACGATTTCGGGATGATGAAGGAGGTTCTGACCCGACGGTTCAAGCGGCTGTTGAAGGAGGACCCCGACCGGCAGAGCGATGCCTGGCCCGACCTCTTGTTGATCGACGGCGGGCAGGGGCAAGTCAGCGCGGTACACGAGATCCTGGCCGAGTTGGGCGTCGAGGACGTGCCGATGGTGGGCGTCGCCAAGGGGATCGACCGGGATCAGGGCAAGGAGGAATTCCATCGCTACGGCGAGCGGCCCTTTGCGCTGAAGCGCGGCGATCCGGTTCTGTATTTCATCCAGCGGATGCGCGACGAGGCGCACCGCTTTGCCATCGGGGCGCATCGGGCGAAGCGGTCGAAGGCGGTGGGAGCGACGCCGCTTGACGACGTGCCGGGCGTGGGCGCGACGCGGAAGCGGGCGCTGTTGGCGCATTTCGGCTCGGCCAAGGCGGTGAGCCGTGCGGATTTGAGCGACCTCAAAGCGGTCGAGGGAATCTCGGATACATTGGCGGAAACGATTTACGATTTCTTCCACGACAAGGGGTGACCGCTAGATGCTCGCTTTGAAGATCGTCGTCGGGGTCCTGGCCCTGGCGGTCGTCGTGATGGCGCTATGGCGCGCCAGCGACGTGATGACGGCATCGACGGCCTGGGCGCGGCTGGCCGGGATGGCGGCACGCGACAGAGGCGTGTTCGACCCGGCGATGGTGGCCGGCCTGCCGGAACCGGCAGAGCGGTATTTCCGCGCGGCCATAGCGCCCGGGACGCCGCTTTACCGCGTGGCGGTGATCGACATGGAGGGACAACTGGGGTTGGGCAGCCGGGACGCGCCGGGATATCGGCCGATGCGCGCCCGGCAAATCCTGGCGCCGCCACACGGGCTGGTCTGGCGGCTGGGGTCGGGCCTTATCACGGGCTCGGACGGGGCGTTGCCCGACACATCCTGGACCCGGTTCTGGCTGGCGCACCTGATACCTGTGGCGCGGGCCGGGGGAGGCGAGGATCACCGAATCTCTGCCGCCGGGCGCGTGGCGGTCGAGGCGCTGGTCTGGGTGCCGACGGCGGTGCTGTTGGACGAGGGCGTGCGGTTCGAGGCCATCGACGACAGCCGGGTGCGGGTGATCTTCGGCGAGGGGCCGTCGGTTCAGGTGGTCGAGTTGACCGTGGACGGCGAGGGCCGCGCGACGGAGGTCGTGCTGGACCGCTGGACCGACGCCAATGCCGACAAGGTATTCCGGCGGCAGCCCTTTGGCGGGACGCTTGCAGATTACCGTACCTTCGACGGGGTGACCGTGCCGACCACGGCCGAGATCGGCAACTTGTTCGGCACCGAGGAGTTCTTTCCGTTCTTTCGCTCGAAGATCACCGAGATCGAGTTCCGCTGAGGCTAGAGCACGACGGCGACGACGACACCGGCATAGATCGTCAGGCTGGCCGCCAGGACGAAGACGTGCCAGATCGTCAGATGGTGCGGCAAGCGGTCCCAGAGGTAGAAGACAACACCGACTGTGTAGAGCGAGCCGCCGATGGCGATCAGCCAGATGACCGGGGCGGGTAGCGCGGCGAAGACGCCTTGGCCGAGAACGGCGGCGATCCAGCCCATGCCGAGATAGAGCGTCAGCGCGACCCACCGCCAGCGGGCGGGCGCCACGAGTTTCAGGGATATCCCCGCCGCAGCCGCGGCCCAGAGCCCCGCGGCCAGGGAGAAGCCGTGACCCGCGATCAGGATGAAGGCGGTGTAGGTGCCCGCGATCTTGAGATAGATGGCGGAATGGTCGAGCCGCCTGAGCAGCCATTCCCATTCGGGGTGGGGGAAGATGTTGTAGAGCGCCGAGCACAGGATCATCGCGATGAGACAGGCGCCGTAGATCGCAACCGCCGTCACCTGCCAGGGGCCGCCGTCGTGGATCGCGGCCAGGACCACCAGCACCGGCACCGCCGCCGTCACGGTCGCGAGACCGGCCAGGTGAACGGTCATGTCCGAGATATATTCCGCGCGGCTGTAGCCGGGTCTTTTACGAAGCGAGACACCCATACGACGATACATAAGCCTGCCTTGTTAACGGCACATGACATCTTCGTGCGTTGCCCTGTGGGAAAGCAAGCCCTTTCCCTCGTCGGGCAGGAGGATTATCTCGGAGTCATGACTTGGACGATCCCGAACATTCTGACCACGCTGCGCCTTTTGGCGGCGCCGGGTGTGGTGCTGTTGTTTCTGTATTTCACGCGGCCCTGGGCGGACTGGTTCGCGCTGGTGCTGTTCGTCGGCGCCGCCGTCACCGATTGGTTCGACGGCTATTTGGCGCGGCTCTGGAAGCAGGAATCGAAATTCGGCGCCATGCTGGACCCGATCGCCGACAAGGCGATGGTGGTGATTGCATTGCTGCTGATCGCGGGGCTGTCGGGCGTGAACCGGCCGGACGGGATGGACCCGTGGATCCTGTTGCCCGCGACGGTGATCATCTTTCGCGAGGTGTTCGTGTCGGGGCTGCGCGAGTTTCTGGGCGATACGGCGGGTCTTCTTAAGGTCACCAAGCTGGCGAAATGGAAGACGACGGCACAGATGATCGCGATCGGCATCTTGTTCGGTACCGGGATCTTCGAGCACATGCTGATTGAGCGGACCGTCGGCATGGATGCCGCAATGATCTCCGAGATAGCTGCGGGCGGACCCGATCCGCTGAACTTGAGACTTATCGGCATGGCCGCGAGTGTGACATGGTGGCTCGGCGTGGCGCTGTTGTGGATCGCGGCGTTTCTGACGCTGATCACCGGGTTCGACTATTTCCGCAAATCGCTGCCCTATCTGAGGGACGAGGCATGATCGACGTTCTGTATTTCGCCTGGCTGCGCGAGCGGATCGGCGCGCCGAAGGAACGGCTTGAGACCGGGGCCGAAACGGTGGCCGATCTGATCGAGGAACTGAAGGGCCGGTCTGAGGCCCACGCGCTGGCATTCTCGGACGTGAGTGCGGTGCGCGCGGCGCTGGACCAGGAACTGGTCGAGGATATGTCCGCCCCGATCGGAGGCGCGCGGGAAGTGGCGTTCTTCCCGCCGATGACGGGCGGATGAGCGTTCGGGTCCAGTCCGATCCATTCGACATGGGCGCCGAGGTCGACGCCTTTACCGCGCGCGCGTCCGGCGCGGGAGCGGTTGTGACGTTCTCGGGCCTGGTGCGCGACGAAGGCGGTACGCTGACGCGAATGGAGATCGAGCACTATCCGGGGATGACCGAGAAGGCGCTGGAGAAGATCAGATCCGAGGCGGTGACGCGCTGGTCGCTGACGGAAGCCATGATCATCCATCGGCATGGCCCGATGAAACCGGGCGACCAGATCATGATGGTCGCGACCGCCGCGCGGCACCGGAGCGACGCCTTTGCCGCCGCCGAGTTCCTGATGGATTACCTGAAGTCCCGCGCGCCGTTCTGGAAGAAGGAATACGGCGCGGATGGGGAAACATGGGTCGCCGCCAAGGACGAGGACGAGGCGGCGCTGGAGCGGTGGTAGGCTTCTAGAACCGGCAGGGGTAAACCTGCATCATCGTCTGGACGTCGGTTTCGCTGGCGAATGCGCCGGGGCTTTCGCGGAGCATGTCGCAGATGAAATCGCGCCGTGCGCGGGTGTCGTCCTCAAGGGCCCGTGGCGGGCGTGCGTCGATGTGGCGGAGGGATCTGAGCCATGCCGTGACCATGTCGCCGAGCGTTACCGGTGCCGACGTGATGTGCGTTGCCATGAGCCTGTCCCTTCCCAATGAAGTCCTGTTCCGAGACTAGCGAGCCACGCAATTCGCTGGAATTGCCGTTGACGTTGTGCTGCTATTCAAAAATGAAGAGCGCATTTCGCAACTGGTCCGATGTTCGTGTCTTCCTGGCGGTGCTGCGCGAGGGATCGACGCTGGCGGCATCGCGTAGGCTGGGCATGGCGCAACCGACGGTGGCCCGGAGGATCGACGCGCTGGAGCACGAGATTGGTCTGACGTTGTTCGTCCGGGACACGCGCGGATTTCATCCGACGGAGGCGGCCCGCGAGCTTATGCCCGCGGCGGAGGCATTGGAAAAGGCGGCGCAGGGTTTTCACGAGACGGTTGGCGGGTTGAAGCATGCGCGACCGATCCGGGTGACGGCCTATCTTGCCAATTTCTCGCCAAGGATCACGGCGATCTTCAGCGAGTTCCTGGCCATCAGGCCGGATGTCCGGTTCGATTTCCTTCCGGGCGTCCAGGTGCTGGACCTGATGGCGGGTGAGGCGGATGTCGCGCTTCGGATCACGCGCTCGCCCATCGAGCCGGACCTGATCTGCCGCAAGATCAGCACGGCGCAGTTCTCGCTCTACGCTGCGCCGTCCTATGCCGAGAAATACGGTTTGCCGAGGTCGCCGGACGACCTGAAGGGCCACAGGCTGCTGACGTTCCAGCGCGATGACATCCCCCCGGTCTTTCACGAGTGGATACTGAAGCACGCCTCGCCGGATCAGATCGTCCTGTCCTTCAGCGAGATCGACATGATGCATTCCGCGATCCGTGCGGGTCGGGGTTTGGGCATTGCCAACCTGAGACTGGCCGAGGGCGATCCGTCGCTGATCCGGTGCTTCGATCCGGTTGACGAGTTGTCGGCCGAGCATGTGCTGCTGGTGTCGCCGGAGGCGTATCGACGCCCGGAGGTCAAGGAATTCGTGAAGTTCCTTGCGCCGCGATACGCTGCGCTGTTCCGTTAGATCCGGTTAGGTGCCGCGCGGCTTGGCGCGGAGCGTCGGGTCGGCCTGGGTCGGGTCTTCGGGCCAGGGGTGCTTGGGGTAGCGGCCGCGCATGTCCTTGCTGACATCGGCATAGGAGGTGGCCCAGAAGGCGGGGAGGTCCATCGTGGTTTGCGGCGGCCGGCCGGCCGGGGACAGGAGCGTGACGCGAAGCGGGCGGCCCGCGACGGTGGGATGGCGGGTGACGCCGAACATCTCTTGCAGACGAAGCGCGATTTCGGGATCGGGGCCGGAATAGTCGATGGAGATCCTACGGCCGAGCGGGGTTTCGTAGTGCGCGGGTGCCTCGCGGTCCAGCGTCTGGGTCTGTGGCCAGTCGAGCATGGCGCGGAGCGCGGGGAGGAGGTCGAAGGCTTTCCATTCGGCGGCGGTGCGGATGCCGGTGAGGTGGGGCAGGAGCCAGTTGTCGAGCCTGTCCATCAGGGCGGCGTCGCTCAGGTCGGGAAGGTCGTGACCGGCTGCGCGGACCAGCGCGACGCGGGCGCGGAAGCGGCTCGTAGCGTCGGAGAATGTCAGTCCAAGCTGCCGGACGCCGTCGAGCATGGCGGCGGCGATGCGGTCGGGCGGCGCGTCGGTCCAGGGTTGCGACGCGAGCGCGATGGCGCCGAGGCGGTCCTCGATCCGGGCGGCGACGCGGCCCTCGCGGCGGGACCATTTGGCGAAACGGATCTGCGTGATCCGGTCAGAGTGGACGTCGCGGAGGGCGGATTCGGAGATCGGCAGCGCGGTGCGGATCGTCGCCTCGGTCGGGTGGCCGTCGGTATCGGTGACGACCAGAAGGCGCTGGGCGGCAAGGGGGTCGGCGGCGTCCATCCTGACGCCCTTGCCGCCGGAGAGCAGCCAGCGGGGATCGTCGCCGGGACGGCGGAGCGCGATGCGGTCGGGGTAGGCGAGGGCGGCCTGTTTGGCGGGGTCGGTGCGGTGATCGCCTTTGGCCAGGCGTTCGAGGCGGCGGGCCTCGGCGCGGATGCGGTCGAGGCGGGGGTCGCGTTTGCCGGTCCTGAGCGCGGCGAGGCGGAGGGAGAGGTCGGCACCCGCGCCGCGGAGTGGGTCCTGATCGGCGAGAAGCGCGGCGAGGGCGGCGGCGGGGCGACCCGCGACAGCGAGCATGTGGGCGAGGCGGGGGTGGAGCGGCATGGCGGCCAGCGTTCTGCCGTGGGCCGTGATCCGGTCTTCGGAGTCGATCGCACCAAGGTCGCGCAGAAGCGAACGCGCCTCGGAAAGCGGCGCTTCGGGCGGGGGCGTCAGGAAGCGGAGATCGTCGGAGCCCCATTTGGCCAGTTCGAGCGCGAGGCCCGCGAGGTCGGCGGCCTCGATCTCGGCGGGCGGATAGGGGGCGAGCGCGCCTTCCTCGCCCTTGGTCCAGAGACGGTAGCAGGTGCCCGGCGCGACGCGGCCCGCGCGGCCCCGGCGCTGATCCGCTTCGGCGCGGGTGACGCGTTCGGTCACCAAGCGCGACATGCCGGAGCCGGGATCGAAGCGCGCGCGGCGGGCACGGCCGCCGTCGACCACGACGCGGATGTCGGGGATGGTCAGCGAGGTCTCGGCGATGGCGGTGGCGAGGACGAGCTTTCTGCGGTCCGTGGGCGCAACGGCCTTTTGCTGGGCCTCGAAGGGAAGCGCGCCGTAAAGCGGCAGGACATCGATGCCGGGCAGGTCCAGCGCCGCGGTGACGCGGCGGATCTCGCCTTCGCCGGGGAGGAAGGCGAGGATGCCGCCCGTGGTCTTGGCGGCGGCGCGGTGGATCAGGTCGGCCATCGCGCGCTCGAAGCGGGTGTCGCGGGGGACGGGGCGATCGAGCCATCGGGTGTCGACCGGGAATGCCTGACCCTCGGAGGTGATCACCGGGGCATCGCCCATGAGAGTCGCGACGGGCGCGGCATCGAGCGTGGCCGACATGGCAAGCAGGATCAAATCGTCGCGGAGGGCCGTTCGGACCTCGAGTGCCAGGGCAAGGCCAAGGTCGGCGTTGAGCGAGCGTTCGTGGAACTCGTCGAAGATCACCACGCCGATGCCGTCGAGCGACGGGTCCGACTGGATCATGCGGGTCAGGATGCCTTCGGTGACGACTTCGACGCGGGTGTTCTTCGAGATTTTGGCCTCACCCCGGATGCGGTAGCCGACGGTCTGGCCGACCTCTTCGCCGATTGTCTGGACCATACGGCTTGCGGCGGCGCGGGCGGCGAGGCGGCGGGGTTCCAGCATGACGATCCGCTTGTCCGTCAGCCCGGCGTCCAGCATGGCGAGCGGGACGCGGGTGGTCTTGCCCGCGCCGGGGGGTGCCTGGAGGACGGCCTGGCCGCGCTGGCGGAGCGCGTCGCTCAGGGCGGGCAGCGCGGCGTCGCTGGGAAGCGCGTCCATGACCCTGCCATACCTGAGCGGGCGGTGGATGCCAGCCCCCTCGGGTGCTCTGGACACGCGGCACGGTCCGGGCCAAGGTCGCCGCCGATGAGCGACGACATCGACACCTTGGCCGGGGCCATTCGGGCGGGCGACCGGCGCGCGCTGGCGCGGGCGATCACGCTGGTCGAAAGCGCACGCGACGATCACCGGCGCGAGGCCGACACGCTGCTGGAGCGGCTGGCCGATCCGGATCGGCAGGCGCTACGGATCGGCTTGTCGGGCACGCCGGGCGTAGGCAAGTCCACATTCATCGAAGCCTTCGGCACGATGCTGACGGGGCAGGGCTTGCGGGTGGCGGTTCTGGCCGTCGATCCGTCATCGGCGCGGACGGGTGGCTCGATTCTGGGCGACAAGACGCGGATGGAGCGGCTGGCGCGCGATCCGAACGCGTTCATCCGACCCTCGCCCAGCCGGACGGAACTGGGCGGCGTGACGCGGCGGACGCGGGACGCGGTGGCGCTGTGCGAGGCGGCGGGTTTCGACGTGGTGCTGATCGAGACGGTGGGCGTGGGCCAATCCGAGACCATCGTGGCCGAGATGTCGGACCTGTTCGTCCTCTTGATCGCGCCCGGGGGCGGCGACGAATTGCAGGGGGTCAAGCGGGGGATCATGGAGATCGCCGACCTGATCCTTGTGAACAAGGCCGACGGCGACCTGAAACCCGTGGCGACGCGGACGGTGGCCGATTATGCCGGGGCGCTGCGCCTTCTGAGGAAACGCGAGGGCGATCCCGAAGGGTTTCCGAAGGCGATGGCGGTTTCGGCGGTCGAGGGCGCGGGTCTGGCCGAGGCCTGGCGCGCGATGACGGACCTGGCCGAGTTTCGACGCGCCTCGGGCTTCTGGGCCGCTCTGCGTGCGACGCAGGCGCAGGGATGGTTCGAGGATGAGGTGCGGCAGGGCTTGCTGCGGCGGTTGCAGCGCGATCCTGCGGCGGAGGCGGCGATGGAGACGCTGGGGCGCGAGGTGGCCGAGGGCCGGCGGGCGCCGGGCGCGGCGGCGGCCGAGGTTCTGGCGCGGCTGGGAGAGTCCCCGAAGTAGATCGCCTGCCGGCGGGGACTTGACGACAGCCGGCGGAGGCCGTATGCCGCGCGAACGGATTCTTGGGCAGGGCCGATGGCGCTGCCCGTTTGCATTGACGAGGCCCCGGTGGGTCTGGTCGACGAGACGAAATCGAAGGACGAAAACCATGTCGCGCCGCTGCGAACTGACCGGAAAAGGCCCGATGACTGGCAACAATGTCAGCCACGCGAACAACAAGACCAAGCGCCGGTTTCTGCCGAACCTGACGGAGACCGCGCTGATGTCCGAAGCGCTGGGCCGGACCTTCCGGCTGAAGGTGTCGTCCTCGGCGCTGCGCACCGTGGATGCGCGCGGCGGACTGGACGGGTACCTTCTGAAGGCGAAGGATGGCGAGTTGAGCCCGAATGCGCTGAAGATCAAGAAAGAGATCGTGAAGGCCCAGGCCGCCTGAACGCCGCGCGATCCAGCAGGAAAAGCCCCGCTTCGGCGGGGTTTTTTGTTGGACGGTCTTTTCGGTCGAGACGTTAATGTCGCGTGACGTAGGCGGACGGCGATTTGCCGGGTTTGTATGGCAGTTTCGGCGCGGCCTTTGGCCTTTGTCCTGATAAGGCGTTGTTTTTCGGGTATTTCCAAAGTCGGCAGATGGTCGGCCTTGTGTCGGCAAAGTGTATGGCACTTGTGCGGGCGGTTGTTTCATCTTTCGGTCACCTTTGGGCTTCGGACATGCGAAAAGCCCGGTCCGTGCGTCGTTCTCGCGCGGACCGGGTGTGCCGGAGGTGTCCCGGCAAATCGTAGGTTGGCGGCGCCGCCGATGCGGGCCGGTGCGATCCCTGGCCGTCTGGGATGGGGTTTTCCCCCAGTCACCGGAGCCGAGTGACGCAGGCTTGTCAGACCCGCGTCCCGCAGTGGTTCGAACGGAGTAAGTCTTGGGGGCGTGTGTTGTGGTTCGGTGAACTGGGCGGGCGGTGTGTTCGTGGCGGGCGGTGCGCAGTGAGTATTTGGAAAAAGAAGAAGCGGGCGGGTGGCGCGTTAAGGTTAATGCGGGGGTGATGAGGCCGCCATGTCGGTTGCGGTTGGTCGATGCCGATGGACAGGGCGGGTGTGGGGAGATGCTCCGTTTAGGGTGATGGGGGAAACAGTGTGGTCGCAGTGGCGCGGGGTTGGCGGCTGCCGCTGGATGGTGCCGGGTCTCAGTAGGTGCCGCGTTAACTGTTAATGCTAGGGAGCAGGGTGTTTGCAGTGGCGCGGGGTTGGCGGTTGCCGGTGCATTGGGCCGGGTGTCCGTAAGTTCCCCGTTTAGGGCGATGCGAGCGGTGATTGGGAAATAGGTCGGTTTCCGTAGACATGGCCGGGTGTTTGTAGGTGCCGCGTTAACGTTAACGCGGGGCAAGTGGGGCTGTGGGGCGGTTTCAATGGGCCGGCGGTGGTCCCTGCCGGAGGACAGGGCCGGGCGCTGGAAGATGCTGCGTTTTGGGTGATGAAGGAGGTAGGGTGGTTGCGATGGCGCAGGGTTGGCGGTTGCGGGTGGACATGGCCGAGTGTTCGTAAGTGCCGCGTTAAGGTTAAATGGCGGTCGATGGGGTCTTTGGACGGTACCACGGGGCGGGTGGGGCGCTTCTGCCCGGTGATAGACCACCGGCGGGGCCGCGAGGCGCGTCAGGGTCAATTACGGGATGACCGAAGGACCGGAGGCGGTCCGGCGAGGGCGGTACCTCTTCCTGGTATGTTGACTTCGGAAACGGTTGGGAGACGCGTCAAGGTTAATTGGCGGTCCGGTGGGAACTTGGCCGTCTTGCCTGGCCGTCAAAAATCGCGCGTCAGGGTCCGTCGGTGGTGGATGGCAGACGTGGTGGCCGGGTCGGGCATAAGGACTGTGCATCGGGTCCTGGCGCGCGGCGCGACCTGCTGCGGGGCCCGTGACTGGAGATATCGAAGCCTGTCTCAGCCTCTGTCCCCGGTCGATGCCGGGAGCAGCGTGTCGAAATCCTCGCCCGCTTCGGCGCGGCGGATGAGATCGAGCAGTCCTTCGCGTCCCGCGACGGCCTCGATCCGCGCGACTTCGGCTGCGGCGGTGCGATAGGCGCGACCCACGCCGAGGACGCGCATCGCATCGTCCCACTGCCAGAATCGCCGGACCTGGCGGATGTGGGCGGCATGGGCGGGGATGATGGTGCCGGACCAGCGGGGGTGGTTCGCCACATGGGTGGCAAGGCCCTCGTCGAACCAGGTTGGGAAGGGTTGGCGGATCAGGTTTCGCGGGCCCATGGTGCGGTGCAGGCGTGAATGGGTCATCTCGTGGGTGAGCGTGCCGATCGTCACGCCCCCCGGAGCCACCATGACGGCGAGGTCGGCGATGGAGAGGCCGTTGCCGCCGATGCCGAAGGCGCGGGCGCAGTCGCGGGTCGTGCAGAGCACCAGCGTGGGGTCGGGAGGCGCGTCGCCGAAGAAGTCGGCGACGTTCTGCCGGGCGGTCCGCGCAAGCGTCAGGAGATCGGCGCTGCGTGCGGGCGCGTCGGTCCAGACCCGTGGTGCGATTTTGATGAGGCCAGCGGTTTCGGGATAGAGAACGCGGTGTGTGCCGGGGATGACGGTGCCGAGCGCCAGCGCCAGAAGCGTGGCGTTCGTGAGGAAAGCGAAGGCATTGGCGAGGCGTCGGATCATGGGGCTGTGGGAGAAGAGCGCTGGAGCCGGCCTAGACCGGAATCGCTCGACATACAAATGCGAGACCGAGACAGGTCGCCTAGCCGCGGCGCGCGGCGTCGATGGCCGCCACGTCGATCTTGCGCATCCCGAGCATTGCCTCGAAGGCGCGTTTCGCTTCCTCGCCGCCCGACGCCAGCGCCTCGATCAGGGTGATGGGGGTGATCTGCCACGACACGCCCCAGCGGTCCGTGCACCAGCCGCACATGCTTTCCCGCCCGCCGTTGCCGACGATGGCGTCCCAATAGGCGTCGGTCTCGGCCTGGTTGCGGGTCGGGACCTGAAACGAGAAGGCTTCGCCGTGGGTGAAGCCGGGGCCGCCGTTGACGCCGATGCAGGGGATGCCGAGGACCGTGAATTCCACGGTCAGTACCCCGCCCGCCGGGCCGGACGGGGTGTCTGTCGGCGCGCGTTGGATGGCTCCGACGGAGCTGTCGGGGAAGGTGTCGGCATAGAAACGCGCCGCCTCTTCGGCGTCGTGGCCGAGCATGAGGCAGACCCTGTTCTTCGGTGGCGTCATGCGAACGGCTTACCACGGATCGGCACAGCGATAGACAGGAATTATGAGCCGGGATCAGCTAACCGACCTTGCGGATCGCCTCGTTCGCCGGATCGTAGGGGCTGTCCTCGGTGACTTCGGCGTCCCAGAGTTGACGCTGGATCAGGACCTTGAGTTTGGTGCCCGGCGTGGCGAGGTCGGGTCGGACGTAGCCCATGCCGATGGACTTGCCGAAATGGACCGAGTAGCCGCCGGAGGTCAGGCGGCCCACCCGGTCGCTGCCGTGGTAGAGCGCCTCGCGGCCCCAGGGGTCGGTATCGTCGGGGCCGTCGATCAGGAGGGTGACGCACATCGAGCGGATGCCCGTCCTTTCCATCGCGTCCTTGCCGTGGAAGTCCTTGGAGAGATCGACGAAGCGGTCGAGACCGGCCTCGAGTGGAGTGGCGTCGCGGCCAAGCTCGGTGCCGAAGGCGCGATAGGATTTTTCCTGACGGAGCCAGTTCTGGGCGCGGGCGCCGACGAGTTTGAGGCCGTGCTTTTCGCCTGCGGCCAGGAGCTGGTCCCAGAGGTAGGTCTGCATCTCGATGGGGTGATGCAGTTCCCAGCCGAGTTCACCCGTATAGGCCACTCGGACCGCGACGGTGGGGCACATGCCAAGCTCGATCTGGCGCATCGAGAGCCATGGGAAGCGCTTGTTCGACAGCGCGGGCGTCGGCTAGGGATCGCGGATAAGGTCGTGCCGGAGGGCGCGCGTCCTGG
>ERZ869936.1598-NODE-1598-length-15671-cov-4.151255_pt1 | contig 15671 bp, 11 predicted proteins | sample MGYA00520876_ERZ869936 | MGnify/ENA primary metagenome ERZ869936 (study PRJEB32218, sample SAMN09650985) | biofilter metagenome | isolation source: enrty point of leading RO module | place: Saudi Arabia: Thuwal, RO plant located on Red Sea | collected 2016-02-17 ...
CGGTTGCCGTCATATTCTTGCCGCAACTGAATTAAAAATACCGGATGAACGACTTGGCCTTGAGGCGGTCGATCCAGCGGTTTTTCAACCGGGCTTGCTCCTCGTCTTTGAGCGTTTTTTCAATTTCATCTCGGACATCCGCCAGCGCCTTGGTGTGCGCGGTCTGAACATCCTCCGCAAGCATCAGGTAGCAGGCCTCGGGCAGGTCAATGACGCCGCTGTGCTGGCCGGGCTTGAGCGAGAAAGCAACGTCGGACAGCTCCTTTTTGAAAAACGAGCGATCCACCCAGCCGCGACTGCCGCCCTCGGCGCGATTGGAATCGGAGTAAACCGACGCCATGTCCGCGAAGGAAGCTCCTTCCTGGAGCTTGCTGTGAATTTCCTCGGCCAGCTTGCGGGCGACTTCGGCGCCGGACTTGGACTTGTTCAGCACAATCATGCGCAGCTTGACCTGGTCGGCGACTTTAAACTGGTCCTGATTTTCGTTGTAGTAGGTTTCAATCTTGTGCGGGGAAATGAGAATTTTCTCCGGAGAAATCTTCTGCTGGGTCAGCGCCCGGATGATGTAATCCTCTCGCACCTGCTTGCGGAACGCCTCGAATGTCATGCCTTGGGCCTGCAATGTCTTGGTCAGGGTGGCCCGGTCGCCGAAGCGCTCCTTGATGCGCTCGCGGATGACGTCGTCAATGATGCTTTCGGGTAGGATGTAGCCAGCGGTCTTGAACTCGTGCAGCACCAATTGCCTCTCGACCAGTTCCTCGATCTTTTCGCTGCGGGTCTGTTGGAGCTTTTCCTCGAAGACGCTGGGTTGGCCCCGGTACTGGCGGGCCAGCAGCTCGGCAAGCGGAGCGATGGCGCTCTCGACTTCCTGGTAGGTGATAACCGCGTCGTTGACGACTACATAAATGCCGTTGATCAATTCGGCGCGCCCTTTGGGCTGGAAAGCGAACAGCAGGGAAACAAGGACAACAAGCGTTCTCATGAACATGCCAAATGAAACCAACCGGCCTTTTAAAGGTCAAGCTGCCGGTGTCTTCGTAAAATATGGTGCAACAAGCCGGGTGCGCAGGGCCAAAGGCTGTCTTTCCAAGGGGCCGAATCTTTCGGCCTGAGGACTTTTCAAACTCCTCGCCGTGCGACATCTTCCCGGCGGCGTATGCCGCATATTCACGACAAAATTGATTTCACCGTCGCGATCTTCATCGTGAGCGACGGCAAAGTGCTTTTAATTCACCACAAGCAACCGGGCAAATGGCTGCCCATCGGCGGGCACATTGAACTGGATGAGGACCCCGAGGCTGCCGCGCTGCGCGAGGCTCTCGAGGAGAGTGGCTTTGAAGTGGAGCTCATTGGCGAGCGCCCGCCCACGACCGAGCCGGGCACCCGCGCCCTGATTGCCCCGCGCTTTTTGGACATCCATCGGATCAACGCCACCCATGAGCACATCGGCATGATTTACTGGGCGCGGCCAAAAAACGGCACGATGACGTTGTCCGAGGCAGAGCACCACGACATTCGATGGTGTAGCCCGGAGGACCTGGAGCAATTGCAACCCCCCATGTCCGGGGCGGTGAAATGGTATTGTCGCAAAGCGCTGGAGGAACTGGGCGGCGCTGGCGGGTTCTGATCGGATTCAATTGCCGCATGTATTCGCGCTGCATCAAGAACGGGGTCTTCGTGCTCGAGGCGTTCAACGCCCTGGCGACGACGTATTTTTTCTACTACGCCTATTTCTTTATGCGGGACCAGCATGGGTTTGGCACGCTGCAAAACCTGCTGCTGGCCGCGGGTTTGGGGTTGATCTACACCGTTTCGGCCCGAATTGGCGGCAAATTTGCCCAGAAGCGCGGCTTTTTCCCGTCGTTGAGGGTTGGTTTTTTGATCATGAGCGCAACGCTGTTTGTCGGCGGGGGCGCGGCGTCGCTTTTCGCGCACTTGACCGTGCTGGTGGTGGCGACGGTTGGCATGTGCTTTACCTGGCCGGCATTGCAGGCGCTGATCAGCGACCGGGAACCGCCGCAGCGTTTGCAAAGCCTGGTGGGCATTTATAATTTCACGTGGGCTGCCGGAAGCGCGGTCGCGTATTTTCTGGGTGGCGCGCTGCTGGAGGCGCTTGGGCCGCGCAGCATGTTTTATTTGCCTGCTGGGGTGCATCTGGGGCAATGGGCGATGGCGTGGTGGCTGGAGCGGAAGGCGCTCCGGCAGCCTCGGACCCAACTCGGCGACACGCCCGAGCCGGGCGTCGAGCAGCCCCCCGGTTTTCGCGATGCCGCGCTCAACGCCAACCTGTTTCTTCGGATGGCTTGGCTGGCCAACCCGTTTGCCTATTTGGCGGTGAACACGGTGGTGCCGGTCATTCCGACTTTGGCCAGCAGGCTTGAATTGTCGCCCACCTGGGCGGGCGTGGTTTGCTCCATCTGGTTTTTCACGCGGGCAGGAGCCTTTGTCTGGCTTCGCGTGTGGCGCGGGTGGCATTTCCGGTTTGGCTGGCTGGCGGGGGCGTACGCCGCGATGGTCGTGAGCTTCGCGGCGATGCTGCTGGCGTCGGTGCTGTGGCTGCTGGTGGCCGCTCAAATCGTTTTCGGGCTGGCGTTGGGGTTGATTTATTATTCGTCGCTCTATTATTCGATGCAGGCGGGCGAAACCAAGGGGGAGCATGGTGGGGTGCATGAGGCGATGATTGGGGCGGGCTGCTGCGCGGGCCCAGCCATAGGCGCGGCGGCGCTTTATTTTTTTCCTGACCAGCCTTCGGGCAGCGCCTGGGCGGTGAGCGGGCTTTTGCTGAGCGGCCTGGCAGGGTTAATCTGGCTGCGGGGCCGTGTTTCTTCCCTTGCCACGAAATGAAAAATCCTTTCCTCTAGTCTTAAGTCTTATTCGATAAAACTATGTCATTGCTTGCAGGAAAATTTGGAATCGTCTTCGGTGTCGCCAACAAACGCTCCATCGCCTGGGCCATTGCCCAGTCCTGGCACAAGGCCGGGGCGAAGCTGGCTTTCACCTACCAGGGAGAACGCCTTAAGGAAAATGTGGAGGAGCTGGCCAGCACCTTCGGCGCGGACACGCCCATCATGCCGTGCGACGTCACCAAGGATGAGGATATCGCCCGCGTGTTTGCGGAAGTCGGGCAGAAATTCGGCAAGCTTCACCTGCTTTTGCATTCGGTGGCCTTTGCCCCGAAGGACGCCCTGGAAGGGGAGTTTATCAATACCAGCCGCGAGGCTTACCGCGTAGCGCATGACATCAGCGCTTATTCGCTGGTGGCCCTGGCGCGAGGCGCCGCGCCGCTGATGACCGACGGCGGCAGCATCGTGGCCATGAGCTACTATGGCGCTGAGAAGGTCGTGCCTCATTACAATGTCATGGGCGTGGCCAAGGCGTCGCTCGAGGCAAGCACACGCTATTTGGCCTACGATCTTGGCCCGAAGAAAATCCGCGTCAACTGCATCAGCGCCGGGCCGGTCAACACCTTGGCCGCCCGGGGTATTTCGGGGTTCACCGAGATGCTCAAGCATTACGAGGCCCATTCTCCTCTCAAGCGCAATGTTCTCCCCGACGAACTGGGCGCCACCGGCACGTTTCTGGCCAGCGACGGCGCGGCGGCCATCACCGGTCAAGTGCTGTACGTGGACTGCGGTTACCAAATCATGGGCATGTGAACCGGGCGGGGCCCAGGTTTCCGGCGAACACGCCTGTAAACGGCGATAAATGCTCGTCATGCGGTGATCAACTGTTAGACTGGCAGGCAAATCGCTTCAGAAAGAGGTGTTATGAAACTTGGAATTAACTGGTTTGACGTCCTGGTGATTGTACTGCTCATCGTGGGCGTGTTTCGAGGCCGCAAGCGCGGCATGTCCATGGAATTGCTGCCCCTGCTGCAGGTGCTCATCATCGTGGTGGTCGGCGCCGAACTTTACGAACCGCTGGGCAAGCAACTGGCGGCGTCCGCGGGCAGCGCCGTCAATATTGTGCTCTCCTACATCATCGTGTACGTCCTGTTTGCCATCGCCGTGCACCTCATTTTTTCGCGCATCAAGTCCGCTGTGGGCGAGAAACTGGTCGGCAGCGACGTGTTCGGGCGCATGGAATATTATTTTGGCATGACGGCCGGCATGCTGCGCTACGCGGCCATTGTCATCATGGGCATGGCACTGATGAACGCGCAAAGGATTGATCATGCGGCCGAGGCTCGAAACCGCAAAATGCAGGCTGAAAATTTCGGCACGATTTCTTTCCCCACGTTCGGCTCCATCCAGATTGATATCTTCGAAAAATCCCGGGTGGGCGTGTTTGCCCGCGACCATCTCAGCCAGCTTCTCATCGAGCCCACCACGCCCAACACCAAAGGGCGGTCTCAAAACGAGAACATCGGAAAAAGAAAACAGCGCGCCTTGGAGGAAGCCATGGGAACCGCGACCCCTCCTCCTGCCAAAAAGCAGTAACTCCGCATGGCCGGTCTGGTTTCCCCCTCCACGCTCGAGCAAATCCGCGCCGCCAGCGACATCGTCGAGATTATCGGCGGCTATGTGCCGCTCAAGCGCGCCGGGGCTAACTTCGTCGCCCTCTGCCCGTTTCACCGCGAAAAATCCCCCAGCTTCCACGTCAACCCGCACCGCCAGATTTTCCACTGCTTCGGCTGCCACAAGGGCGGCGACGTTTTTTCCTTTATCAAGGATTACGAAAATGTCGGATTCATGGACGCCGTTCGCCGCCTGGCCGAGCGCGCCCGAATTCCGCTCGAGTTTGAGAAGGATCCCGGTTACCAGCAGAACCGCGCCCTCAAGGACACGCTGCTTCAGGTTCATGAGCAGATTACCCAGCGCTGGCACAATGCCCTGCTCAATGACGCCGCCGGTCAGATTGCCCGCGATTACCTGGAAAAGCGTGGGGTTTCCGCCGAGGCTATCCAGCTTTTCCGCCTCGGCTTCGCCCCGGATGCCTGGGACGACACGGTCAACTGGGCCAAGAGCAAGGGACACGACCTCGCGTTGATGGAAAAGGCCGGTTTAATTATCCACAAGGAAGACAGCCAGCGCTTTTATGACCGGTTTCGCGGACGGCTGATTTTTCCCATTTGCGATGACCAGGGACGCGTCATCGGCTTCAGCGGTCGCATCCTGTCAGGCGACGAAAAAACCGCCAAGTATGTCAACTCGCCCGAGACGCCGCTCTTCACCAAGAGCAAGGTCATCTACGGCCTCGACAAATCCAAGCGCGCCCTGCTCGACGCCCAGCAGGCCATCATCTGCGAAGGCCAGCTTGATCTCATCGCCTGTTACATGGCCGGCGTTAAAAATGTCGTCGCGCCGCAAGGAACCGCCCTCACCGCGGAGCACGCCCGCATTCTCAAGCGCTACGCCGAGGAAGTGGTGCTCTGCTTCGACGCGGACAACGCCGGGCAGAACGCCGCCGTGCGCTCGCTCGACAGTTTGCTGGAGGCCGGACTGAGCGTCCGCGTGGCCACCATTCCCGCGCCGCACGATCCCGACAGCTTCATCAAGGAACACGGCGGCGACGCCTTCGCAAAACACATCCAGAATGCCGAGAGTTTCTTCGACTTTTACCTCAACCGGCTTTGCGTCACTCACGACGCGGGCAGCGACCGCGGCCGGGTGGCGATTGTTGAAGCCATGCGGACCGCCCTGCAGAAAACCGGCAACGTCGTGCTGCTCGACGCCTACGCGCAAAAAACCGCGCTGCGGCTGGGCGTCTCCCCCGAATCGGTTCGAGCCGAATTCAAAAAAGCGCGTGGATTGCGCCCGGTGCCCGCGCCAATGGACGAACCGGACTCGTTGCCGCCCGAATCGGACTTCGCGGAGGAATCCGAGACGCCGCCTTCGCCGCAGGAATTCTGGCTGTTGAAACTGCTTTTTTTGAGCGATGACCACATAGAATGGGTGGCGCATCATTTGGACCTGGATTGGATCAATCATCCCACAGTTCGCCAGGTGGTAGCCAGCCGCCTTCAGGCGCACGCGGAGGAATCCTGGGCCGGGCTTGCCGGATGGGTTTCCGAGTTGGAGTCGCCCGTGGCTGTGCGGCTCATCACCGAGGCCGCCACGGAGGACCGAGCCATTCCAGACTCGGAAGTTATTCTTAAAGGCGCCCCGGGCAAGCAAGGCGTTGTGGAATTGCTCCGAGACAAGTTCATTGACCGGCAATTGGCGGCTGTTCACCAGCAGTTGGCGCAACCCGGCCTGGACGACATTCAGGCAATTGAATTGTCGCGGCAGAAACTTCACCTTCGCCAACTCAAGAAGCAGCCGCTCATTCCCCTGGCCGATCATTATTGAAATGCGGCATCAGGAATCCAAGGCTGCCTGACAAAGGGAGGTTTCATTTTGCCACAGGCCTGGCATCTCAAGGCGGTTGATAGGCCCGGATTATCGAGCCAGCCAACTTGCTTTTTCCTTCGCGCCTTTGTGTCTTGTTTGTTTGTTTCCCAATGAGGAATTTAAACTCAACAGTTCCGCCTTGCCCGGCAGGCCAACTGTGCGGATGCTGACCCTCGCCATGAATTTTCTCACGGTCTTGTTGACGGTTGTTTTTTGCGCAGGTGCCTTTTCCGGAAACCTGCGGGCGCAACCCGACGACGCCATGCTCGCCAAGTATTTTGAATCGGAAACCGCGCGCCTGCGCGACCGTTGTTTAGAGGAAATAAAAACCCTTGATGACTGGAACGCGCGCAAGGGCGCCTACCGGGAACAGCTTTTCGACATGCTGGGGCTGCATCCACTCCCGGCGAAAACCGACCTCAAGCCGGTGGTCACCGGCAAGGTGGAACACCCGGAGTTCACCGTTGAGAAATTGCACTTTCAGTCGATGCCCGGACTCTATGTCACGGCCAACCTTTACTTGCCAAAAAATGTAACCGGGTCCGCCCCAACCATTTTGTATTTGTGCGGCCATGCCCGCGTTTTCACCAATGGCGTCAGCTACGGCAATAAGGCCTTTTATCAGCATCACGGCATCTGGTTCGCCCGCAACGGCTATGCCTGCCTGGTCATTGACACCCTTCAGCTTGGAGAAATTGAGGGACTTCACCACGGGACTTATCGCGAGGGCATGTGGTGGTGGAACGCCCGCGGTTATACGCCCGCCGGCGTGGAGGCCTGGAACACCATTCGCGCCCTCGACTACCTGGCAACGCGTCCTGAAGTGGACAACAGCCGCATTGGCGTCACGGGACGTTCCGGAGGCGGCGCCTACAGTTGGGTGCTCGCCGCGCTGGATGACCGCGTCAAAGTGTCCGTGCCTGTGGCCGGAATCACCGACCTGGAAAATTACGTCGTGGACCACGCGGTTGAGGGCCATTGCGACTGCATGTTTGTCGTCAACACCTACCGGTGGGATTACCCGCTTCTTGCCGCGTTGACCGCGCCCCGGCCTCTGTTGTTCAGCAATTCCGACAAGGACCGCATATTCCCGTTGGACGGCATCATTCGCACCCATGCCAAGGTTAAAAAAATCTATGAGATGCACAACGCCACCAACCACCTTGGCCTCTTGATTACCGAGGGGCCGCACACCGACACGCAGGATCTACAGGTGCCGGCGTTCCGGTGGTTCAACCGGTTTTTGAAAAATGACGATGCGCCCATCGAAATGGCCGCCAAAAAAATGTTCGCCCCCGAGGAATTGAAAGTCTTTGAGGCTCTGCCCAAGGACCAGATCAATACGCGCATTCACGAATCCTTTGTTCCCCTAGCGAACGCGGCGTCGGCGGATGCAACCGCCCAGCGCGAAAGCTGGATGCGCGGTTTGAAGGAGAAGGTGTTCGCCGGGTGGCCCGAGGACGACGCGGTGCCGGAACTGAAAACCATCTCCAAAGAATCGCGCGGCGGCGTGAAGCTGACGGTGCTGGAATTTGACAGCCAGGAGCACGTGCCGCTGCGCCTGTATATTTTCCAAAAAGCCGGGTTGCGAAAACCAAGGCGAGTGGCCTTGCAGATAAATGAACTGCCGGAGCTGGCGTTGCGGCGGGTCCAGGGATTTGCCGCGTTCAACGCGGGCAAGGAGTCCGCGCCCTGCTCGGCGTCCTCAGAGTTCGCGCGCCTGCGCGAGCAGCTTGGCGAGGAGGCCGTCGTTTTTTTCGCGCCGCGCAACCTGCCGGAAATCCCGGAGCGCAAGCCCGTTCACCTGCGCCGGCGCTTCATGCTGTTGGGCCAGACCCTTGACGGCATGCGGGCCTGGGACATTCGCCAGGCCATCGGCGCGGTCAACGCGCTCTTTGCGGAAAATAAAACCGAACTGGTCCTTCGCGCCGAAGGGCCGATGGCGGTCAACGCGCTTTACGCCTCGCTGTTTGCTTCCGGCGTGGACGCGCTGGAACTGGAAAACCTGCCCGCCTCGCATCGCGACGGCCCGGATTATCTCAATGTGCTGCGGGTGATGGACATTCCGCAGGCCGTGGAAATAGCCCGGGAGCGCGCCAACGTGAGCCTGATCCCCGCCAGTGCTGCTGCGCCGGTTTCAAAACGATAAATTGTTTCCATTTTCCTGGAGGAAACGGTTTTTCAGTTGCCGATTGGCCATCCTGCGGGGATAACTTCGCCCATCTTGTGAAACGCCTTATGAGTCGAGTCTTTGCCTTCTTTCGGCGCCCGCCATGGTTGTGTCTTGCGGCGCTGATCCTTCAGTCAAATATAACTGTGCTGAGGGCGGAAATCCTGCCTTCAGGAAATCGTCCGCTGGCGCCGTCGGTGCATGCGCTGGTCGGCGGCACGGTGGTCGTCAAGCCGGGCGAACAAATTGAAGGGGGCATTGTCGTGATTCACGACGGTCGCATCGAGCGTGTCGGCAAGGATGCGGCCATTCCCGCCGAGGCGCGCGTGTGGGACGTTTCGGGCCTGACGGTGTACGCGGGATCCATCGACCCCCACTTGACCTTCGGCGCGGCGAGCTCGGCGGCGTCGCCGGATCGCAAGGGGCTGGACCTGACATCCGGGAGATTTTTTGGCGTTCCTGGAAACGAACTGGACCCGGGCAACAGCGGGCCGGGGGCTTCGATCAACACAGTGACGCCCGAGCGTCGCGTGGCTGACAGTTTTGCGCCGGACACAAAGCTATTGGAAAAAATGCGGGAACTGGGTTTCACCGCCGCCAATGTCGTGCCGGAACGCGGCATTTTCCGCGGCAGTAGCGCGTTTGTCACCTTGGGTAACCGCAATCCCAATGAAACGATACTCAAGGCGGACGTCTTTCAGCACGTGGCCTTCAGCAGCGAAGGCGGGCGCGATGATGGCTATCCTTCTTCATTGATGGGGATTGTTGCCACGGTTCGGCAGACATTTTTCGACGTCGGGCATTACGGGTTGGACCATGCGGACTACGCAAAGAATTCTTCGCGCAAACAGCCGGCTTACAATCCGGCGTTGGCGGCGTTGCAACCTGTGACACAAAAGCAGCAGCGGGTGGTTGTCGAGCCGGGCAGCGCGCGGATGGTGGAGCGCGCGGCGCGCGTGGCGCGCGAGGCGGGCGTTGAGTTTGTCATGTTGGCCAGCGGGCAGGAATGGCGGCGTCCGGATCTGGCCAAGGCCGCGGGCGCGCCGTTTATTGTCGCGCTGGATTTTCCGGAAGTTTCCAAGATGCCCGAGGAGGATGACTGGGAGCAGTTGACGCTTGACCAGTTGCGAGCCTGGGATTGGGCGCCGGAAAACGCGGCGTTGTTGCGACAGCAGGGAATTGACGTGGCGCTGACCACCAGCGGGCTTGCCGACAAGAAAAACTTCCGGCGAAACCTGCGTGGCGCCATTCAGCGGGGCTTGTCCGAGCAGGACGCGCTGGCGGCGGTGACAACGGTTCCCGCCGCGCTTTGCGGCGTGGCTCATTTAACCGGAACCATCGAGCCTGGAAAACTGGCGAACCTCACATTGGTGGACGGCAATTATTTTGACGGCGAGGCCAAGGTGCGCTCGGTCTGGATTGAGGGCATTCATCATTTGATTGCTGCCAAGGCTGACGCCAAGGCCGCGGAGTCCAAAAAGGAGGGCGACAAGGAAAAGAAAGAAGGCGAGAAGAATGAGTTGCAACAGCGCGTGGCGCAACCGCCGTTGAAGGGGCGAGGCCCATTTGCTGTTCCGGCCGAGGTTTGGGTGACCAATGCGACGGTCTGGACCTCCAGTCCGAAGGGCATTTTGAAAAATGCCTCAGTTCATTTCGCCAATGGTAAAATAAAATCCGTGGGCAACGACGGGAAGCCTTCGGCATCCACCAACGCCGTGGTGATCGACGGCACCGGGTTGCATGTGACCCCGGGCCTGATTGACTGCCATAGCCACTCAATGATTCTGGGCTCGGTCAACGAGTCCACATTGCCATCCTCGGCCATGGTGCGGATCGGGGACGTGGTCAACTCGGAGACAGGCAACATTTACGAGCAACTGGCCGGCGGCCTCACGGTGGCCAATTTGCTTCACGGCTCTGCCAATCCGATCGGTGGCCAGAACCAGGTCATCAAGCTGCGCGATGGCGCGTCCCCCGAGGAACTGAAGTTCGAGGGCGCTCCCGAGGGGATCAAATTCGCCCTGGGAGAAAATGTGAAGCAGGCCAACTGGGGCGAGAAATACACGACGCGGTTTCCGCAGACCCGCATGGGCGTGCGCACCTTCATCGCCAACCGCTTTTACGCCGCGCAGCAGTATCTGGATGTTATGGAAAAATATAAGCAGTCCGGTGGCGTGCCGCCGCGCCGCGATCTGGAACTGGAGGCCATTGGCGAAATACTCCGGGGCGAGCGGTGGATTCATTGCCATTCCTACCGGCAGGATGAAATCCTTGAATTCCTGCGGTTGATGGAAACCTTCAATGTGCAGGTCGGCACCTTGCAGCATGTGCTGGAGGGCTACAAAGTTGCTGATGAAATTGCCCGTCACGGCGCGGGCGCCTCGTGCTTTGCCGACTGGTGGGCTTACAAGTTTGAGGTGTTCGATGCGATTCCCCACGCCGGCAGCCTCATGCACGACCGCGGTGTGCTGGTTTCGTTCAACTCCGACTCGTCGGACCTGGCGCGCCGGATGAACTTTGAGGCGGCCAAGGCGGTGAAGTTCGGCGGAGTCAAGGAGGAGGCGGCGGTGAATTTCGTCACAATCAACCCGGCCAAACAGCTTCGCATTGATCACCGGGTCGGTTCACTGGAGCCGGGCAAGGATGCCGATTTTGCTCTTTGGTCGGGCCATCCGCTGGATTCCACCTCGGTGTGCCTACAGACATGGATCGAGGGCAAAAAATACTTTGACCGCAGCCTTTCGGAGGAGCGCGCGACAGCTTTGGAGGCCGAACGGCGCGCGTTGGTGGCCAAAGCGAAAAGGGTATTGAAAGTGGTTGGCGGAGGCGAGGGGGATGCGGCTGGAAAGAACAAATTCTTGCAGCATTCACTGGAGCATGCGCACGGACATTGCGTGCGCCATTGCGAGGACGACGTAGAAACCCATTGAACAACGGCGGTTTGCGTGGTTAAGTGCAGCGGACTTTATGGATAAAAAACTGATTCCAATGATTTTGATCGGGCTGCTGGCGGTGAGTGTGCTGATTTCGGGCGTATTCACTGTGATTTATGTGACAAACGTGAAGAGCCTCCGCACGCTGCAATCTCAGGCCAGTTTCGTCAACAACCGGCAAAACCTTGCCCGTGCCTTGCTGACTGAGGCTGTGGAGTACAGCAAGCGCAATCCGGCCATCAAACCGGTCCTGCAATCGGTCGGCGTCCCTCAAGACATCCAGCCGGCTCCCGCTCCCAATGCGGGGCAGAAAAACGCGAAATAAATACTGGAATCTTCATGAATACCGAGGAAACAACTTTGCCGTCGTCCCAGCCCGAGAGAGAACTTCAGTCGTTGCAGCAGCAATTGGCGGGTCTGCGCAACCTTTTTATCGCCGCGTTGGTGGTGTTGCTGGTTTTTTCAGGCTCCATCAATCTCTATCTTCTGCGGCAAGTGATCACTGTCCGCAAGGAGTTGAGTGCCAATCGCCCAACCGTTAATCAACTGGTGGAAAATTATAAGAAAAACGAGGGCCCGGCCATCGAGGGCTTCATCAAGAGCTTGCAGGCATTTGCGCAGCAACATCCGGACTTCGTTCCTGTGCTTGCCAAGTATGGCCTTGCCCCTGCCTCCCAGGGAGCGGGAATCCCAACCGCGCCACCACAGACACCCTGATCATCTTTCAATCTTGGGCTGGTTGGCATGGGCCGTTTCGGGAACCAAGTGAGAGCCGCAGGTCGAGCAGAAGTTAGCCGCAGGAGGTGATGCCACGCCGCACTGGATGCAAATCTGGTGTCGTTTGGTGTGCCGATGGTGAATGACCAAGTTTCGGATATAGGGAATCCACGTGAACAGGTAGGCGAAAATAAACACCGAATCCCGCCGCCAAAGCCCGTAAATCAGCAGGAGCAGCGAGCCCACGAGGCTCAACCACCAGAATGCCGCCGGCACCACCACCTGCTTGTTCCGCTCGGTGGCGTACCACTGGACAAAAAAGCGGGAGAAAAAAATCAGGTTTCCGGCCCAGCCAATGACCTTCCAGACGCTCCACTCAATGCCGAAAAGCTTGTCATTGTACCAAATAAGGTTTGTGAGCCAGTCCATAAAACAATGGCCGATTAAGCCCGACCGGATGTCCGCTGACAAACCAATTAACCGCTTCTTCGTCCTCGGAGGAGCCACGGTGTACCAGGGCTGGCACTGGCGAGGTCTAATTTTGGTACAGTGGAAAACCGATTTCCTGGACGCAGGGATTTCGGGAGCGAGAAATAATTGTTAAATGCCTCGCATTGCGGGGGTTCTCCTTACATTTCAAAGATGGATCCTCAGGTTGGCCGCGGAATTGCTACCTAAACCAGAGTCCGCAGTTCGATTCACTGGCACAGCTTGTATGAGAGGAATATTGTCTGGCACGGTCACAGGGGTTTTCATTTGCCTGTGGGTGGCTCAAGCCCAAGGGCAAGTGGTTCGCGTGGACTCGGTTTCCAGCACGGACTCGGGTGTGACAGTGCTGAGCAATCTTTCCTGGTCGCACACCAACAGCGCGGGGGCCAATCGGCTGCTGCTGGTCAATGTCAGCTATGATTACAGCATTGTGGCCAATGTCATCACCAACGTGACCTATGGCGGCGTGCCTATGACCTTTGTGGGCGGCACAAGCCGGGTGGCTGCTTTGACCGTTGGCACCGTGTCCAACAGTCTGTGGCGCCTGGTCAACCCGCCGACCGGCTCCAATCAGGTGGTCGTCGCTCTGAACGGCATTGCTGATGTGCAGATGGCTGCGGGCTCCATATCCTTTACCGGCGTCAGCCAAAGCAATCCACTGGCTGGCTTTGCCACTGCCAGCGGAGAAAACATGTCCCCATCGGTAACGGTTTCGTCTGTTTTGGAAGATGACATGGTTGTGGACTTTTTGGGGACCATCGGGGGCACGGTGACTGCCACACCGGACGCTTCCCAAAGCTCGCGGTGGAACCGCCAATCCCAAGGCATTGTTGTCACGCGGTGGATTCGATCCACCTCCAGCACCCGAACCGGAGTCACCGGAAACGTGCCCATGTCCTGGAGTCTGAATTTTGACCGTGCCTGGACTCACATGGCTGTGCGCGTCCGGCCTCCGCCCACGGTTTCGACATTGAGCAATCAGACGATTAACGAGGACGGAGCGACGGGCCCCATTGCCTTTAATATTACCGGGGGGGACACGCTTTCGGTCAATACCACCAACACAGCGTTGGCGCCATTGGGAAACATTGTCCTTGGCGGCAGCGGCACCAACCGGACGATTTCCATCACGCCCTTGCCGAACCAGTTTGGAACATCCCTAATCACAATCACCAACACCGATGGGGTGACGCTCGATTCCAAGAGTTTTCTGTTGACCGTCAATCCGGTCAACGACGTGCCCAGCTTTGTGAAGGGAGCCAATCAGTTGTTGCTGGAGGACGCGGGTGCGCAGACGGTTCCCGGATGGGCGACCGCCATCAGCAAAGGTCCGGCCAACGAGTCCGGGCAGGCGTTGACATTCATTGTTACCAATGACAACAACGGCTTGTTCATCGCGCAGCCCAGTCTTTCCGCTGACGGCACTTTGACGTACACGCTGGCAAACGATGCCAATGGCGTGGCGAACGTGACGGTCATTTTGCAGGATGATGGAGGCACGGATTTTGGCGGCGTGGACACCAGCGCGGCGCAGACCTTCCTGGTGACGGGTACGGCGGTTAACTACGTGCCCAGGTTCAAATTAGTTCCAGGATTGATTGATGTTCGACCAAATTCGCTCCGGCAAGTCATACCTTCGGCAGCAATCAACATGAGCGCGGGACCGGCCAATGAATCGGCCCAGTTTTTAAATTTTCTTGTGACTCCGGACAACCCGCTTGCATTTGTGGAACAACCCGCCTTCGACGCCAATGGCGAATTGACCTTTGAATTGGCGCCCGCAACCAATCAGATAGTCACGATCAGTGTCCGTCTTCAGGATGACGGAGGCGTCGCCAACGGTGGTGTGGACACCAGCCCGATTCAAAGCTTTCGCGTCAGCCTCTACACGCGGTTCAAGCCACCGACTAATTATACCAGCGCGGTCTCGGGCGGGGTTGGTGCCGTTGCGGTCGGGGATTTCACGCAAGGCGGCTTGTTGGACATCGCATCGGCTAATTTCACTGATGGCACGGTGGTCCTGTTCAAGGCGACAAATTCGACGTTCATTCCGTTTCGCACCAATGTTGTGGGAAGCAACCCGGTGTTCCTGCGGGAAATGCATTTTGACAACGACAACAAACTCGACCTTGCAGTCGTCAATCAGGGCGACAACACCGTCAGCATCCTGAAGAACGCGGGCAAGGGTGTCTTTGAAGACGCGGTGGATTTTGCCGTGGGCGTGAATCCGGTGAGCTTGGCGGTGGCCGATTTGGACCTTGACTCCCGGCAGGATGTGATCGTGGCCAACTCCGGTGCCAACACCTTGACCATTTTGAAGAATATTGGCGGCAATTTTACCACGCTTCCGCCGGTGCCGGTGGGCAACAATCCCTCCTCGGTCAACGCCGGAGACGTCAACGGCGACGGATTCGTTGACCTCGCAGTGGCCAATGCCGGGGACAACACGGTTCTGATGCTGATGGGGCAGGGGAATGGCACATTTACCAACGGGGCAACGGTTGCGGTGGGTGCCAGTCCGCGCTGCGCATCCTTGGAGGATATCAACGCTGATGGTTTTCACGACTTGATTGTCGCCAATGATGGCGACGACACGGTGACGGTTTATTTGGGTGACGGCTTGGGAGGGTTTGGACTGGTATCGACTCTGCCCACGATGAGCAATCCCCGCGCTATTGCCGAAGTGCGTGACATGAACGGTGACGGGCACAGAGACATTGTGGTGGCCAATTACGGCAGCGACTCCATCATCGTTTTTCTGGGCAATGGCGATGGCACCTTTGAGGCCGGCGAAAGCTATGCTGTGGGGAGCAATCCTTCCATGGTGCTGGCGCGGTTGTTGCCCAAAACGGGGGAGCGCCCGGACATCATCGTGGCTCACGCGAACGCGCCGTTTGTTTCCGTGATGGTGGATTCCGCGCCCGTTGCCATGGACAGGGAACTTGGCGTCAACGAGGACACTCCCTTGGGAGTTGACCTCACGCAGTTCACCTATTCTGGGAGCGACGCGTTGAGTTACACGATAGTGAG
>ERZ869936.1599-NODE-1599-length-15667-cov-5.588073_pt1 | contig 15667 bp, 13 predicted proteins | sample MGYA00520876_ERZ869936 | MGnify/ENA primary metagenome ERZ869936 (study PRJEB32218, sample SAMN09650985) | biofilter metagenome | isolation source: enrty point of leading RO module | place: Saudi Arabia: Thuwal, RO plant located on Red Sea | collected 2016-02-17 ...
CTCATTTCAAAATCGGAAAATAAAAAAGAAACAATTCGCCAAATTTTTCAACAATTACAATAATCTTCACTCATTAACTTTACCTTTGTAAGGTGGAAAAGTTAGTTATTGCAAATAAAGAATTTGAATCAAGATTATTCTTAGGAACGGGTAAATTTTCATCCTATGATTTAATGGAAAAATCCATTCTTTCATCCGCTTCAGAGCTAGTAACCGTTGCATTAAAAAGAGTAAATCTTACTGAAGGAGAAAACGACACTATTTTATCTCATTTACAACATTCTCACATTAATTTACTTCCCAACACATCAGGTGTGAGAAATGCCAAAGAAGCTGTTTTTGCTGCTGAATTAGCAAGAGAAGCATTAGAAACAAATTGGCTGAAACTAGAAATTCATCCAGACCCTAAATACCTTTTGCCTGACCCCATTGAAACATTAAAAGCTGCGGAAGAATTAGTAAAAAAAGGATTTATTGTTTTACCTTACATTAATGCTGACCCTGTAATTTGTAAACGATTGGAAGATGTGGGAACTGCAGCAGTTATGCCTTTGGGTTCACCTATTGGCACTAATAAAGGTTTAGAAACCTTGGCAATGCTAAAAATCATTATTGCACAAAGTAACATTCCTGTGGTAATTGATGCCGGAATTGGTAGCCCGTCACATGCGGCACAAGCTATGGAAATTGGTGCAGATGCCGTTTTGGTAAATACAGCTATTGCAGTTTCTCAAAATCCTGTAGAAATGGCAGAAGCATTTAAACTGGCTACTATTGCAGGAAGAATGGCCTATGAGGCAAAACTTGGAAAAGTAAACGAAAAAGCGGAAGCTAGCAGCCCATTAACTTCGTTTTTATCTTAGGGATTTGAGAAGTGAGATATGAGTTGTGAGATTAACTAGAAAATTATGATTGCATATAAGAAATTAGACGTTTGGAGAAAATCTCATGAATTAACATTAGGGGTTTATAACCTAACTAAACAATTTCCAAAAGATGAGACGTATGGGCTTACTTCTCAAATAAGAAGGGCTTCTGCATCTATTTCCACCAATATAGTTGAAGGAGCTTCGTACAAATCACAAAAAGAATTTGGTAGATTTTTACAAATCGCAATAGGTTCAGCATCTGAAGTAGAATACCAACTTGAGTTGGCAAAAGATTTAAAATATATTTCTGAAATTCAATACAAAGAGTTTTCAGAGAAAATAGTAATAGTAAGAAAAATGCTGATTTCACTTTCTAAATCACTAAAAAAATGAAAGTAAAACCAAACTCACAATCTCAAATCTCATATCCCACATCCCACATCTCACACCTTAATTGGGACACCGTAAAAAATTCCATCTACTCCAAAACCGCTACTGATGTTGAAATTGCCTTAAACAGCCCCAACCCAACATTAGAAGACTTTAAAGCACTCCTCTCTCCTGCTGCCGAAAACTATTTGGAAGAAATGGCTCAAAAAAGTCAATACCTTACCAAAGAACGATTTGGCAACACCATTCAAATGTATATTCCGTTTTATTTGAGTAATGAATGCCAGAATATTTGCACCTATTGTGGTTTTAGTTTAGATGTAAAAATTCCAAGAAAAACATTAACTGATAGTGAAATTATTGAAGAAGCAAAAGCCATTAAAAAACTTGGATACGACCATGTTTTATTAGTTACCGGTGAAGCCAACAAAACAGTAGGAGTTGATTATTTAAAAAATGCCATTCGATTAATTAAACCTTATTTTTCGCAAATATCTATTGAAGTTCAACCTCTGGAAACGGAAGAATACCAAGCTTTGGTAGAAGAAGGATTGCATGCCGTTTTAGTTTATCAAGAAACCTATCACAAAGAAAATTACAAGCTTCATCATCCTAAAGGAAAAAAATCGAATTACGAATACCGACTAGAAACACCTGAAAGGTTGGGCAAAGCAGGAATTCATAAAATGGGCTTGGGCATTTTAATTGGTTTGGAAGACTGGCGCACCGACTCCTTTTTTTGTGCGGCACATTTGAACTATTTAGAAAAGAAATTTTGGCAAACCCGCTATTCTATTTCTTTCCCGAGATTGCGACCACATGCAGGCGGAACCGAACTAAAATCGGTGATAACCGATAAACAATTAGTACAACTTATTTGTGCTTATCGAATTTTTAACCAGGAGCTAGAGCTAAGCATGAGCACCAGAGAATCAGAAAACTTTAGAAACAATATTATTAAACTGGGCATCACCTCTATTAGCGCAGATTCTAAAACCGAACCGGGCGGCTACAACCAGCCCAAAGAAGCCTTAGAGCAGTTTGAAATTGACGACAAACGCTCTACCCAAGAATTTACCAACATTATTAAACAACAAGGCTACGAACCCGTTTTTAAAGATTGGGACAAAGTGTTGCAGTAAAAATTATTCCTTAAAATTTTAGTATTTTCCAAAAACAAACTAACTTGCAATAACTTATGCTAAAGCAAATTGAAACTTACTTTAGCTTTTTGTTGTGTTTAATTAAAAAGAGGAACAAGCAAATGATCCTACTTCAAGCGATGATGTTCTTTCCAGTTTTCATCATCTTGATTCTTGTATTTGTCTTCTTTGCTGTTTTCCTGATAAGCAAAGTGGTTAACGCTATTCTTGAAATAATCAGGAAAGATCACGCGATAAAATTAAATAGCTTGAGGATTGCAACCTTAGTCACAGCTATAACTCTTTTGGGTTTAATAATTTGGCTTAAGTTGTCTGAAGGAAATTGGATTAATTAAAAACTACACACAACAACGAATATTTGCAATCTTCTAAACTCCTAATTTCCAAAAAAGCTATCTTTGGGGCATGCTTAAACTAAAACTTCCTACCGACCCCAGATGGGTAAACATTGCGGAAAAGAACATTGAAGAAATTCTTACCGACCATGCGTATTGCGAGCAAAAAGCAGCTTCCAATGCCATTACCATTATGGTAAAAAGTTGTGACTATCCTGAAATTGTGAGAGAAATGTCAGAACTTGCCCGTGAAGAACTAGAACATTTTGAGCAAGTGCTAGATAAACTGGCAGAACGCAATTTAAAGTTAGGAAAAGAAAGAAGAGATGATTACATCCATGATTTGCTCAACTTTATACAAAGAGACGGTGATCGAAACACCGCTTTAGTAGAACGCTTGCTTTTTGCTGCCATGATAGAAGCCAGAAGCTGTGAGCGTTTTAAAGTATTATCTGAAAATATTTCAGACCCTGAATTAGCCAAATGGTATCATGAATTAATGATTTCAGAAGCCAACCATTATACCTTATTTATAAAGTTGGCTAAAAAGTATTCCGAGCGAGTAGATGTAGATAAGCGCTGGAAAGAATTTTTAGAATACGAAGGAAAAATCATTCAGAAGTACGGCAAAAAAGAAACCATTCACGGCTAAGCTTTTGCCATTACATGATATTCCGGGTCATCTTCGCTTTTCTCAATTACATTTGCCAAAGTAGGTGATGCTTTTACCATTAGCCGCTGGCACTCATCACTCAAATGCTTTATGCGTATATTTTTTCCTTTGGCGTTATAGCGTTCTACCAAATTAAACAACGCCTCCAAAGCAGAATGGTCGGAAACTCTTGATTCTAAAAAGTCAATTTCCACATTTTCAGGGTCATTATTTACATCAAACTTGCTGTTAAAAGCTTGTATGCTTCCAAAAAACAACGGGCCGAAAATTTCGTACACCTTTGTACCATCTTCTTTTACATGTTTTCTTGCACGAATGCGCTTGGCATTTTCCCAAGAGAAAACCAATGCACTCATAATTACCCCTGAAATAACCGCAATGGCCAAATCAAAAATTACGGTTAAAGAAGAAACGGCTATTAACACCACCACATCACTAATCGGTATTTTATGTAAAATTCTAAAGCTACTCCAGGCAAACGTTCCGATTACCACCATAAACATCACTCCTACCAAAGCAGCAATTGGTACTTGCTCAATTAAACCAGAGGCAAATAATATAAAAGCTAATAGCGCCAAAGCAGCCGTAATTCCTGAAAGTCTGGTTCTACCGCCACTTTTAATATTTATAATTGATTGTCCTATCATGGCACAACCGCCCATTCCACCAAACAAACCCGTTACAATATTAGCTCCGCCTTGTGCTAAACACTCTCTGTTTGAATTTCCCCTTGTTTCCGTTAATTCATCTACCAAATTTAAGGTCATCAAAGATTCTATTAAGCCTATTGCGGCAAGAATAAGCGCATAAGGAAAAATAAACTTTAAAGTATCCCAATTCATGGGTATTTTGTTAAAAATATCAAACTGAAATTGAGGCAGCCCACCTTTCAATCCTTCTCCTCCTCCATCTCTTATAAAACTTCCAACTGTTGCTACATCCATATTTCCAAAAATAGCAATGGCAGACACTACTAAAATAGCTATTAAAGCTTCGGGCAGTTTTTTACTCAACTTTGGTAAACCAAACATAATGAGCATAGTTAGCCCCACTAAACCAAGCATAATAAAAAGCTGAGTGCCTTGCATCCACACTTTTTCTCCACCAACCACTTCTTTAAACATTCCCAGTTGAGATAAGAAAATTACAATTGCCAGACCATTTACAAATCCCATCATTACCGGGTGAGGAATCAACCGCACAAACTTTCCAAGTTTAAACACTCCCGCCAACATTTGAATTACCCCCATTAAAATAACGGTCGCAAAAAGATAATAAAGACCTAACTCCTCTCCTTCTTGCCCCATAGCGTTTCCTTCAGCCACCAAGCTTACCATAACTACAGCCAAAGCACCTGTTGCTCCGCTAATCATTCCCGGTCGTCCGCCAAAAACTGATGTAATTAAGCCAATCATAAAAGCAGCGTATAGCCCTACTAGTGGGTCAACTCCTGCCACAAAGGCAAAAGCAACCGCTTCGGGCACTAATGCTAAAGCAACAGTCAACCCACTCAACACATCATTTTTCACGTTTGCTCTTCGCTTTAAAATAAAATTCACTCTTCCTGTATTTTTTAAGGGGCGCAAAGCTAAAGGTTTTATCTTCCCTTCCAAATCTTATCTTTGCAATGGTTCAAAAAAATAGCATGGAATCAGCTCAAGCTCAAAAAAGAATTAATGAATTAACTGATGAATTAAATCAGCACAACTACAATTATTATGTATTGTCAAATCCTGTTATTTCTGATTATGAGTTTGATATTCTGTTAAAAGAATTACAAGATTTAGAAGCTAAATTTCCTCAATTTGCCGACCCCAATTCTCCTACTAAAAGAGTAGGTGGTGACATTACCAAAAACTTTGAAACAGTGACGCATAAATATCCTATGATGTCGCTTAGCAACACCTATAGCAAAGAAGAGTTGATTGATTTTGAAAACAGAATTAAAAAATTGGTAGACGGAGAAATAGAATATGTGTGTGAATTAAAATATGATGGAGTGGCAATCGGAATTACCTATGAAGACGGGAAATTTGTGAGAGCCATTACAAGAGGTGATGGTGAAAAAGGGGAAGACATAAGTGCCAATGTAAAAACCATTAAATCAATTCCACTAAGACTAAAGGGTGATTACCCAAAAAGCATTGAAATTAGAGGAGAAATATTTTTTCCGAGAAGCGGTTTTGACAAACTCAACCAAGAGCGTGAAGAATTAGGTGAGCCAACATTTGCCAATCCGAGAAATACTGCATCAGGAACACTCAAAATGCAGGATTCATCAGTGGTTGCTTCAAGAGAATTAGATTGCTATCTATATTTTTTACTGGGTGAAGACCTTCCGTTTAATTCGCATTACGAAAACATTACCAAAGCTGCAGAGTGGAATTTTAAAGTTCCTTCTCCCCAAAAAAACATGATTACAAAATGTAAAAACATTGATGAAATTATTGCTTTTGTTGACTATTGGGATAAAAACAGGTACGATTTAGGTTTTGATATTGACGGTATAGTTGTAAAAGTGAATGATTACCAAAAACAAGAAGAATTAGGTTTTACTTCTAAATCACCTAGATGGGCAGTTGCTTATAAATTTAAGGCAGAAACTGTTTCTACCACATTAAATGAAGTTACTTATCAGGTTGGCAGAACAGGCGCCATAACTCCTGTCGCAAACCTTGAACCTGTTTTATTGGCAGGAACTACCGTAAAAAGAGCATCACTGCATAATGCAGACCAAATAGAAAAACTTGACCTACACGAAAAGGATGTTGTATTTGTTGAGAAAGGAGGAGAAATAATTCCAAAAATAGTTGGTGTAGATGTTTCTAAAAGAAAACCTGAGAGCCAAAAAATTGAATACATTACTCACTGTCCTGAATGTAATACAAGACTTATCAGAAAAGAAGGTGAAGCGGTCCACTTTTGTCCTAACGAAACCGGTTGTCCGCCTCAAATTAAAGGCAGAATGCAACATTTCATTAGCAGAAAAGCCATGGACATTGAGGGTTTGGGAGAAGAAACAATTGAACAGTTATATAACGAAGGTTTAATTTCTTCCATTCAGGATATTTATACACTTACTGCAGAACAGCTTCTTCCATTGGAAAGAATGGCAGAAAAATCTGTAAATAATATGTTGGAAGGAATTGAAAAATCAAAAGAAATTCCATTTGAAAGAGTTTTGTTTGCTATTGGCATAAGATATGTAGGCGAAAAAGTTGCAAAAAAATTAGCTCGTCATTTTAAAAAAATCCACAATATCATGAATGCTTCAAAAGAAGAATTGATAGAAGCAGATGAAATTGGAGAAAAAATTGCCGACAGTATTCTTCTTTATTTCCAAAATGAAAAAAACAAAGAAATGATAAATGCACTTATTCAGCATGGCTTGCAATTTGAAATTGTTGAACAAGAAGGTGCTAGTGATAAATTCAAAGGTCAAACATTTGTTGTATCAGGTGTTTTTACTGACTTTTCAAGAGATGAGTTAAAGAAAATTATTGAGTTAAATGGTGGAAAAGTTTCCGGTTCTATTTCAAGTAAAACAAACTACTTAGTGGCAGGCGAAAATATGGGGCCGAGCAAAAAAGAAAAAGCTGAAAAGCTTAAAATACCTATGATATCTGAACAAGAATTTAAAGCACTACTTTCAAACTGAAACCGGCTCTAAAATATTGCTCACTTCTCTTGCTACTAGTCCTATTTAGTAAATGTAACCCTACTAAAAAGTTAGCAGATGACGAATACTTAGTTAGTTCCGTAAAAATTAATTGTAAAAAGTTCTCTAAAGAAAACTGTATTGAAAGTAGAAGTAAATGTAAAAGCTGTTTAGTCAATGAAGATGACCTTAAATCCGTCATTAAGCAAAAACCTAACAGACAAATTTTTGGGTTCATTCGTTTTCACTTATGGCTGTACAATCATGGTCTTAAGAAAAAGGAGAAAATTGAGAAGAAAAATAAAAAGAAATCATCTGTAAAAATTAAAAAACGTGATAAAGAAGATAAAGTTAATACTAGCGTTGGGGAACCACCTGTAATACTAGACACACTACTAACCACAAAATCTGAGGTCCAAATCAAAAGATATTTAGAAGGAAAGGGATTTTTCAATAGTCAAGTAAACAGTACGTATAAAAATTTTAGGTTTCTCGGTATTAAACAAAAACAACAGAAAAAAATTGTTTACACAATAGAAACCGGAAGCGCATATAAAATCAGAAATAAATCTTATACCGGTAAAGACAGTATTATTACGCATTATATAAAGCAAGACACAACTAAAAGCTTAGTAAAAAGAGGAGATAACTTTGATGTAGATAAACTTGAGGCCGAAAGAGTTAGAATAACCAGAATGTTAAAAAATCTTGGTTATTACTATTTTGATAAAGAATTAATTACCTATAAAGCAGACAGCACCGGCAAAAAACAAAAAATTGATTTAATATACAATGTAAAAGGGCTACCGATAAAAGTTAATGATTCAATAGTCTATAAACTACACAAAAAGTGTTACATCAATCAAATTAATGTGTTTGTAAACTGTGATAAAAATGGAAATAAGGATAACTATACACAAACTATTGAAGAGGACATTAACTTTTTTGAACCTGAAGGAAAAAACCGATACAACTATAAAACATTAGCCAAAGCAATTTTATTTGATTTAGATAATTACTATCAATTAGCGCATCACGATGCTACTTACCAGCGATTAGCAGAGTTAGGAGTATTTAAATTTATTACAATAGACATTACATCTGATCCAAGCGATGACATGTTGCTTAACGTAAACATAATTCTCACTTCAAGTAAGTCTAAGTCTATTACATTAGAACCTAAACTCACTAACAACATTGGTAATCTTGGTATTTATGGAAATATTGGCTTTCAAAATAAAAACACGTTTAAAGGCGCAGAAAAACTCACATTAAGTGTAGCAGGAGGTTTGCAGGCACAACAATTATTATTTGAAGATAAAAACCAACAACAAAGTGAGCTTGAAAAAATACCATATTTCAATACTTATGAAATCGGTCCTGAGCTAAAACTTGAATTCCCAAAATTATTTATTCCCTTCTTAAATCAAGATAGAGTTTCCGAAAACTCAAATCCATCAACAGAGTTTGATTTAATTTACAACTTTCAAAAAAGACAAGACTTTTCAAGAAATGTATTTAAGGCATCTATGGCTTATAAGTGGAATGAAACAAAACAAAAGCAACATATTATCCAACCATTAGAATTAAGTTTAATAAGATTGTTTCCTAGCCCTGCATTTAAAGATTTCTTAACAACATCAAATGATGCGTTTGTTATAAATAGCTACAAAGACCACTTAATTGCAGCATCTACTTATAGCTTCATCTACAAATCTGACCTAAACAAAAAAAGAAATTATAGCTACTTCAGATTTAACCTTGAGGCAGCAGGAAACCTATTAAACTTGTACAGTAACCTTACAAACAATAAAAAAGATTCTGCCACAAATAGTTATCATATTATTGGAATTAGGTATGCGCAATACGTAAAAGCAGATGTTGACTTTAGAAGATACATTAATTTCAGAGGCTCTAGCTTTGTAGTAAGAAATTATTTAGGAGCTGCGCTTCCTTACGGCAATTTAAATGTAATGCCTTTTCAGCGGGCATTTTATGGTGGTGGTGCCAATGAAATGAGAGCCTGGCAAGTTCGAACACTTGGGCCGGGTGGCTTAGCTGACTCATCCATATTTACAGCCATTGACCAAGTTGGAGATTTAAAATTTGAAACCAACTTTGAATATAGATTTGACATTACTAATCTTTTTGAACTAGCTATTTTTACTGATATGGGAAATATTTGGTTAATGGAAAAAGACCCAAAACGGCCTGAGGCAGACTTTCAAGCCGACAAAATATGGAAACACATGGCAATTGGTACAGGTGTGGGATTAAGGTTAGACTTTTCGTTCTTCATCTTACGATTTGATTTAGGGTTCAAACTAAAAAATCCGGCCAGAGATAATCCATATAAAATTGGGTTTCAAAAAAATGAGTCGGGAGTATTTAATTTAGGAATTGGTTATCCGTTCTAGCTAACCTTACCTATATAGTTTTAATAAAACAAAAGATAGATTGAATTCCTCATTCTGAATTCTAAATTATTATCTTTGTCGTCCCTATTTAAAATTATGGCTACAACAACACTTTCAAAAATAGAAGAACTTATTGGTAATGAGGCTCAAAGCCTATTATCTCATGAATGTAAAACCATTACAAAAGAACAAATTCATCTACCCGGTGCTGATTTTGTTGACAGGTGTTTTAAAGATTCAAACAGAAGCTCACAAGTGCTAAGAAATCTTGAAGCAATTTACAACCATGGAAGACTATCAGGCACAGGGTACGTATCTATTCTTCCTGTCGACCAAGGTATAGAACACTCTGCAGGAGCATCTTTTGCGCCTAACCCAATTTATTTTGACCCTGAGAACATTGTAAAGCTTGCCATTGAAGGTGGTTGCAACGCAGTAGCCTCAACTTATGGTGTTTTAGCTGCTTGCTCAAGAAAATATGCTCACAAAATACCTTTCATTGTAAAAATCAATCATAACGAATTCTTATCATACCCTAATACTTTCAATCAAATCTTATTCGGAAGCGTTGAAGAAGCATGGAATATGGGAGCTGCTGCAGTAGGCGCTACCATTTATTTTGGTTCACCCGAAAGTGAAAGACAAATTGTAGAAATTTCTCAAGCATTTGAAAGAGCTCATGAATTGGGAATGGCTACTATTTTATGGTGTTATCTAAGAAATAACGATTTCAAAAAGGATGGAGTAGATTATCATACGGCTACTGACATTACTGCACAAGCCAATCACATTGGTGTTACTATTCAAGCAGATATAATTAAACAAAAGCTTCCTACTTTAAACGGTGGATATAAGGCTATAAAATTTGGAAAAACTCATGAAAAAGTGTATTCTGAATTAAGTACAGACAACCCAATTGACCTTTGTCGTTATCAAGTAGCAAATTGTTACATGGGTAGAAATGGCTTAATTAATTCCGGTGGTGCTTCAGCAGGAGCATCAGATTTATCGGAAGCAGTTACAACAGCTGTCATCAACAAAAGAGCCGGTGGTCATGGGTTAATTTCGGGAAGAAAAGCCTTTCAAAAACCAATGAAAGAAGGAATTGAACTACTAAACGCAATACAAGATGTTTATTTAGATAACAACATCACTATTGCATAATTTAAAAACCATAAACTTTTTAAATGGCTTGGTTTAGAAGAGATAAAGAAGGAATTACAACTCCAACAACAGAAAAAAAGGAAACTCCGGAAGGATTGTGGTATAAATGTCCTGAATGCAATACAGTTGTTACTTCAGAAGATTTTGAAGCAAACCTTTGGGTATGTGCTGAATGTCAGTACCATGAAAAAGTTGGTCCCGAAGAATATTTCAAATTCTTATTTGATGGAGGAAAATATAAAGAATTAGACCAAAATCTATATTCGGCTGACCCACTCAAGTTTGAAGATAAAAAGAAGTACGCTGACAGAGTAAAAGATACCATGGAGAAAACAAAGCTGAAAGACGCTATCAAAACTGCTCAAGGTAAGCTGGACAAAAAAGATGTGGTTATTGCATGTATGGATTTCAAGTTTATTGGAGGCTCAATGGGTTCTGTGGTTGGAGAAAAAATAGCAAGAGCCATAGAATTTGCCAGAAAAAAGAAATACCCTTTTATCATGATTTCTAAATCAGGTGGAGCCCGAATGATGGAAGGTGCTTTTTCTTTGATGCAAATGGCAAAAACTTCTGCCAGATTAGCTCAATTAGCAGAAGCCAAAGTTCCATATATCTCAATACTAACCAACCCAACTACCGGTGGGGTAACAGCCTCTTTTGCAATGCTTGGCGACTTTAACATTGCAGAACCAAAGGCCTTAATAGGATTTGCTGGACCAAGGGTGGTAAAAGAAACCATCGGAAAAGACCTACCCGAAGGCTTTCAAACATCAGAATTTGTTTTAGAAAAAGGCTTTTTAGACTTTATCGTTCAGCGTAACGAAATGAAACAAAAACTTGCCCTCCTATTAAATATGTTAAAAAAATAACAGCATTTACGTAAAAATAGTTGTTCATTAAAAAAAATAGCTATCTTTGCAGCCGTTTAAAAGATTATAACAAAATGTATTTAACAAAAGAAGCCAAAGCAGAAATTTTTAAAGAATACGGTGGAGATGCTAAAAACACTGGTTCTTCAGAAGGTCAAATAGCTTTATTCACTACCAGAATTAATGCATTAACAGAAAAGTTAAAAGCAAACAAAAAAGATCTTAACACACAAAGATCACTAATTAAAATGGTAGGTAAAAGAAGAAGTTTACTTGACTACATTAAAAATAAAGACATCCAAAAATACAGAGATTTAATTGAGAAACTTAACATTAGAAAGTAATCATTATTTCTTCTAAATATTTTATTAAAAAAGGGGGCTGCAATCATAGCCCCTTTTTATATTAACCGAATTAAAACTAAATTATATATATGTCAAATCAAGTAATTCCAAGTGTATACAAAGAAGTTATCACACTTGAAGATGGAAGAGAGATTTCCATAGAAACAGGAAAATTAGCAAAACAAGCTCATGGCTCTGTAGTTGTTCAATCAGGTAAATGTATGTTGCTTTGCACAGTAGTTTCTAACTACCAACAAAGTGATGTAGATTTTTTACCACTAACTGTAGATTACCGAGAGAAGTTTGCAGCTGCAGGAAAGTATCCGGGCGGTTTCTTTAAAAGAGAAGCTAGACCAAGCGATGGTGAGGTTCTTACCATGAGGTTGGTAGATAGAGTATTACGACCACTATTCCCAAAAGATTATCATGCAGAAACTCAGGTCATGATACAATTAATGTCACATGACGAAAATGTAATGCCTGATGCAATGGCAGGATTAGCTGCGTCTGCTGCAATTCAACTTTCAGACATTCCTTTTGAGTGTCCAATTTCAGAAGTAAGAGTTGGTAGAGTTAACGGAAAACTAGTTATAAACCCTACTTATGAGCAATTACAGGAATCAGATATTGATATGGTAATTGGCGCTTCTGCAGACTCTGTGATGATGGTAGAAGGAGAGATGAAAGAAATTTCTGAAGAAGAAATGGTAGAAGCCATTAAATTTGCTCATGATGCAATAAAAGTACAATGTGCTGCACAGGTAAAATTAGCGGAAGCATTTGGTAAAAAACCTGTTCGAGAATATGAACCTGAAAAAGAAGATGAAGAATTAGCTAAAAAAATTCATGAAATGGCATACGACAAAGTTTATGCTGTTGCTAAATCCGGCTCTTCAAAACATGAAAGAAGTGACGCTTTTGCTAAAATTAAAGAAGAAATTCTAGCAAGTTTCTCAGAAGAAGAAATTGAAAGTTTAGGAGGATTAATTTCAAAATACTACTCAAAAGCCGAAAAGAAAGCTGTCAGAGACCTTACATTAAATGAAGGTTTAAGATTAGATGGAAGAAAAACAGAAGACATTAGACCAATATGGTGTGAGGTAGATTACTTACCATCTGCACATGGTTCTTCTATTTTTACAAGAGGAGAAACTCAGGCGTTAGCTACTGTAACTTTAGGGACCTCTAAAGAAGCTAATCAAATAGACATGCCATCATATCAAGGTGAAGAAACATTTTATTTACACTACAACTTCCCTCCTTTCTCTACTGGTGAAGCAAGACCTAATAGAGGAAGTTCAAGAAGAGAGGTAGGACACGGAAATTTAGCACAAAGAGCTCTTAAGGGAATGATTCCTGATGATTGCCCATATACTGTTAGAATTGTATCTGAAGTACTAGAATCAAACGGTTCTTCTTCAATGGCGACTGTTTGTGCAGGAACAATGGCATTAATGGATGCGGGTATTCAAATGAAAAAACCGGTATCAGGTATTGCAATGGGATTAATTTCTGATGCTGAAACTGGAAAATACGCTGTTTTATCTGATATTCTTGGTGATGAAGACCACTTAGGTGATATGGACTTTAAGGTAACCGGAACAGCAGAAGGGATTACAGCTTGTCAAATGGATATTAAAATAAAAGGTCTTTCTTATGAGGTTTTAGTTAACGCATTAAAACAAGCCCAAAAAGGAAGAATACACATACTTGGAAAACTTACTGAAACCATTGCTAAACCAAATACTGATGTAAAACCACACTCTCCGAAAATGGTTACTACGGTAATTCCTAATGAATACATCGGTGCATTAATTGGTCCTGGCGGAAAAGTAATTCAAGAATTACAAAAAGCAACTAAAACGACTATCGTCATCAATGAAGATGAAAAAACGGAAGAAGGAATAGTTGAAATTCTTGGTACTGACCAAGCAGGTATTGATGCTGTATTAGCTAAAATTAAATCTATCACATTTAAACCAAAAGTTGGTGAAACCTACAAAGTAAAAGTGGTAAAAATGTTAGATTTTGGTGCAGTAGTAGAATACCTTGAAGCTCCTGGAAATGAAGTATTACTACACATTTCTGAATTAGCTTGGGAACGAACAAATAACGTAACTGATGTTGTAAATATGGGCGATGTTATTGAGGTTAAATATTTTGGAGTTGACCCAAAAACAAGAAAAGAAAAAGTTTCTAGAAAAGCCCTTTTACCAAGACCTCCAAGAGAGGAAAAGGCAGTATCTGAAGAAAAAAAGGAAGCCTAAATCTCCTTATTCAAAATAAATTTCTTTAAGTCCCGATTTTTTTCGGGACTTTTTTTTGCTGTTTTGTAACCTTAAAAATTCTTTTGCCGTAAACCCACAAAAACCACTAATCAAGTATATTTTATGAGGCAACTGAAAATTAGCAAACAAATCACCAATCGTGATACCGTTTCGTTTGAAAAATATCTTCAGGATATAGGAAAAGAAGAACTAATCACTGCAGAAGAAGAAGTTGCTCTAGCAAAAAGAATCAAAAAAGGTGACCAAAAAGCACTGGAAAGACTGGTAAAGGCTAATTTAAGATTTGTTGTTTCTGTTTCTAAACAATATCAAAATAACGGTTTAACATTATCTGACTTAGTAAACGAAGGAAACCTTGGTTTAATTAAGGCAGCACAACGATTTGACGAAACAAGAGGTTTTAAATTTATTTCTTATGCCGTTTGGTGGATTCGTCAATCTATACTTCAAGCATTAGCAGAACAAGCTAGAATTGTCAGATTGCCATTAAACAAAATTGGTTCTATCAATAAAGTAAATAAAGCCTTTTCAAAACTTGAGCAAGAGTTTGAGAGAGAGCCAACCAGTTCAGAACTTTCTGCTGTATTAGAGATGAATGAAGATGAAGTAAAAGATACTTTTTCGTATTCCGGAAAACACTTATCAATGGATGCTCCACTTTCTTCTGATGAAGACAGCAGTGATATGTATGATGTTTTGAAAAGCGAAGACAGCCCAAGACCTGACAAACAACTTTTAACTGAATCATTAAGAAAAGAAATTGAAAGAGCCCTATCTACTTTAACAGAAAGAGAAGCTCAAGTGATAAGATATTATTTTGGTCTTGATGGTGGACACCCGCTTTCATTAGAAGAGGTTGGTGAAAAATTTGAATTAACAAGAGAAAGAGTTCGCCAAATAAAAGAAAAAGCACTTAGAAGACTTAAACACGGTTCAAGGTGTAAGCTACTTAAATCGTATTTAGGTTAGTTAGGTTTATTTCATAATTTATAGTTTAGCAGTTGCGGATGGCAGAAATGTCATCCGTTTTTTGTTTCTTTGTTCTCCATGAGTACAATTGTTTCTCCTTCCATCCTGTCTGCTGATTTTTCTAATCTTGGAAAAGATGTTGAAATGCTTCACAAATCTGATTGTGACTGGATTCATATTGATGTTATGGATGGTGTTTTTGTTCCTAACATTTCCTTTGGTTTACCTGTAATTAAGTCTATCAGAAAATATACTGACAAGCCATTTGACGTCCACTTGATGATTCAAAATTCTGATGATTTTCTAGAGGACTTTAAAAGTGTAGGAGCAGATATGCTAACAGTTCATTTAGAAGCTTGCACTCACCTTCATAGAACCATATCAGAAATTAAAAAACTTGGAATGAAAGCAGGAGTTGCGTTAAACCCTCATACTCCCGTTAGTTCACTTGAGGAAATAATCTCTGATTTGGATTTAGTACTCATCATGAGTGTAAATCCCGGTTTTGGCGGAAAAAAATTTATCCTG
>ERZ869936.1600-NODE-1600-length-15653-cov-6.809783_pt1 | contig 15653 bp, 5 predicted proteins | sample MGYA00520876_ERZ869936 | MGnify/ENA primary metagenome ERZ869936 (study PRJEB32218, sample SAMN09650985) | biofilter metagenome | isolation source: enrty point of leading RO module | place: Saudi Arabia: Thuwal, RO plant located on Red Sea | collected 2016-02-17 ...
CATCAGATGGGGCACGCGTGTTAAGAATTCCACACACGCATAACCACAAGACGAATCCTCCTTCAGACGTAGGCTTTTTCGGCTTAGCTAAGCGGTTTGAGACTGTCGATTTTGACACATTCTCTGAGTTGCTTGGCAATGACCCGATACCAGTTCCCACGATGTACACGCCACTGGCGATGAACCAGACCATGCAGAACCTGATGGGTAATCAGGAGAGTGTGTTTAAGGACATACTTGTTAAGACGCAGAAGGGGGAAGGTTGCGCACAAATCTTACACATCGTTAAGAACCAACGAGATATGAGTGAACCGCTGTGGAGAGCGGGGCTATCTATCGCTAAGTTCTGTACTGATGGCGCAAAGGCGGCACACCTGATGTCGCGGGAGCATCCTGAATATACACCAGATGCTACGCAAAAGAAGTTCGAGCAGATCAAGGGACCCTACACCTGTGTACGTTTTGACGAGTACAACCCTGACGTCTGTATGCACTGCCCCCACTGGGGCAAGATCAAATCACCTATCGTTCTGGGCAAGCGTCTGCGCGAGGCAGAGGTTGATGATGACGGTAACTATGTAGCGGAACCGACCGTAAAGGAGCCTGAGTATGTAATCCCCAAGTATCCATCACCTTATGTGCGGGGTACGAAAGGCGGTGTTTATGTACGTACGCGTAATGAAGACGGGGATATTGACGAGAAGCGCATCTACCATAACGACTTATATGTTGTGAAACGTATCAAGGACCCAGAGTTAGGTGAGTCACTTGTAATGCGATTGCACCTGCCCATGGATGGAGTGCAAGAGTTTACGTTACCTATGAGTTCAGTCACGTCGAGCGAGGAGTTTCGTAAGAAGCTGTCATCACAAGGCGTAGCAGTTAAGAAGATGGATGAGTTGATGTCATACACACTGAGTTGGGTGGATGAGTTACAGGCCACCAGTACAGCCGATGAAGCACACGTGCAGTTTGGTTGGACGAATGAGAAGTACGATACGTTTATTGTCGGCAACCAAAAGGTTAAGAAAGACGTTGTCGAGTTCAACCCACCTGCAAATCAGACCGTAGGGTTCTTTCCACACTTCGAGCCGAAAGGCACGTTGGATGGTTGGAAGCAGACCATGAGTTTTTGGAACGGTGAGAGGTTTGTACTACAGCAGTTCGGGTTCGGTATGGGGTTCGGCAGTCCGTTGATGGAGTTCTTGAACGAGCCATGTGGGGCCGTTGCATTCGTGAACAACGAATCAGGTACAGGTAAAACCATGATGATGTACGCTGCGGCTGGCATCTGGGGCAACCCACGTAAACTTGTTTTGGATAGAGACGACAGCGTTGCATACAAGATGAACCGTGCTGAGGTTATGCACAGCCTACCAACTGGTGTGGACGAGGTGACTAACCTGACCCCACGTGAAATATCCAACCTGATTTATCAGGGTACGGCAGGTAAACAGCGTGGGCGTATGACAGCCAGTGCGAACGTCGAGCGGCACCAAGGCAGACCTTGGAGTTTGCTGATGCAGTACACGTCAAACGCATCCATCATTGAAGCGGTGAGCCGTGGCAAAGCTATGCCGAAAGCAGAGGCACAGCGGATACTTGAATGTCACGTTGAGCGGTTATTCGATGAAGTCAAAGACAAAGAGATCACAGACGAGTTCAAAGAAAACGTGTTCAACAACTACGGACACGCAGGGATACTGTTCATCCAGTGGGTGATGGGCAATCTTGATGAGACCCGCGCCATATTGAAGAAAGTGCAGAAGCGTGTCGATGAAGCGGCAGAATTAACATCCGAAAACCGTTTCTGGTCAGACACAATCACAGCCACCATTTCAGGGTTGCTGATTGCAAAGAAGGTCGGACTACATGACTTCGATGTGCAGAAGGTGTTCAAGTGGGCGACAACTGAGTTGGTTGCGCAGAACAAGCGCGGACTAACCGAGATGACAGGCACCGTGACCGATGTGCTTGATGACTTCTTTTCAGAGAATATCAGCTACATCTTGCAGATCAAAAGCACTGTGGACAATCGTGGCGTAAACGACAACGGCCTAGACCAACATGTAATACCAGAGCAGGTCGCACGAGGTAGATTGGTCGCACGATATGAAACTGACACCAAACTCTTCTTCGTCAAACCAAAACCGCTCAAGGAGTGGTGTGGGGAGTTGCAGATTAACTACGCACATTTGGTGAGCGAGATCATGAAAAAGTGTGGCGGCAAGCGGAAGAAGGTGCGTCTGACCAAAGGCACCAACCTGCAACTGCCACCCGCCGATGTAATCGTTATGAAGTTTGATACGGAATCTGACGATGAAGGTGTTGAGAACTTATGACCTATCGCCTGATGGCGTTGTGATCGAGGTCCCGTGGGACAAGATGGCGATAGGCATGTCAATATTCGTACCCTGCATCGACACGGAGGCGGCTATCAAACAAGTGACTGGTATTGCAAAAGAGCGACACTGGGAGTTTGAGCACCGCTTGCGGATTGAGGATGGTCGATTAGGGGTACGTTTCTGGAGAACGGTGTGATAAAGTTAGCAGGACAGTGGTTCCCACCCTCACTTACCTGCTGTCGTTCTCCTATGATGCCCCCCTCTTCGGAGGGGGGTTATCTATTTCATAGATGGGACCATAAATCCATTACGCACACCTGATAAATGATCCTCTGCGGCTCTACGCATTGCCGGGGAAAGTGACACGCCGTTATACATCTGTTGAGAAGATTTCACGTGTTGCTTGATCGACCGCGTCAGTGAATCAGGCGTGATAGCAAAGGACGGATGCTTGCGGTTGAACTCACCTATCTTCTTACGCACACGTGCCAACTCGTCGTAGTCAGCCATACGGGCGGCGATATAGAACTTCTTAGTCAGGTCAGACCGTTTCTGGTTAACTGCACGGTCAATGCGTTTGACCCTCTGGTTCTCTTCTTGGATGCGCAGGTACTCTGCGGGAGCAAAGCCAAGGAACTGCGTAAACAACTCACCACCTGTCATGTCGTCGTAGATCGGATCGACACGGCGAGAGTAGATACCACCGTCTTGTTGGTAGCGACCGATTGGTGATGCTTTGTATGCGTTCGAGATACCGACAGGTAGTAGGCTTTCGATACCACGTTGTACCTCACCTTCGCGCAAGTCAGTGAAACCACGCAGGGTGCGTTTCGCTACGCTCAATGCAGGCCCGCCAAGGTAGTAACCCAAGAACTCTTCTGGTGACGGATCATTGTTGTAGCGGTTCTCTTGCAGGATCAAGCCTGTCAGACGTACACGTGATGCTACGTCAGCACCCACACCCAACTCGTCAAGCACTTGGTTGAACGCACCTTTGTACCAACCTTCGCCCATGTAGTTACGGACGATAGAGTTAAAGTCATCCTCTTCTTCATCCAAGAACAGCAGGTCAGCAAGCAACTGCACTGCACCGTACAGCGGGATACCGTGAACACCTGCAAAGAACAGAGCCGAACCATGTATGCCTAGCATCTGTTTCATAGCGATGTTTCGCAGCTTTTTACCTTCGGCATCTTGTGCGAACGCGTTATCAAGCAAGTCACGGCCTGTCTTGAGCATGGTGTAGTACATACGCAAGCCGTATGTCTTATACATCATAGCCACACGACCCAAGCCTTCTTGTGCAATACGCGGTGCCGTTTCGAGAGTAGAGCCACCGTTGTATTCTTGCGTATCGTAGATCGCTTCTTCTGCCGCTTTGTCTTGGCGTTCGCGCAACGGCATCTGTGGGTTCTCGGCACTGATGCGTTCCAAGGCCATGTTGTACGCGGCAACCATAGTGACTTGGCGGTTGTAACGCTCCGACTGGTTGAACAGCATTGCCGACAAGCCCGTACCGTAGTCGATAGCCGCAGAGACTTTCCGCGCCATGGTGTCAGTACGCCGTGCCTTACCACCTTCTTGTAGGCCGATAGCATCCATGATGAACGAACGGTTCAGGTGCCCACGCTCAGACGCCATACGTACTAACGGTGCAAGGCGCTCTAATTCTTTGACGCGTGCTTCCGGTAAATTTAGGTCTTTCTTGATAACAAAATCACCGTTGTCAGTGATGTCGTAGTAGGCGTCCAGTCCGTGAGCCAACGATATTTTCTCAAGTACCGTATCACCTTGCCCACGTGCACCTGTTACCAGAGACGATGCGTTCATGATTTCGTCGTAGGCTTTCTTATAACCGTACCGTGCACCCAACATCGGGTAGGTGAACATCGGTGTCTGCGCTGTCTGCACCATGGCAGAGGCTACGTTGAAGCCGATAGTCCCGACGAACGCTAGTTGGTTGAACATACGGACGAACTGCTCAGCACGTTTGTTCTGCGCACCATACTTGGCAAAGTTCATGCGCACCTTGATCTCTTCGCGCAAGGTATCGAACTGGAAGTTGTCACCTTTCGGAGACTCCAGCTCGTTGAGGTCACGTTCCATGCTCTGTAGTAACGCGTTATATTTTAGCTTCTCGACCTGTCGGCCTAGATCAAAGCCCTTGCTCTTCAGTGCATAGACGGCGTCCTGCATGTAGCCCGGTGTACCCTTACGTCTTTGCAGGGACTTAGCGAACGAACTTTCAGGCAGCGCATCAATAAACAAACGCATGATTTCAGCTTGTACTTCATCGTCCACCTTGTTCGCATCGAGAGTGTCTAGCACCTCACCGACAAAGGAAGAGGACGGTGCGTTAGCAAAATCGCCAGTCTTGAAGTCACCGTCGATTGTGTTGACTGTCTTGGTAATAACGTCTGGGTCTTTGCGCAACTCAGCCGCAACGCGGTCGCGCTGTCGTTTGCTGTCGAACATCTGGAAGACGTACTTGTCACGCTCAGACTGCACCGCTTCATCTTTGTACTGGAACTCTAACTTGTAGCGCCCTTCACGTAGCAAGGGGAAGTAAACGTCTAACGTGTTATCAGCAAACATACGTGCGAACACTTCTTTCTTCAGTGTTGCCGCCGCATCAGGGTTGTTCTTCAACGCCTCGTCGATACGTCCGTTAATCACGTCCTTCAACTGGTTATACAGATCACGATACGTGGACTGCATAGTCTTGTATGCACGTTGACCTTCAACGCCGAGTGCTTTCCAATCGGCACGTTGCGCGTCCCACACCTTCGCTAGATCGTTACCGCTTTCATCCGTCTTGCCATCGTACTCGCTACGTGGCTTCGTCGGATCGACTTGGTAGATAGTCGCGCCGTACTCTTGGCTGTAGATCAAATCGTTTAGGTGTTTCTGTCCTTGCGCACCTGCGCCTTTGACCCACTTATCCACAACCTTTACGCGGTCACGTACAAAGTCGTCAGCACGTGCCATCGAACCACGCTGGCGCTCAAGCATCTCATGAAACTTCTTAGCAATCGCGCCTAGCTTCGCATCAGTACGAGCGGCGATGTCACCAAGTGCCTGTGAGTCCACCAGTTTCGGCACGACAAACGCGCCCTTTTCGCCCACTGCGGACATAGTATCGAACGCACCGTCTGCCCATTCACCACGGAACTTTTGCGTCAGCGGCTGTTTGAGACCCTTCTGCGTCTCGCCCATACCCTTCATTTCTTCTTTGACGCCCTTCGCTGTGGACTCCATAGCTAACTCTGTCGCGTTACGCGATTCAGGTGCAGGGGCTAGGATGCCGTCGATTAGGCGGTCAGCAACGGTTTGTGCAGACTCAATACCTTTGGGTTGCATACCGACTAGCTTGCGGAGGAAGTTACCTACGCTGTTATAGAAACGCTGTAACGCGTTAATGTCTGATCCGTCAGGGTTGATCGCCGCCAGCTTCGCTTGGAACTCTGGGTTCGACATGGCCTCAGATACAAACTCATCTACATCCTTCGCACCGTATGCGCTGTCCAGAGATTCTTTGACCTCATCGAACAACTTGGTCAGTTGCTTGGTCATAGGATGGTTAGGCTTGGCGATGGTAGCCGATGTAGCCGCGTGAGTAGCTTCGTGTAACAAAGCGTGAGCAGTCAGACCTGCATCCTCGCTCAGTTTGATTGAGTTGGTAGCGGGATCGAATGACGCCGCATCCTTCAAACTCTTGACGACACTAATCTGAGTGTCACCCGCAACCTTGGCTAACTTCTGCGCTGTTTGACGTAGACGCTTATCTGGCGTCGTCGCTGCGAGCGATGATAGTGCACCTGCTAAGTCGTTATTGCGTATAGCTGTAAGTACCGCTGGGTGCAGCTTGAGATCGAGTGCCATGGTAGAACCACGCTCAAGTTTCTTTTCAAACATACGAGCCAGTTCATCAAGGCTTGCACGAACGTCTTGGCGCATCTCGCTTTCGATCTGTGCCTGTTCTGCCGCTTCTTTAGCCGCTAGTTTCGCCTCGCGCTGTCGGAACATCTCGACGTAGTCTGTGTTCTCAATACGCTGTATCTCACGTATCTCTTTGGCTAGGGTCTCGTCGATCCACTTGTTGGTCTGCTCTGACAAGTTAGCCTTTGCCCAGTCAAGCACCTGTTGCGCAGGCTTGTTACCCATACCTTGGAAGAAATCGACTTCGGACTGCTTCATGTCAGGGGTCTTGCGGAACTGCGGTGTCTGGTTAGCCACATCAAAGATAGCCATGTACAGGCCATCAGTCGGGCGCTCTACTTTGCCGAGATAGGTGATGACTGCGTTACCTGTCTTGTCACGTGCGGTAGTACCGCCAGTAAGTAGTGTCAGGATTTTTAGGCGATCATCAGGCGTTGTACGCTCTGCACCTGCACTCTCACTGAAGTCCTTGGCAATCTCTGTAGCGTACGTGCGTGTCTCCTGCTCCTGCTGTTCAAAGCGTTCTTTAAGCTGTTTAGACGCAGTGTCTTTTGGTGTAAGCGCAGGGGTAGTCTTCTTAATCTGCAATGTAGGAAGGACTTTGCGCGTAGTTTTTTGTTGGCGCACAACTCGACCAGTTTTAGTCGGCTCCTTCGTGGTAACTTGTTTTGGTGTAGTAGTTAACTCCTGAGCTTCCCGGGGTTGTTTAGGAGGCACAGGTTTCTTCGCGGCTTTACGCGCAGTTTTCTTCGGCGCGGCCTTCTTCTTGGTCTTACGCTTCGGCTTTTCTGCGGCAGGTTCGGGCAGGTCTAGTGTAAGTTGCTCTGCTCTCTCTGCTCGTACAGGCTCTCCAACGCTACGACTAGCATCTCCCACTCTTCCTGTTGCAGGTGCTGTAGGCTGTGCGGTATCTCGTGGTGTTGTAGGCAATACTGGTCTTGTTCCCACAGGTTGTCGAGGAGTTGGAACGCTAGTTCCACTTCCTGTTGGCTGAGGTGTCGTAGTCCTTGCATCAGGGCCTCCTTGTTGTTGGGCGGCACGTCCACGAGGTTTGGGTTGGAACAATTCCATCTGTGCGTCTGGCACACCTTCTAGTTCTCGCGCTACATTAAGTCTGGTCTGCTGTCCCACCTTGGGGTTGTTTGCAAACTGGACAAACTGCTGTCGTACCGCAGGGTCGTTGAGGTCTTTGCCTTCCGTACGTTTACGGATTGGCGCTTTCGGCGCGATGCCGAGGCCGTCCATAAACTCCTTGGTCACTGTCTTGGGAGCGGGTGGTGTCTCCTTTACAGGTGGCGTTTTACGACGTCCCAACCCGGGGAACGATAGCTGAGACGGTGTGGTAGGTTTACGTTCCTTACGTTCAGGAATACGTGCCTCCATCTCCGCAAGCTGTGTAGCCTCTGGCGGTGGGGTAATCTCTGGGGTTTTCGGTGGTTCGGGCTTCTCCGCACGTTGTACGTTTACTGCACGGCGAATGGTCTCCATTTCACGGTCAGTCGCTTTGGACTTCGCAATGCCTTGGTCTGCCAGTGCCTTCTCAAAGTTCTTCGACAACGTATTGTAGTTACGTGTCGGTGTGTTCTCGATGGTCTGCTGTAAGATGTTATAGCGCTTCTGCTCACTCTGTCGCTGCCGCTCGCCCTCTCGACGTGCATCCATTGACTCAACTTCAGACTGCCCACGCATACGCTCGACTTCTGCAACGGCCTGTTCATCGGCACGGAGCATTGATTCGATCTCGGCTACTTCGGCATCGTCCATCTCACGTTCGTAGATAAGGTCTACGAGGTTGCCCTGACGTGGGTCTTGTGGAGTACGTTGTGGTGCTACGGGTTCTTCTCTACCTGCGATGGCTTCTTCCTGTGCCAACTGTTGGCGCATTGCGCCAGCGGGGTCTGCTTCCCGGGCTTCTTGGAGTTCACGTGTGAACAAGTCAGGCTGTTCAAAGGCAGCTACGTCACCAGCTTCTGCCGCTGACAATGCTTCCGCTTCACGTGCTTGCTCTTCGCTGAGTGGTGCAGTCGGTGTTGTAGTCGTCACCTCGACTTCGGGTTCGACTGACAAGTCCTCTTGAACTTCGGTCGCGGAACGCTCTAGCGACTTACCTTTTACAAAGAAGTCTACAACGCCCTGTACGATGGCACCTGCACCGCCGCCAGCAATCGCTTCGTCGATGATACCTGCATCTAACAGTTCTTTTTCTGGGTTGTAGCCACGCTCGTTTAGGTTCTGTAGTAGTGCGGCGGCGGCTTCTTGAGCACCTTCGGTCGCGCCTGTTACTGCGGCACTCTGAATACGCTGCCCAACAGTCTCTACAACTTCTCCCCCTAACTTGTTAGCAAGCTCACTAACACCGGGAATACGTAGGATTCGGCCTAGCGGTAGTATTTCAAGTGATCCGATTGCCGCGCCTCTGCGTGTAGCCGCTGCGCGTTCTTCTTCGGTAGCACCTGCGGCACGTGCACGTTCACTAGCTTCACCAGCACCAGCACCGACACCAATAGCACCTGCACCAACAAGGCCAATACCTGCGGCAACAGGAGCGGATACAGGAGCGGCGGCGGCAAGTGCGGCGGGAGCAAGTGCGCCAGCAATAGAGCCAAGGCCAGATGAGATTTGGTAGGTTAGAGAGTCCTTGTCACCACCTTCAGGACGTAGTGATTCGGCAACCGATTTGATCTTCTCACGGGCGGCAAGTTCGTCTTCTTCCTCAAGCAAGGCGGCGGCACCCAAAGATGCCATCTCACCAGTGCCTACTGCACCAGCGCCAAAGCCTGATAACACGTTTTCAATAAAGCCCGACTCTTCGTCACTGGACCGCTGTAGTCCTGACATCAAACCAGCAAGGCGTTCTTCCTCTGCGGCTATGTCACTTGCGGTTGTGGACTGCGCACCCGTGCCCATGGCACGTTGTAGTTCTTGTGCAAGGATACGGGCATCTTCAGTGCGACCTGCTCGATCCGCGTTTATTAGGGCTTGTTCGAGTTGCGCTAAACTTGCCATGAGTACCTACTATTGGTTACGTGCTAATGCAGCTTGACCTTCTGCCGAAAGAGTAAACCCACTTGACGGGGATGTCGCTGAGGTTGGCATATTGCCACCCATAATCGACCGTAGTGAGGCTTCTGTATCCAAAATGCCTGACGCTTCGATCAACCCTAGTGCTCGCAGTTCAGCAAGTTTACGCGCAGTGCGCACCGCTTCTGCCGCTTGTGGGTCGTCGTTAGTCAATGCAACTTGTTCGGCTCGTAATACATCAGGATCGTTACTTACGTATTCCATAATGAAGCTGTACTTATCATTCTGGATTTGTCCCAATGTAGCCGCCGCTCGTTGTGATCGGTCTGCCGCATCAATACTTGCTTGTAGGTCTTTGGTGTACTGCGTCTGGAACGCATCCAAAATATTCTTGCCGTTATCTTTGTTGGCGTTATAATCAAGCTCTGCTGGCTTAGCGACCATTCGTAGGTCTTGCCCACGTACCTGTGCCGCAACCTGTGCCGCTGTACGTTGGTGTGCCATAGACTGTTCGTAAGCACTGCGCCCATCAGTCAAGGCTTGCTTCGCTAGATCGGCGTCCATGGTCATAGCCTGTTGGTCGATACCGATACGGCTTAGCAGACGATCACGTTGTGACTTCTCTTGCTTCTCACGCTCTGCCGCCATGGCACCTGAGCCTGCCGCCATTGTGCCGCCGAATCCACTGCGCCCTGCTGTACCACGTAGGAACGCAGAGATTTGTTCGTCGCGCATTTTCTTCGGGTCAGTCTGCTGTACATCCAAGGCTTTAAGCTCTTCGAGGTACTGTTGCATCTTGTTAGCTTTTTCTTCACGTCCAAGATACGCTGACGACTCATCACGTGCACGGATACGTGCCGCTTCTGGATCAACACTTGGCAACCCAACACCTGCGATACCAGACGTATTCATCTGCGGTGCAGTAAGTTTGTTGGCAGGGTCTTGGATTACGTCCAAGATACCTTGCGAGGGTGCAGGGGGTGCTTCGGGTTCTGGTAGAGGCTGCTCTACTGCCGTTGTAGTTTCTTGAGTTGCAACGGGAGGCGCAACAGGTGGAGGAGTCGGTTCACTCTTCTCTTCCAACGGCGCAGTTTCAACCTGCGGTGCCTGTTCTGCCGCTACATCGAGCGATGACCGAATAGCATTAGTGCTAGAGTTTTCTAGGATTTTACGGATACGGTCATCACTAACAGTCGCCGCCATACGGGGGTTAGTCTTCTTCAACTTCTGGCGATACGCTTCAATCTCGGCTTGGGTTACGCTACCACCCGATTGTAGAGCGACAATACCGCCTGCCGCCATGCGACGTGGTGCCTGCTGCTGTTGTCTTTGAGCCAACGCACCTAAACCTGTTGCCACCTGTTGTACTTGTTGAGGACTCGCAGCACCTTGTTTCGCAATACGCTGCATGTTTTTCTGCTGACGTTTCTGCGCATTCTGCATGATCCCTGCCGTTTGTTTGGCAAGGTCTTGCTTAGTCATTTCAAGTAACTGCTGTTCTTTCTGCTGTTTGATGGTTTGCGGATTCTGGTCCATCTCCATCTGCACTTTACGTGCGGCATCGTCCTTTTCAGACTTCAGCCGTTGCAAAGCTAACAGGTCAAGTAGCTGTTGGTTCTGTGCGTAGCGTTGTTGCAGTGCTTGGGGGTTACTACGATATGCGTTAACGCGCTGTTCAATATCTTGGTCAATCGCCATCGGTTAGCCCCCTGTACCTGTATTGTCTTCCGCTGGTGGTGTTTCAGACGGTAGAAATACTTTGCTGAGCAGGTCATATACCCCACCCGAGCCTGACAAAAACTCTGACAACGCACTTGGCGCTGCGTACGAATAAGATTGTGCGGCAATCGGCAAGCCTTGTAGCAACGACTGCATGTACTGCACCTGCTTGTATGGGAAGTCTCGCTCTTCCTCAAACTGCAATCGGTCTGCCGTGATACCTTCTTGTTCGATACCGCGCTGTAGCTGACCTGCTTGGACTTGGTTAGCAAGTGCTTGCAAACCAAACTGGTTGGCTAGGTTCTGTGCCTGCTGTCCTTGTTGCTGTTCTGTGTTGAACTGTTGCTGTGCTTGCTGGAACGCTTGGCTGTAGCCTTGGCCTGTAACGTTCGCCATGTTGGATAGCATCGCACGAGTAAGTTCTGCATCGGCTAGGGCCTGACGTGAACCACCGAAAGCACCAGCGCGGGTGAGACGCCCTGCCTGCTCTACACGTGATTTTTCAGTCTGCCGTCGCATCTCGTCCAGTTGCGGTTGTAACGCCGCTTGGATGTACGGGTTCATGTACTGCTGTGCCGTGCCTTCTTCCGTAAACGATTTAGGCTGATACGCACCCATTTGTTCGGGTACAGCAAGGCCAGCAATGCCTTGGAACGCTTGTTGTTGAAGGTCAGACGTGCCAGCGGTTAGCGGCCCCATGTACGCTTGATAGGGTTCGTTCGCAAGGGCGGCACCCTTGCCAAGCATTGTGGTTACATAAGGACCTGCCCACGTAGAAAGCGACGACTCTCTACCTGTTTCTTGCCCTACAATCGGATCATCACCTACAGCCATGTCTCACCTCACGCTGGTATATGTTTCTTAGGGTCAATCTCTTTACCCTGTTTACTATTACCCGTGCGCTCCTTACGAACACGAGCCATCATTTGCTCTAACACTTTCGCACCAGCGTCAGAGTTGCCATTACCGAGGTGGCTTACAACATCAGCGGGAATAACAAATTCACCGTCGCTGAGTGCCGCAGGTTGGCGTCCTTCAATGGTAGCAGGCACTTCATCAGCCATGCCATCGGTATCCCCACTGAGGTATTTACCCTTTTTTAATGCAGCAATCCCGCCTCTTGCCATGCCACGTGGTGTCGAACGTTGCTGTCGAGCGGGGTTACGTATGTTTTGTTCTGACAAGGAAGCGGCCTGTGCAGCCATCTTTTCCCGTGCCTGACCCATGTCTTCGTCTTCTTTAACATATTGCGTGTCAGTGAAGTAACGACGACCTGAACTACCGGGGCGGCGGTTAGGATCGAAAGACATCTGAACTTGTCTACCTGTACCCTGTGGCGCGTACAGCGCCTCGATACCTGTAGGTGCAGGTTGGTCGATTGGACGGACAGACCCGTCACTTAACTCTTCACCGACCATCTGCGGAACCTGTGTACGGACTGCACGTAGGGCAGGGATACCACCTTGATACCCAGTAGGGGGAATCTGCGCTTGCCCCGCTCCTGACTTGTTTCCTAGATAGGACAAGCCCATCGAACCAAGGCGTAAAATGCCTTCTGGGCTGGTAAAATAGTCACGAGCATTACTACCTGCTTGCGAAATACCAGCTCCAAAGTCATTTACGAGATCACTAAACCACCCCATTACGAGCCTCCGATTATATTTAACAACTTATCAGTTGTGTCCTCTACTTGTCCACCCTCTGCATACGGACTAGGGAACATTCCTTCTTGCTGAGGAGTGGCAAATATACTGCTAAAGTCATAGATGTAGCGTAAATTTAGCGGATCGGGTGTTCTGACGCTAACTTGTTGCCCCATTGCATCAGGCGCTGCCAATGCTTGTTGTAGGAACTGTCGTGCACCTGCCCGCATCGCTTCATCTTCGATGTTTGTGACAATATTAGATTCCATCTGAGTGATGGCATCCATTGTCTGGTCTTGGCTTTGCTGGATTTGACTGCCAAGTTGTGTTTCCACGTCTTGTATTGCACCGTATGTTCCAGTCGGTGCGTAGATAGATGTATCCGCAATCTGATCGAATACGTTTTCGCCAGCCATTAGCTGTTCTAGTAGCTGTTGGTCTTCAAGCGTAACCTGACCATCACCAGTCACATCGTATTGTGCAATCTGGTTCTCTGCCATTACCTGATTACCAGCGATTACATCAACAACAAAGTCGATGTCGGTCTGGGTAACTTCGGTTGCAGGCTTACCAACTAGGTCACTGACTGCCGCAATGTCATCGCTCAGTGCAGTTTCGGTCGCGGATAGCGCTTCGAGGATGTCAGTCTCGGTTGTACCCAACTGCTCCAAGAAGTTAGTTTCTGTCGCAGTCAGTGCATCCAGAATGTCAGCTTCAGTCTGACCTAGTTCTGTAGATACGTCACTAATCGCTTGTGCTAACGCGTCATCACGCTCAATACCAGCGGTCTCGTACTCCGCCATCTTGTCGAGGATGGATGTCTCCATCGCATCCATGTCGAGACCGATGTCTTCAACAGCTAGGTCTAGCTTGTTTTCTAGCGCAGTCTGGCTCGCGTTGATTGCAGTAGTTAGACCTGCATAGTCCAGACCCATCTGTGTGAGGATGTTATCGACAGAGGTATCAAGGTCGTCGGACAAGTCGGACAGCGCATCAGCAATCGCTTCGTCACGTTCCTTACCTGCTGCCTCGTACTGAGCAATGGTGTTAAACAGCCCGGTTGGATCGGCTGACTCGTCTTCTTCTGTTAACGGGTTATCAGCAACGGCTGGAGTACCGAGAAGTCCCGAGATGTCACTAACGTCACTAGCAACGTCGCCAATATCTTCGCTGATCTCAGTGGTAGTCGTCTCGAACAGGTTGGTAAGGTCGGTAACTGCAACGCCAAAGTCAGTCGCCAACTGTGCAATCGCTTGCTCGTTAGTCAGACCCTGCTCTTTTAGCGTTTCTAGCTGTGCATAAATACCTGTAGCTTCAGTAACTACATTGCCGTCTGCGTCATACTCAGCAGGGGTTCCGACGTTTCCAGCTAGTGTGGATAAGTCTGTGCCTAAACTTTCAACAGCACTGTCGATGTAACCGTAAATACCTGTAGCTTCGGTGTCATCCGTTGCAGGGTTGCCAAGGATGTCGAGAATCTCGTCTGTATTACTATCAATCGCGGCGTAGATACCAGTGGCTTCAGTGTCATCTGTTGCAGGTGCGCCGACAATACCGTTAACAACATTCTCTACGTCTTCAGTGCTGATATTTTCAAGACCACCGATAGCGTCTTCGACAATACCTGTAACGTCTTCAGTGCTAATGTTGTTCAGGTCGCCAATCGTTGCATATAGACCCGTTGCTTCTGCATCGTCTGTGGCAGGTGTACCGACAATATCGTCAACAATCGTGCTTACGTCTTCAGCACTCAGATTTTCTAGTGCACCAACTGCATCGGCAACGATACTTTCAACGTCACTTGTACTTAGGTCGTTCAGGTTGTCGATAGTCGAACTCATATCCGCAATCGTTGCGTATATACCTGTAGCGGCGACTTCGTTACCGTCTTCGTCTACGGTTGCAGGTGTACCAACAACTGAACCAATCGTAGCTTCTACTTCTTCGTTGGTCAGACCAGCGTCTTTCAGGTCTTGGATAGCTTGGTCGATGTAACCATATAGGCCGCTTGCCTCTTCATCACCGCTCGCTACCGCACCGATGGCGTCATTTAGGTCGCCTACTGCTTGGTCAATCGCCGCAACTTCTAGGCCAAGGTCGCCCAATGCGTCGATCATGTCTTGTTTAACAATATCCAACGCCTCTTGCATCTCTTCAGAGATACCAACCTCACCAGTGAAGTTGTCGAGGATGTTCATGATGGAGTTGTAGCGTGCAGTCGGTAGGTACTCTTCGGCGCGACCAGCTAACTCGCTCTCCATGTACTGACCAACAAGCTCTTGGACATCGGCATCGGTAGGACGTGCCAGCCCCAACTCTTCGTATGCGGCCCGTACTTCGTCTTCGGTAACAAGGCGTGGGTCCACGTACTCTTCGATAGCCGTTTCTTGCTGTGATTCGCGTACCTGACCAGTGAAACGTGCAACTTCTTCGTCGGTTGGCGTGTAGCCAAGCCCTTCAAGGAACGCCCGTGCTTCGTCTGCATCGGTGTAAAGTGGGTCAACGAACTCAGCGACAGCCGCTTGCTGTGCTTCTTCGGATTCGGCACCGACAAACTGTTGGATTTGTTCACGTGTCGGAGTGAAGCCTAGCGCCGTGAACATGTCACGGGCTTCCTCATAAGTTGTTACCAGAGGATCAGCAAACGATACGATCGCTTCGTTCTGTGTAGCCGCAAAGTCTGCATCGCTCTGTCTGATAAACTTTTCGATCTGTTCCTGTGTTGGCTCAGGCAAGCCTTGCGCGATCAACGCTTCACGTGCTTCGGCTTCGGTAATCTGACGTGGGTCTACATAGGCAGGTACGCCAGACTCGGTTGTAGTCTGGAAGTTCGCATCGCCTTGACCAACCAGTGCCGCCACCTCTGCATCGGACGGTGTATAGCCTTGATCTTCAAAGAACTGACGCGCCTCGGCCTCTGTAACCTGACGTTGGTCAATGTATGCGGGTACACCAGCTTCTGCGGTGGACTCAAAGTTAGCGTCAC
>ERZ869936.1601-NODE-1601-length-15652-cov-36.330320_pt1 | contig 15652 bp, 17 predicted proteins | sample MGYA00520876_ERZ869936 | MGnify/ENA primary metagenome ERZ869936 (study PRJEB32218, sample SAMN09650985) | biofilter metagenome | isolation source: enrty point of leading RO module | place: Saudi Arabia: Thuwal, RO plant located on Red Sea | collected 2016-02-17...
CTTGCAGCAACCGCTGTCGCAACCGCACTTGGCTTCGCAACCGCAGGCAGCTTCCGCACCACACTTGGCTTCGCAGCCAGCCGCTTCGCAACCGCACTTGGCGGCGCAACCACCGTTGCAGCAACCACGCGACTTGCAGCAGCGGCTCTTGCAGCAACGCTTCTTGCAGCAACGCGACTTGCAGCAGCCGGTATCGCAACCGCACTTGGCTTCGCAACCGCACTTGGCTTCGCAACCGCACTTGGCTTCACAACCGCACTTGGCTTCACAACCACAGGCCGACTCGCAGCCGCAGCTGCTCGCACAGCCACATCCGCCGCCCAGCAGCGTGTCCAGCAGTTCGAAACCGTAACTCTGCTGGCTGCCCATCAGGCAAATGCCCAAGACGAGCGCGCCAATAAACATGCTCGACTTCATAGAACTACGTCTCCTTTACGATCCGAACCGCGAGCAGCGCAGCTCCATTCCGAACATCGCTTCTTCTAACCGGGTAGTCATGTCGGCCGGGATGGGGAATCGCGGCCGAGGTGACCAGAGCTCGTGGATCGAGTCGGTCAGATAACCTGAGGGTGGGTAGCGTTGCCGGGAGGGATGGCTGGGTAGGAACCCGCAGTTCTATTGGTTTGTGCGTCGGAGCTGTCCCAGCCATTCCTTGACCAGGACTATCCACAGCGCCTCGACGCATGGGGTATGTGCCGCCTCACGACACATGAATCCGCTTAGCGACACCTACCGTATCGGCCCGGCCGAGAAGACCCCTTGAAGGTTCCGAAGTAATTTTCACTAAATGGCTTATGGCAACTGTTAGGCGAACTTTGCCGCGCCCAGAAACTAGTCAAACCTTGCCGATTGTACGGCAAGCCGGCCGCCACCTGCGGCAACCGCCGGGTGCATCGCGCGTCGCTGCGGACGTTATAGTACGTCTCTCGAACGGCACGCTTCCGTCCCCCGAAAGCCAAGCAGGAAAGCCCCCGTGAATCAGCGAGAGGAAGATCAACACAGGCCCTATGTCGTCGCCGACTTCGCCGAGATTCCCGGCACCGATTGCCCCTGCGGCACGGCCCGTCGAGCCTTCGCCGAGGTGGCCGACTTTCCCGCCACGGTCCACCGCACCAGCATCGCCCGCGACGCGCAGACGCATTACCACCGGCGACTCACCGAGGTCTACTACATCTTGGAGTGCGGCCCCGACGCCCGCCTGCAACTGAACGACGAAGAGATCGCTCTGCGCCAGGGCATGTGCGTGTTGATTCGCCCCGGCACGCGACACCGCGCGATCGGCAACATGGAAGTACTCATCCTCTGCCTGCCGAAGTTTGACGAAGCCGACGAGTGGTTCGATTAGTCAAACCTTGCCGCATCGCCGCCCACTCAACGGACAACCTGCTAGCACCTTTACATCGGATGATGTCGGTCAAAGGTGCTGCATCCTGTCAGCGTTACAGAGCGCAGATATCTTGGAAGTCAGCACCAGCGATTCTTCGTATGGGGATTCATCCAAGTCGACACGCTCGAGAAACGCCTTGGTCTCTTCGAGGATCTGGTCAGAAACACTCGGATGACTCCGGCCCATCAGGTCCGCGTGTGAAATACTGCCAATCCGTGATATCAAGTGCATCGACTGCTTCTGCCGACGCGACAATTCGCTGTCTGTTTGCGGTGGGTCACGATCGCAAAAGGAATCGGCCTCGCGCAAGATCATCGTTGACGCCTTGCGCCGGCAGCGGGCCGCCATTCGGGCTGCATGCGATCGCGCCGAGGTGCAGATTAGCACCCAATGGTCTTGGATGTGGTCGCCATCAGACATTCTGAGCAAGCCTCATTTCAACTTGATATTGTAGGATCGCGTGCATATCCAGGACAACGTTGATCCACTGCTCAACAGTCGACGCGGAGAGGGAATGCGCCCGGTGGCGACCTCGTCCTGTCTCGCTTGTACAGTCGGCGCGATGGACGATTTGGTGACGCCTTCTCATCATTTGGTCAAGTTGTGAGAAGAACCGCCTCAGGGGCTCGACATCAAGACCAAGTCCTTCAAGCAGCCCGGCGACCTGGGTCGAGCTGTTGAAGTTCGACCTTTCCAGGTGGGCGGCGACCGATTCTTCAATGAGTTCGTCCACCGTTCTCCCCCGGTGCTCGTGGAGATGCCCAAGTAGAATCCTGTCCGCTCTTCCCACATGGTCGCCACGCACAAGTGGAATCTCGTTCAGCACGTCAGGTTGTGCCTGGGGAAGATATCGGCGAGCAAGAGAACGAAGAAAGTCCTCGAGCGACGCGTGGAGCAATACGACCGCCGAACGCAGCAGATCGACATCGCCGACAGAACGTCGACCGCGCTCCGACTCTGCAATGGCTCGATAAAGACTTACGAGATTGTGAGCCCGCGCCGTATTGTCGGCAAGTCGATCGACATGTGGCTGAGTACCAGTCGTCGGACTTGATTCACCGCTCCTCCGACGAGCCGCCATGTTTCAGTGCGTTCCCTTTGCGGACCGACATTTCAGAGACGCGATGGACAACGAGACTCGCTCTCAGCAGACAACTGCCTTGAGCGGGTGAAGCTGCACGTTGCATCCGGCGCAAGCACGAGTGGTCGTCAAGCACCCGACGCGTGCAAAGCTCCGAGTCATCAACGAGTCAATGCTAGGGGAAGCCATGCGTCCCATCAACGGATGCGCAGCATTTTGCGGCAAGCCGCAGCATCTTGGATCACGCCACAAGGCGAGTGTACAAAGACGAGAAGAGGAAGCGACGAGGACTACTCTTCCTCGATCACTTCCTTGACCGGCTGCACGAAGTGCGGAGAGCCGTGCTTGTCCGTCAGATCCTTGGCCTTCTTGTCGGCCTGGCGGCGCTGCGAGTACTCGTAGAGGGCGACTCGCTTGAGCGACTGATTGAAGACACCCCAAAAGGCCTTCAGCCGGACCTCCGCCGGAGCGGCCTTCGCCCGACTCTTCCGCTTCGCCGGGGCCTTCTTGGCCGCCGCCTTCTTGGTGGCCTTCTTGGCCTTCTTCTTGGTGGTCTTCTCAGCGGCCTCCGCTTCCGCTCGCAACTCTTTTCGATTGACTACTTTACGAGCCATGATTGCCGCTCATCCTTCGGTCCGGTCACAGACTTCTGATTTCCACCAAGACCCGGCATCTTACCCCATCTTCGGGCGAGCGACTAGCAGCCTCGTCCACGAACGAACCGCCCGGGATCCGCTAAGAATCGGACAGCGGCGTCGCCCCCGGTGGCGGCGTTCCACCCCCGGCCCGCACGTAGGCCGCCCGAGAACGGGCATATTCGTCGGCCGACGGCTCCGTATCGTCCGCCTTCGCCCGCCCGGCGTCTGCGGCACGCGCCTGCTCGAAGAGCCGCTCGAGCATCTTTCGGCACCAGCCACATCCCGTGCCGGCGCCGTAGCAGTCGCTCAGTTGGCTGGCGCTCTTTGGCCGCTCGATCCGCAGATAGTTGATCACCTTTCGCTTAGTGACGTGAAAGCAGAGGCAGAGTTCGTCGTCGAGTTCCACGCTACGACTCGGGCTAGGTGCCCGCCTCCCACGCCAACAGACGGGCGATCCGACACGCCTCGTGGAACCGGGCCACGTCGAGCCGCTCTTCGGTCGTGTGCTGATAGAGCTGTCCGCAGCCGAGGGTGACCGTGGGAATGCCGCGGGGCGTCATCCAATTGGCGTCGAGTCCGCCGTTGCTGAAGAAACGAAGCGGCTGGCCCCCGACGCGGCGGACCGCCTCTTCCGCGGCGAGCAGCGACGGATCGTCGTCCTCGAGACAAAACGATTCGTAATCGAGGCCGCCCTCGAAGCTCACGCGGCCCGACTGTCCCGCCACATTCTTCGTCGTCGCGGCAGCGCGGGCAAACGCCTTTTCGATCTGCGTCACGATACGTTGGCGAAACTTCGAATCGGGGCTGCGGGCTTCGGCCCGCAAGCGAACGTGATCGGTCACCACGTTCGTGGCCGCTCCCCCTTCAATCGTGCCGACGTTGCTGGTTCCCTGCTGACGCCCCTTTCGAATCGCTCCGTGCCAGCCATTCTGTTGGAGTTCGGCGATCGCCAGCGAGGCGATGGCGATCGCGCTCACCCCAAATTCCGGCGCCCCCCCGGCATGGGCCGCGACGCCGTGGACGTCGATCGTCAGGCGATAGCCGCCGGTCGCTCCCCGGGTGAGCTTGCAGGGCGAGCCGCCGTCGAAATTGAAGGCGAGCCGCGGACGACCGAGCAAACCCAGGCTCGCCTGGCGGACACCCTGAATGCCGATCTCTTCTTGAACCGTCCAGAAGAAGGTCAGCGGCGGATGTTCCTCGCGCCGCAGCGTGGCGAGTGCCGTGTCGAGCACCACCGCCGCACCGGCCCGATCGTCGGCCCCCAATCCCGTCTGGGGCGAGGCCGATTCGACGTAGCCCTCGGCAAAACCGGGGCCCTGTTTCCAGACAGGCCGCGAGCCGACACAGATCGGCACCGTATCGAGGTGAGCCATCAACACGCGGCGCGGTGCCCGACGCACCGCCGGCGCACCGCGGCCGGGCAGCTTGAGCACCAGGTTGCCCACGTCGCCGGTCGTGGGCGTCTTCTGATGTGCGCGGTCCATCTTGATTGCCTCCGCCGGCACCCCGGCGCCGCGGAGCTGCTTCCGCACGTACTCGGCGATGCGGCCTTCCTCGCAACTGATGCCCGGAATGGCCATCATCTCCATGACCATCTTCAGGGCGGGCGATTTCCGGCGCTTCGCGTGGCCGTTGTGGCGTGCGTCGCGGGGGTCGCCGCGGCGACGTGACGAAGATCGCGAGGGGGTCGAAGATGCGGACATACGAAAGCACGGAGAGGAATTTGAACGGGTGGATCGTTTGCGAGCGACGCGGCAAACCTTATCCTAATCCTATCGAAAAACGAGAGAATTCGACACCACGCGATCCACCGGCTGACACGACAAGGCAAGGCAACGACGCATGCGACTCTTTCTGGCGGGCATCATGCAGGGCTCTCACCGCTCGGCCGCGCTGCACGACCAGCACTATCGCGGTCGACTCAAGCAGCTCTTGGCCGAGCACCTGCCCGCGGCCGAGGTCTACGATCCGCTGGCCGATCATGCCGGCTCGCTCGAGTATGGAGACGAACAGGCCCGCAAGGTCTTCCTGCGACACTGCCAGATGTGTGGCGAGGTAGACGCAGTGCTGGCGTTCATTCCCGAGGCGTCGATGGGCACGGCAATCGAAATGTGGGAGGCGGTCCGCCATGCCCGGGCGGTGATCTCGATCAGCCCTTTGGTCCACAACTGGGTCGTCAAGTTCGTGAGCCACTACAACTACGCCGACGAGGAGAGTTTTCTTGCGGCCCTGGCCTCGGGCGAGGTGGCCGCGCGGATCGGCAAGATTCTTCAGCGCGCGTAGCGAGCGGGAGCTTCGTGGATCGATCCGTGTTTTCTCGCCGCGGCGGCTGCGTACAATAGAGAGGTGAGCCGTGGTGGTGCGACCGCGGTAACAGGCTCCAGCAGTGAATGCCGGCTCGCAAGACAGGCTCGAATCGAGGATGCCGCGATGGCCGAAACCAGAATGACCATGGAAACAATCGAACCGGTAGGACTGCGGGTGCTCGTGCGTAAGGATGAAGAGAAGCGCACCACCCGCGGCGGCATCCATTTGCCCGACGAAGCGCAGACGCCCGTGCTGACGGGTCGCGTTGTGGCGATCAGCCTGCAGGTCGACAACGATCCCGATTACCCGTTGCAGAAGTACGACAAGGTACTGATCGATCCGCGCAACGGGATCCCGGTCGAGCTGGAACAGGACAACAAGCTGTTCATCATCCCGATCGAGGATATCGTGGCCGTCTTCCGCAAAGATGACGCGGAAAGCTAAAGCAAGCTCGGCTCTTCAAGAACAACTTCTCGCACCGGTCCGACATGTCGACAGGCCGCTAACGCCGCGACGACTTACGCCGCCGGCTGCGTCAGGGCGCGAAGCAGGAAGAACAGCAGCGAGATGACGCCAAAGATGGCCAGGAACGTCTTGGCCTGTTCGACGGGCGTCGTGCCGACCAGGGTCCGCAGCGGAATGGCCCCGTCGGCCGCGAGGATCGCGGCGCCGCGGGTGGGCGTGCGCGCGCGGGATGTTTCGGTCGCCGCCAGGTAGTCGTGGGGCGCGGCCGCGTACTCCGCGCCCCCGGACAAATCGGGAAGCTCGCCCCACTCCAGCCGATCGGCCGCGTCGCCGGGAGCGATCGTCACCAGGTCGTGGGTGGCGATGTGGTTTGGGGACCCCGAGGCGGCGGATTGGCCCACGCCACGATTCGGCACCTGTCGCCCTCCGTGCGGCAACGTTTGCAGTCGGTTCTCCGACGCGTCCGCCAGCCGTAAGTGATCCTCCTCACGCGTGTCTTGTCGCGCATCGGCAATCATCTCCTTCTGTTGATGGTCCAAGACGGGCGTGACGTCGGCCAGGAAGTGACCAACCCGTCCACAATAACTACCTACGGTGCGGCCATCGGCGGCACCCAGGAGAACCCCTGCCAGTTGCCCTCGTTCGTTGAAGATAGGTCCTCCCGAGTCGCCTTGGCGCGCTTCGGCTCCCAACTCGACGATCTCAAACGGATGCCCGTCGCCGGGCGAAAGATATTGCAAACAACGTCCGCTGGCCTCGCGAAAGTTGCCGCTACCCCAGCCGGCGATCGTCAGTCGTTCGCCAGGCTGAGGGGGATGATTGGCCAACTCGACCGGTTCCACTGGCGGCCGCCAGATGCCCACGGCGGCCAGGTCCCAGTCGTGGTCGACCTTCAGCACGGTTCCGCCGCTCCGAAAGCCGTCGGCAAAGACGACCTCGATCGGCCCTACCGCATCGCGCACGACGTGCCAATTCGTCAGCACCAGGCCGTGCTCTGCGGTGACGTAAATCAAAGTGCCCGAGCCGAGCGAATGGCCCGACGCGTCCGCCACGCTCAACCGTGCCACGGCCGGATGCGGAGCGAAACGAGTCGGCCGCGGCGACGGTTGGGCTGTCGTTGAAGATGACGACAGCGGGCGAGGTAACGGACGACCGCCCACGGGCGGACCCGTGGGAGAACCCGGGGGCAGACTCGAGGAAGAGGTTGATGGAGAACTCGAGGAAAGACTCGTATTCGCCGGCATCTCGGGTACCAGCGGCCGCGGGGTTACCGGCGCATAGAGCATCCGCGTGCCCGGCTGACCGGAAACGATGGCGGGTGCCGCAACGGTGGCGGGCGTGCTGGGGCGAGGACCTCGCCGCTGCCAGCTCGGTCTTCACAAACCGCCCGGCGCGCACGTTTGCGCAGCGGTCGTGGGCGGCAACGAGACGAGCGCTGCGAGCGCAAGGCCCCAAAAAAAGAGACGCGGCATGGAAGGGCGACCCTTGTACCAAACCTGTCCGGTCGGTCGCGTTCCATCGCGTCGATTGTGTCGGCGTCCGGTCAGTGGACGCGCGAGCCGTCGAGCGTACGTGTTTCTTATCGATCCGTCGGTACGCTCACACCTCCTCTATCGACCTGGGTGGCGCAAGAAATCGAAAAAGAAATTGCCGCGCCGAACCGCTTCGCCAGTCGCCAGAGCTTCGCCACGCAGAACGTCAGGCAGAGCCCGCAGAGTTTGCCAAGCGGCGATCGTCAGCTGCGCACTGCCCCTGCGAGAGCGGACTAGCCGTCCATGCGGCGCGCGATCAACAGGGCCATCTCCAGGGCCTGCTCGTAATTCAGCCGCGGATCGACCTGGCTCTTGTACGTCTGCTTGAGATCATCGGGGCTCAAACCGCGGGCCCCCCCCAAACACTCGGTGACGTTCTCGCCGGTCATCTCGAAGTGGACGCCGCCCAACCAGGTTCCCGCCTGGCAGTGCAGCGTGAAGGCCTCGTCGAGCTCGCGGAGAATGTTGTCGAAGTGCCGCGTCTTCAGCCCGTCGGGCGTGGTCTCGGTGTTGCCGTGCATCGGATCGCACATCCAGACCACGACCTGCTCCGATTTCTTGATGGCCTCGATCAAGGGCGGCAGACCGCTGCCGATCTCGTCGGCACCAAAGCGATGGATCAGCGTCAGGCGGCCCGGCTCGCGATCGGGATTCAGCACCTCGGCCAGACGGACGAGTTCGTCGGGGGTGATCTGCCCGCCGATTTTGACACCGATCGGATTGGCGATGCCGCGAAAGAACTCGACATGGGCTCCGTCGATGTCGCGGGTGCGGTTGCCGATCCAGGGGAAGTGCGTCGTCAGGTCGTACCAGCCGCTACGACGGGGAACCTGGCGGGTCTGGGCCTCCTCGTACGGCAGCAGCAGCCCCTCGTGACTGGCAAACACGTCGGCCCGGCCGATGTCGCTCAGTTCGCTGCCGGTGACCGTCTCGAGAAAGCGAATCGAGTCGGTGATCGTCGCCACCATGGCGTGATACTCTTCGGCCTGCGCCGAGTGCGAGACGAAGTTCAGGTCCCAGTAATCGGGATGGTGCAGGTCGGCAAACCCGCCGGCGGTCAGCGCGCGGATGAAATTGAGCGTCATCGCGGCCCGCTCGTAGCCCTCGATCAGCAGCTCGGGATCGGGATTGCGATCGGCCGCCGTGAAGGCGCTGCGATTGATCAAATCGCCACGATAGCTGGGTAGGGTCTCCTCGCCGCGTGATTCGGTGTCGAGCGAGCGCGGTTTCGCATATTGCCCCGCGAAACGACCGACGCGGATGACCCGCTTCTTACAGCCATAGACCAAGATCAGGCTCATCTGCAGCAGGATCTTGAGCTTGGCGGTAATCACCTCCGAGTTGCAATCGCTGAACGACTCGCTGCAATCTCCGCCTTGCAGAACGAAGCGATCACCGCGGGCCACCTCGGCCAACTGAGCCTTGAGCGACTCGACCTCCCAACTGGTGACCAACGTGGGTAGCGAGCGCAAGCGCGCCAGCACGTCGTCGAGGGCCTCGGGGTCCTGATAGATCGGCTGCTGCGTGACCACCTTGTCGCGCCAAGACCGTGGTGACCAGCGTTGCGACATGTGCCTGAGACTTCACGCTGAGGTGAAGGGCTTCACGCGGCGGCGAAGCCGAAGTTACTTGGGCGTCACGATCTTGTCGATCTCAACCGTCGTGTAGAGCTGTCGATGGCCGGTACGACGTCGCGAGTTCTTGCGCCGACGAATCTTTTGGACGACCAGCTTGGGACCCTGTTCGATACCGACCACTTTGGCGGTCACCGAGGCGCCCTCGACGGTCGGCCGACCAACGGCCGTCTGGTCTTCGTCACCGACGACCAGCACCTTGTCGAACTGCAATTCGTCGCCTTCCGACGCCTCGCGGAAGTCGATCTTCAGTCGCTGACCTTCTTCCACCCGAAATTGACGACCGCTATCGGTAATGATCGCGTACATGCTACTCGTACCGTTGAAACGACCCAGATTGAAACGGAACAGGTTGAAACGGGACACCAGGGCGGTCCCGCCCGTCACTTCGACACCGTCCACGAGTCTTCGACACGGTGCACGAGTCGACGTCCACGGAGACCTGCGGGGCCTGCCAGGAATCCAATAATTTAACCAAAACGCCGCCGCCTCTCCAGTAGCCCAGATGGCGGTTTCCGCGGGCCCGGCCGCCAGGCCGGCCACCAGCCCCGCCGGGCTTCCGGCCCGCTGGATTGCGGGGCCCGCGGTTCTCGGTCGCCGGCGGCTAGAGCGCGTCTCGTTTATCTCTAGCGTCTTTTGGCGAGCTGCGGCTGTGCTTGGCGACGTCGAGGGTGCATCGACGAATCTACCAATTCGTCGGCTTCGGTCTGGTGGCCAAACTTGCCTCGCCGGCGCCAAGCACGCTACATTTATCCTAGACACGCTCTAAAGCGTGGGCGTCTTGATCTCGCGGCCCGCGTTGTCAAGGCACTCGAAGACCGACTCTTCCGGTCCCATTCCCTCTTCGCTGACCACAGAAATCGCCACGTTCGCCTCGTCTTCCAGCTGCGAGAGGTCCCGTCGCTTGCGATTGTTCAGGTAGGTTGCCACCTCTTCGTTGACCGTGACGGTGATGCGGGCCACCTTCTCGATCTGGCTCACCCGCATCAGGTTCCGGATCACCTCGATGGCCACGCTGGCCGGGGTCTTCACGACGCCCGTCCCGCTGCAGCAGGGACAATCGGCGTAGACGCTCCGCTTCAGGCTGGGGCGAATCCGCTGCCGGGTCATCTCCACGAGGCCGAACGGACTGGTGCGGAGAATCTTCGTCCGGGCCCGATCTCGCTTCACGGCGTCGCGCAGAGCCCGCTCGACGCCCCGACGATGCTTCTCCTTCCGCATGTCGATGAAGTCGTTCACGACCACGCCGCCCAGATCGCGGAGCCGCAGCTGACGGGCGATCTCCCGGGCGGCCAGCTGATTGATCTGAAAGGCGGTCTCTTCGGCCGAATCGTCCGCGCGAAAGTTGCCGCTGTTGACGTCGATCGCCACCAGCGCCTCGGTCGAGTCGATCACGATCGAACCGCCCTGCTTGAGCGGCACTTCGCGAAGATGAATCTTGGCGATCTCTTCCTCCAAGTGGTAGCGGTGGAAGAGCGGTTCGCGACCGTCGTAATGCTGCAGGCGACCGACGTGCCGGGGCATGACCATCTGCAGGAAATCCTTGGCCCGTTCGTAGGCGGTCGGCTCGTCGATATAGATCGAATCAACTTCGCTGGAAAAGATGTCGCGGATCGTACGGATGATCATGTCGCTTTCTTCGTAGATCGTCTCCGGACCGCTCCCTTTCTTGATCCGCCGCACGATGACCTTCCAAAGCCGCAACAGGTAGGCCATGTCGCGGGACAGCTCGCGCTTCGTGCGGCCGGCTCCCGCGGTGCGAATGATGAAGCCGAGACCCTTGGGCGGATTCAGCTCGAGCAGCACGTCGCGCAGACGGCGTCGATCGTCCTCGTCTTCGATCTTTCGCGAAACGCCCACCCGGCCCAAGGCCGGCATGAGCACGAGATAACGACCGGGAATGCTGATGTAGGTCGACAGCGTCGGGCCCTTGGTGCCCATTCCTTCCTTGATGACCTGGACCAGGACTTCGTCGCCGCGACGCAGGATATCCTGGATCGGCGGCTTGATGCGGGGGCGCGCACCCGGCCGTGGCGGGCGCTGTCCGCGGCGGCGACCGCGGTCATTGCCACGTCGCCCTCCACCGTTGCCCCCCTCGTCATTACCGTCTTCCCGATCGGAGTCCTCTGCCTCGTCGCGACGACCGCCGGATGATCGGCCGCGCTGCGAACCGCCCGGCTCGATGGCCTTCTTCGGATCGTAGCCGCCCTGGCGATAGTACTGCGGCTCGACGTCGCTGATGTGCAAGAATCCGTTGCGGCCGACGCCAAAGTCGACAAAGGCCGCCTGGATGCTCGGCTCCAAATTGACGACAACTCCCTTGTAGACGTTGCCGACATAGTTGTCCTGATCCGTGCGCTCGACGTAGAGTTCTTCGAGCACGCCATCTTCGACAATGGCGATGCGGCACTCTTCGGGCTGCCGCACGTTGATGAGCATCTCCTGCTTCATGGGGTCACCTTTTCGTTCGTGAGGTTGACGGTGGAACGCCGGAGCAGGTACCCGTCGTGTTCCAGTTCCGCGAGTCCGAGGACTGCCAGAACTTCACGAGGCCGCACCGACGCATCGCGCGCGGTACGGAGCTGCATTTCGAGACCTTCGTCCCCCAACTCCAGCCGCATCACGTCGCGGCGGATGTCGACCGGCTCGGCGCGCTTCTCGCGCTCGACCAGATGCGACTCGGCGGCCAGAAAATCGGCGATCGCCGCACGCACGCGCGGCTGATCGGCAACTGGCACGGGAATCTCGAAAACGACGCTCTCCACCTGAGCTTTCTTCTCGCCGATGACCGCCTTCTCCACGCTGTGGAAGGTCAGCCCCGGCACCGTATGTTCGTTGAGCACCTCCAACAATTGGTCGGGCTCCATTGCTTCCGCAAGTTCCAGTTCCATGACCTCTTCGTCGGCGGAAATGCCGACCGCCAACGCCAGCGGAAAACTGAGGCGCGGCTTGGGATGAAATCCCTCGGTCATGCTGAGCTTCAATCGAGCGCGTCGCAGCAGTCGCTCCAACACGCGCAGCAAGTCGCGATGGCCGATCCAGCGAAGATCGTCCTGCTTGCCGAAGCGAATTCGCATCCGCTGTCGAATCATCGCACTTGCCACGACTCGCTAAGGCACCAGTTCCGGCACCAGGCGGCGCAGCTCCTCCTTCAAGTAGATCTTGATTTGCCGTGAGTTCTCCAACGTCATCGCATGTCGGGCAACGGCTTCGCACTGTTCGATCGACACGCTGCGCACCGCCTTCTTCAGCTCCAGAAGCATGCCCGGCGGAACGCTGAACTGTCGCAATCCCAGTCCCAGCAGCAACATCGTATAGAGCGGGTTGGCCCCCATCTGCCCACACAGAGACACCGGCACCGAACCGATGGCCGACGCCTTGATCACCGTGTCGATCTGCCGCAATACGGCCGGATCGGCCGCCGTGTACAGATTCGCCACATCCTTGTTGCCGCGATCGACCGCCAGGGTGTACTGCACCAGGTCGTTCGTGCCGATGCTGAGGAAGTCGACCTCCTCGATAAAGCGATCCATCAACATCACGACCGAGGGCACCTCGACCATGATGCCCACCGGAATGTCGCGATTGAATTCGATGCCGCTCTCTTCGAGATCCTCCATCACCTCGGCCAACAACATCTTGGCCTGGCGAAGCTCCATCAACGTCGAAATGAGCGGGAACATCAGCTTCACGTTGCCGAGCACGCTGGCCCGCAACACGGCCCGCAACTGCACACGAAACAGCGACAGATTCCGCAAACTCAGCCGAATGCTCCGCAAGCCGAGTACCGGGTTTCGCTCGTCGTCGGGCCGCGGCAGATGCTCCATCTTGTCGGCGCCCAGATCGAGCGTGCGAATGCAGACGGGTCGATCGCCCATCGTCCGCACCACGCGGGCATACGCGTCGTAATGGACGTCTTCGGTCGGCTCGGTCTCCGCCCCCAGGTAGAGGAATTCCGTGCGATAGAGCCCCACTCCGTCGGCCCCGACCGCGGTGCAGCGGTCGATCTCGACCGGGAACTCGATATTGCCGAACAGCTGCACACGGGTTCCGTCGACGGTCTCGCCCGCCACGTCGGCCAGCGGGGCCAGACGTTCGGCCAGCGAGCGATGCTCTTCCGCCTCGTGGCGGTAGCGGGCCAGCGTTTCTTCGTCGGGCTCGATGATGATCCAGCCCAAATCGCCGTCGATGATCACCACGTCGCCGCCGGAGACGTCGGTGAGGAACGGACCGATTCCGACCACCGCGGGAATCTGCAAACCCTCGGCCACGATCGCCGTGTGGCTGCCCGGTCCGCCGATTTCGGTGCCAAAACCCAGTACGAAGTCGCGGTCGAGATTCGCCGTCTCGCTGGGCGTCAGGTCGTGCCCGAGAATGATCACGGGCGACGTCAACTTCGAGATTTCCTCGCGCCGCTGTCCGAGCAAGTGGCGGAGCAGCCGCTTCTCGATGTCGAAAATGTCACTCACCCGTTGGGCGACAAACGTCGCGTCGAGCGAGCGAAACACCTTGGCATAGCGACGCAGCGTACGGCTCACGGCATACTCGGGCGCGTAGCGGCGCTCGCGCACCAGCTGCTCCACCTCGCCGCGCAGTCGCGGGTCGCGAAGCATCCGCAGATGGGCCTGAAAGATACCGCCGTAGTGCTCGCCCAGCTCGATCGTGATGGCGTCGCGATTGCGGGCGATCTCATCCCCGGCGGCGTCGACGGCCGCATCGAGCCGGGTCAGTTCGCTCTCGACCTCGTCCCGCGCGATGAAGCGTTGCGGGATACGAAAGCCCTCTTGATCGAGGACGAGCGCCTCGGCGATCGCCACGCCGGGCGAGACTGCGATGCCTTCGAGTTTCTGCATTCCACGCCTTCACGGCGCCGCACAGCGCGAAACATCGCGACGGGCGGGCTGGCAAGCCATTCGCCAGACACGCCGCGTGGCGGCTTCGTCGCTCCCATCGAGGTGCGCCTCGCCCGGGGGCGAAGCGACGCGGCTCGATGAGCGGAGCCGAGCGCTGTTGGCAAGCTTCGTCGCTTGAATCTGCCAGGCGCTTCGCGGCGCCGAGATTCCAGCGAAGCTTGCCCCGTGTTAATTTTCCACTGTCTTGTCCGTAGCGAACTGGCCTTCGACCAGCTTCGCCAACTCCTCAAGTGCCGATTCGGCATCGCTGCCGACCGCCTCGATTTCGAGCTCCGTGCCCTTCACCGCCGCCAGCGTGAGCACGTCCATAATGCTCTTGGCGTTAATGCGGTGCCCTTCCTTGCTGACCGTAATCTCCGATTCGAATTGCGCGGCTCGCTGCACGAACATATCGGCAGGGCGCATGTGCAACCCCTGCTCGTTCCGCACAACGACAATTCGAATGGCTCGCTGACTCATGTTGCTCCGCCAGACCCCTTCGTCAAGCGGCGATTTCCCCGTTCCGCTGTCGTTTCCTGGCGACTCGTGTTTCCCGGCTGCTCTTGTTTCCCGGCTGCTCTTGTTTCCCACCCCCACGGGGCCGCTGACGGCCTCCTCGATCACTCGCGTCCCGTAGCGCGGAGGCCCACCGCTACGAGACGAACTGGTTATTGTCCGCCTCGACGAGCAATTGCCAGATGTCTTCCGTGGACTTTGACTGCTTAAGAAAGCGACAGAACGTGTCGTCACGCAACTGTCGCGAGATGTTCTCCAACGCCCGCAGATGGTCGCCGGGGCGATCGGGCGGAGAGATAAGCAGAAAGAAGAGTTGAACTTTCTCTCCGTCGAGACTCTCGAAGTCGAGCCCCTCGACGCTGACGGCCACGGTGCCGACGAGCTTGTCGACGCTGGGATGCTTGGTATGGGGAACCGCCACGCCGCGTCCGATTCCGGTACTTCCCAGCTCTTCGCGACGCAGGATGGCCTTGACGATGCTGTCGAGCTCTTCCTCGGCGACGGCACCGGCCGCCGCCAGGGCCCCGGCCATTTCACGAATCACGCTGTCTTTATCGTCCGCAGCGAGTTCCGCGCGGATCGAGTCGCTGTTAATAAAGTCCGCAAACTTCATCACGCCTGTCCTTTCTCATCTCTTAGCTCATCAGTTGTTTCGTGGGGGGTCGCCTGTTTCGTGGGGGTCGCCGCGCGGGACAAGTCGGACGCCCGCTGGCGACGCGTTGGCTTCTCGGTGCCACCGCTTGGATCTCCTCGTCTTAGATCTCCTCGTCCTCCGCATCGACGTCGGGCGCCTCCCTCTCGGCCAGCGAGGGCACCTCGCCGGCGCCCCGGCCGGACGTGCGGTGACGATTCTGCACCTTCTCCTTGTATTTGCGCAGCTGTTGCTCGAGCTTGCCGATGGCCACATCGAGCGAGGCGGCGAGCGTCGACGCGCGGCCCGTCGCCACGAAGTCGTGCTTGTGCTCGGCAGAGACACGCAGGTCGACCGTGGGCGACTCTTCGTGTTCCAGATCGACGGTGACCTCAATCGAGGTCAGCCTTTCGAAATAGCGTTCCAGCTTTTCAACCTTACGGACGATACGCGCCCGGCTCTCGCTGCTGAGATGACCGTGTCGCGTGGAAACGTTGATCTGCACTCGCGTAGCCTCCCAGAAGAGCCGCGCCGGCTTCGTCGAAGCGATGACGGTGAAGCGATGACGG
>ERZ869936.1602-NODE-1602-length-15648-cov-4.515424_pt1 | contig 15648 bp, 18 predicted proteins | sample MGYA00520876_ERZ869936 | MGnify/ENA primary metagenome ERZ869936 (study PRJEB32218, sample SAMN09650985) | biofilter metagenome | isolation source: enrty point of leading RO module | place: Saudi Arabia: Thuwal, RO plant located on Red Sea | collected 2016-02-17 ...
TCGAGGCCGGCGCGCCCGGCGAAAACGCCGCCGCTGGCCTCGCGCTCTACACCGAGCTGACGCATGCCCACGGCTACCCGGCCCGCGACGTCGATCTCGGCCGCTCCGGTGAAGCGAGCCTCCGGAATGCGTGGGTCCACCCAGTGAAGGTCGGCCAGGTCCCCCCATCCCCGGGTGCGCAGGTCGGTCCAGAACGTCCACGGCGCCCCCGGCTCGGCAGGGCCGACGCGAAGATCCCCTTCGACGAGGGTCTCGGGCATCCGGAAGGCGGCGTCGCTGATCCGGATGCCCTGATCGCCGTACGTCAGCGTCCCGAAGACCTCCCGGACACGAAGGGGTTCATCGCGGATTCCGATGACCGACGAAAAGGACGCCAGGTCCGCCTGGAAGATCACCGAACCACCCGGCACGAGAACCGCGTTCTCGACGTCGATGTCGAGACCGTCGAAGGTGAGTTCCCGTACCGGCTCGCCCCCGGGCCCTTCTGCGTTGGAGGTCTTCGATCCACCCGCCGGCGACACGATACGAGCGCGGCCCTGTCGGATGGCCACGTGACCCAACCGCGTGGGCCGCCCCTCACCGGAAGCCGACGCAGAATCACGATCCGCGAGGAGGCGAGCGACGTTCACCGTCTCCTCTTCCGCGTACCGCGACACGGTGATGTCGGCGCCCCACACGGTCGTGGAGCGGATGGGAGATCCACCGGTGATGGTGGAAAGAAGCGAGTACCGAAGGAGTACCGAGTCGGCCACGAGGAAGGGCGTGCCCCCTTCGGCGTCGAGTCGCACATCCCTCAGCGTCGCACCGGTGAGAAGGGTCCCACTGCGGATGCCCTGGATGGTGAGTTCCCCTGCCAGCGACGACCGGACCTCGTTGAGGACCGTCCGCAGAACGATGTCCTGCCCCCTGGCGGTCTGGGCCGCGAAAGCGATGACCACCACCGCCAACAACACGAGACTCCAGAAGGACCGACGCACGAACCGACGGACCCGGACGAGGCGACGGCGGAACATCATGCGCGGGCTGTGACGGACCTCCGGCGTTGGGCTCTCTCCCGCCGACTCCGTTCCCGCATCCACCGTCGCGTCCTCCCCGCCTCCGCCGGCCACGGCTCCTTCCTCCGGTACGTCGGCCATCAGAAGGCCTGCCCGATGGATACATGGAGCTGCAGACCGCCGTCGTTGGTCCCGAAGAGCACGGGGCCGGCCAGCGTACTCAACGCGCCGGTGCTGGCCCAGTCGATGCTCATCTCGTTTCCTGCCGCGTTGCGGACCACGATTCGTTCGTGGTTTGGGTTGCCGGGATCGAAGGGCTCGATGACCTCGGTGACCACCGCAAGGCTCTCCGCCCCCCTGAATCGGTACGCGAGGTCCACCCGAATGGGTCCCACGGGGCTGGGAAAGCGCACACCCACGCCCGGCGTCACCTCCAGGGAGGAGAGCTGTACGGTCTGGTCCCGACCCCAAGCCTGCCCCGCATCCCCGAACACCACCCCCTCGAAGACCGAGGCCACGGGGAAGCGAAGTTCGGCGTTGATCTCGAGGACACGGGTGCCCCCGGTCGGTCGGGGCTGAAAGTCCGTACCCTGTGCCGGATCACACGCCAGGTCGGCCAGGTCGGCGGGCTCGCACCACCCGAATCCGTCGCCTCTCGACAGCAACCGCGTCGGCGTGGCGAAGAGCACCCGGGGGCCCAGGTTGCTCTGGGTCAACCCTGTCACGGAGCTCGCGCCACCGTTGTCGAACCGCTTCTGCGGGTGCACGATCTCCCGTCCCTCGGACGTACCGGCCAGCCCGGCGAAGCCTCCTGAGCCGACCCACCCTCCCCGGACCCGTCCCGCGAGTACGACACCCCCGAGAGGAACGTACCGGGATGCTTCGGCGACGACCCGCGTGTAGCGGAAGTCGGACGTGGTCCACGAGGCGGCGTGCTCGAAGTCCATGAGGACGCGGTACCCGCGACGCGGATTGAGCAGGTCATCGCTCCGGTCCCGTGCCAGGGAGAAGCCCACCGGAGAAAGGAAGTTCCTGCCCTCCAGCTCACGAACGTCGCCTGGATCGCACACCAGGAGCCCGGTACAGAAGAGGACGTCCTCGGCGTCCAGTTCGGAAACCTCGGGGCGGTAGAACCCGGTGAGGATCGTTTGGGGCGCGATGGTCCGGGAGAGCGCCAACTGCGCACCCACGGCTCGCCGAACGAAGATGTTGGGCAGAGCCTGCCGCTCGGCGAAGACCGAGGCCGAAAGCGAGTTGCGCGTGGAGAAGATCCACGGCTGAACGAACTCCACCGAAGCCAGCCCCGTGAGCTTCCCGAACTCGTCGCGGCCACTCTGATTGCAGAGCACCTCACGGAAATCCGCCGCCAGGATGTTCCCGACCCGGCCGCGGATCTGGAGGAGCCGGCCGCCTCCCACGAAGTTCCGGCTCGTCCACCGGGCCTCGACATTGAGGCACTCGGCCGTGTTCAGGCCCCCGCCGGCTCGAACCCGGTAGGCATCCCCTTCCCGCACCTCGATGTCGACGTCGATGACCGAATCGCGCACGAGGGACAACGTATCCGATCGTACCGGCCGGACGCTGGCGCTCCGGACGATCTGGAGTCCGTACAAGCGCGTGGTGGCCTCATCGATTGCGCTTTGCCGGTAGACCTGGCCGCTGGAGAGCTGCACGGTGCGCAGTACAGTGCGGACGCTGAGGTTCTCGTTGCCCGTCACGTTAATGGCGCCGTACGTGGAGACCGGCCCGGGGTCCACGTCGAAGGTGACGATGGCGTTGTACGGATCCGCCGCCGGCCGGAGGGCGCTCCGATAGACCTCCGCGTACGCGTATCCGCGGTTCGCCAGCCGGTTGGTGATGGAGTCCCGCGTGGCGTCCAGGGCGATGGTACTCAGACGATCGCCCTCCTCGATGGGGAGGTTGTCCAGCAACGCCGGAAGACCCAGGTCTTCGACTCCGGTATACGTGATGCTGTCGGCGATGACCGGGCGGCCCTCCTCCACCGTGAAGACCACCTCGGCCGTCTGCGCCGTCCGGAAGACGGTGGGCGTGTCCACCTGGACGTCCTGGAACCCCCGTTGCCGGTACCACAGGATGAGGCGAGCCCGGTCGCGCGGCAGATCCCGCTCCCGCAGCTGGGATCGGTTCAGGGCGAAGCCGATCCCGATAGGGCAGAGCGGAATGGGGAAGTTGAAGAGCCCCGACTTGCACTCCGTTTCCCGCGTGACGATGGCGCGCGCGAGCGAATCCGCCGAGAAGGTCTCGTTGCCCTCGAATCGGACCTCGGTGACCTCCGGAGGACTCACCTGGCCAGCGAGGGTAGCGGGGGCGGAAGCCACCGAAGCCAGAAGGAGGAACGCGCAGCGGCGGCCCACGGTCAGTGGCCTGTGTCCGCCGTCGTCCCCGGGGACGGAAGACCCGGCTGGTCGTCGCGACCGCTGACGCTGCGGTCGCCGCCTTCGAGCTTCTCCCTGGAGAGGTAGAGGCGGGTGAGGTAGTAGGCCGCGGCCGCCCCTAACACCCCGGCCAGAGTCGAGACGGCCGGGGCGCCGAGTTCGTCACGCCGCGAAAGCGGACGCCGCCGATAGTGGACCGTCATGGGCCGGCCACCGCCTCGACGGTGTCGTCGGATTCGGCGGATGCACTCACCCGACGGGCGCGAGCGGCCAGTCGAAAGGTCCGCGGCTCCTGGCCCTCGAAGCTCGGACCCTCCGGAGACCTCAGGTACGGGGTCACCTCGACCTCTTCGTCGGTGAAACGGAGAACGCAGACCGAGTTCGACCCGGCCTCGCTTCCCCGCCCCCGACGCGACGTCGCCGTCCCGGTGCACAACACCGGCACAGAGTCGGGCCGGCCGGTGAGGCGTGACGAGGAGTGGAGGTGAATCTGGTGCACGTGCCCCCCGAGAATGGCGCTGACGCCCATCTCCTCGAACGCGCGGAGCAGTGTCGAGGCGTCGGGCAGAGGCCGACCCGCCCCTCCACCGTCCACCGGGACGAAGTGGTGATGGACCACGACGATCCGGTGATCCCCCACGGGGGCCTGTCGGAACGCTTCGTGGGCGAACGCCATCTGACGTGCCCGGAGGCGCCCCCCGACGACGGCCCGATAGGGTGCCGCGGAGCTCAGGGCCACGAACGTCGCACCCTCGACCCGGGTCACCGAGTCGAGCTCGGAGGATCCGGAGAACCTGCGCCAATTCCCGTACGGCGAGGCCACACGCTCGAGGGCCCTGTACACGGGCACGTCGTGGTTCCCCGGCGTCACCACCACGGGCACGTCGCCGAACCGGCCTAGAAGAGTACGCGCGCCCTCGAACTCCCTGCGCTTGGCCCGTTGGGTGAGGTCACCGGAGGCGACCACCACGTCGGGCGCGACGGTCTCCGCCAACTCGATCATGGCGTCCGCGGCTCGAGGCAGGTACGGTCGCCCGACCTGGTAGTCGGACGTGTGGAGGACCGTCAGCACAGCGGGCGACATCTCAGGCGGCCTCGCTCTCCGCCCGATCCTTGTGCCACGTCCGGGCAAGCCCCATGGCACCGAACGCCACGATGGCGAGACTGATCATCTGCGCCATGGTGAGGATCCCGAAGAACCGGTCGTCCTTCGCGCGAAGGAACTCCACGGCGAACCGCTCGAGTCCGGCCAGCGTCAACCAGAGCATGAAGAGCCACCCCTTCATGTGGTCGTGGTCGCGGATTCGCCAAAGCACGAAGAAGATGAGCGTGCTCAGGCCCACCTCGTAGAGTTGGGTGGGATGGACCGGCACCACCTGGCCGTACTTCGCGATGAGTTCCGGGTCGACCTCGATGCCGAACATCTGCTCGATGTTCTGCACCGTCGTGGCGGGCGTCCCCTGGGGAAAACGGATCCCGACCCAGGAGTCGGTGGGACGCCCCCAATCGTCGCCGACGAGGAAGCAGCCCACCCGACCCACGGCGTAGGCCAGGGCCAGAGCCGGGGCCATGAGGTCCGCCGTGCTCGGCACCGACATCTTCTGGCGGCGGATCTCCCAGATGACCAGGAGGGTCGCCAGCAGGAAGCCTCCGTACCACACCAGCCCGCCCCGGGAGAAGATGAGGCCCGCGGGGTCTTCCAGAAGGCTTGGGAAGTTGAGGAGGATGTAATAGCCACGGGCGCCGACAATGCCCCCGATGACGGCCATGAATACGAAGTCCCAGGCCTTCTCGGGATCTTCGCCGGTTCGCCTCAGTTCCGCCCGGAGAACGTACCCGGCCGTGAGGAACGAGAAGAGCATGAACACGCCGAACGACGTGATAGGTTGTCCCCCCAGGAAGGGGACCCAATCGGGGACATCGAAGAAGACCGGATACATAGCGTTGGATTCGGGGAGTACAGCCCTTCAAGTTCGTGGGACGGCCGCCTCGCGGGAAGCCGTCACGAGGCCGGGGAACGCCAGGGACGCCGACGCCGAACCATCCAGCGCACCCACCTCGCCGAGGTCGTAACGAAAGCGGGCAGTCCGGGCCACCATGGCGCCGTTGTCCAGCGAGAGCCTCGGAGACGCCCAGAACACCCGACCGTCAGGCAGGCGCCTCTCCATCTCCGAGCGCAGGACTCCGTTGGCGCTCACGCCTCCACCCAACACCACCCGGCGGCACCCCGTCTCCTCCACCGCGCGCAGCGTCTTGGACACGAGAACGTCCACCGCAGCGTCCTGAAACGCTCGGGCGATGTGGGCCTTCTCCTCGTCGGGAAGATCCGATGCCTCGCCGGCGCCTACGTCGGCCTGGACCGCGCGAGCGAGATCTCCCACCGCGGTCTTGAGGCCGCTGAAGGAGAAATCGTAGAAGTCGGCGTCGCCGGGGCGCTGGTTCCCGCGCAGCATGGGACGCGTCAGCCGATGACGTCGGGGATCTCCTTCCCGAGCCATCCGCTCCACCGCGGGGCCGCCCGGATACGGCAGGCCGAGCAACTTGGCGACCTTGTCGAAGGCCTCGCCGGCGGCGTCGTCACGCGTACGGCCGAGAAGGGTGTACCGACCCCACGCCTCGGCATGGAGCAGGAGCGTGTGTCCGCCGGACACCAGCAGGGACACGAAGGGGGGCTCCGCCTCGACGTCCTCGAGGGCCGGAGCGAAAAGGTGTGCTTCCATATGGTGGACGGGGACCCAGGGTCGTCCGAGGCCGTACGCCACCGCTTTCGTCCAGCAGACGCCCACGAGGAGCGCCCCGATGAGCCCCGGCCCGGCGGTGACGCCGAAGACGTCGACATCGTCCAGCGCCACACCCGCCCGCGCCAGCGTCTCAGCCACCACCGCGTCGACTTTCTGGAGGTGGGCACGGGCCGCCAACTCGGGCACGACGCCGCCATAGACCTCGTGCACGTCCTGCGAGAGGATCACGTGCCCCAGGATCTCGTTGTCCCCGTCGATGACCGCCGCGGAGGTCTCGTCGCACGACGTCTCGAGTCCGAGGATCAGGGGCTTCCTCGGCTCGGCACTCACGGTGGTCCCTGCGACCCCGGACGGTCGTCCTGGTCGATGGCCCGGCGCACCGTCACCCGCTCCGTGCCGGGCACGGCCGTGACCAGAGCCGGCACGCCCTCGACCCGGACCCTCAGAAATCGTTCCTCTCCCGGCGCCATCCCTTCTAGGAACTCGGCGGGAACCCAGACGCGGAGACGTTCGGGGTCCAGCGACGTCACGATGGAGCGAGCGCCCGACAGGCGCACCTGGATGTTGGCGGGCTCCACCACGACCTCGGCTTCGCCGGCGTCGGCCACCGCTTGAACGGGGATCTCGTCGAAGACCCGCTCCACCAACTCCTCCACCCGGATGCCCAGCGTGGCGGTCTGGGGCACCACCGAGGCGCCGAGGAGGCCGGACGTGTCGGCGGGCACGGTGAAGGCGCCCGAACGACTGATGTCAGAAAGATCGAAGGGCTCGAGGGGGACCGAGTCCAGGCCGACGAGTCGGCTCTCGGGCCCGCGGACACGAACCAGGCGCGGGCTCACTTCGATGTCCGACGCCAACGCCAGATGATCGCGGATCCGCCCGACGAGCCGCGTCGAGACGGGAACGAGTCGCGTGCGAGCGGGCTCGAACGAGATCCGGACGTCGGGAGGAGACAGGGACTCGACGGTGAGACCCGACCGTTGGCCCAGTTGCACCCACTCGCGCTGGAGCGTGATGATCGTGTCCCGTGACCCCACCGCACCCACGGGGATGCGGATGCTCGCGCCCTCCTGAGCGAGGCGGATGATTTCACGCGGCGGACCTCCGAGCCGGACCTGGACGGAAGCAGGCGAGGGCGGCCCCGACGTCGTCCATGCCGTATCGGCGATCTGGACGCGGACCGGGACCTGTGAGAAGGTCTCGCGGTTGGTGGGCTCGGTCTGGACCAGGGCCCACAGGAGCACGGACAGTCCCAGTGCCGAGAGCTTCAGGCGCCAGTTGTGGATGAGCACCTGCCCGGGCCTCGGCATACCGGCGCCCTACTCGGTGTCGAGGAGCCGGCGGATGAGCTCCTCGTGCTGGGTCGCGTCCCACTCGGTGGGGCCGGCGACCTTCTTGTAGATGATCCCGTCCTTGCCCACCACGAAGCTCTCCGGCACACCCGTGGTCTGGTACAACCGACTGATGGAGTTGGCGGGGTCGTGGAGGATGGGGAAGGTGAGCGACAGCTCTTCGGTAAATGCGGCGAGGTCGCCGCCGGGCCGACCGAAGGCGTCCACCTCGCCGATGCGGGCGTCGACGCTCACCGCCAGGATCTCGAAATCCTCGCCTCTCAGGGAGTCGTAGAGGCGCTGCATGGAGGGCATCTCCACCACGCACGGCCCGCACCAGGTCGCCCACACGTTCACCAGCACCACCTTCTCGCCCTCGAAGTCGGACAGGCTCACTTCGCCGCCGTCGATGGAGGCAAAGGTGAAGTCAGGCGCTTCCGCTCCGGTAATGACCGGCCGGTAGTTCTCCCGACCGATCCACGCCATCACCACGACGCTGAGGACGCCGACGATGGCCCAGAAGTAGGGAGAGCGGCTGAAGGAGCGCTTCATTTGGAGTCGTCCGGTAGTCCACGGGAGCCGGCGACGCCGTGGGCGCTGCCGCCTGCTCTGCTACGGGCTGGCGAGGTCATTGTTCCTGCCCTCCGCGACCACCCCGCCCCACGGTCAAACGCACGCTGCTACCCCGTTGCAGCTCCGTCTCGGCTGCGGGCTCCTGCTCGACCACGATGCCCTGGTCCCGGCCGAACCGGAAGACCTCTTCGACGTCCGAGACCACCAGCCCGAGGGAGTCGAGAAGCAACTCTGCCTCGGCTCGCTCCATGCCCAGGACGAACGGCATGGCAACCACCGGCGGACCGGCACTCACGCGGACCCGGATCTCGGACGGGAGCGACACGACGGCACCCGGCGCCGGTGAAACGGAGACGACGCGACCCCGCGGCTCTTCCGACTCCACCACGTTGAGCGTCACCACGAACCCGCTGGTCTCAAGGACGATGCGGGCCCGGTCCTCATTGAGGCCCAGTACGTCGGGAACGGACCGCGACTGCGGGCCCGTGCTGATGCTCACGCGGACAGGGTTCTGGGGCCGGCTCAGTTGACCCGGAAGAGGGGACTGGCCCAGGACCAGGCCGGCTGCGATGGACGGGTGCTGGAGAGAATCGACGCTGCCCAGATCGAGGCCGACGCCCGCAAGCCGCTCCGACGCGCTGGCCAGGCCCATGCCCCTGAGATCGGGTACCTCGAAGAGATCACCCGGCGGCGGCGGAGCGGGAAAGAGCACGCGGGTGGAGAATCCGTAGCCGAACGCCCATCCGAGAGCGGCGAGACCCACGACGCCCAGCAGGAGGGTGCGGCCGCGCAGCTGCGGGAAGAGGCTGCGTCCCTCCCGCCACCGCCCGTACGTCGCGCCCTTCGGCGCCGAGTCCTTTCCGTGCTCCTCGCGCGGCGGTTCGTCCGACGCCGACGACGAACGACGGCGTCCCCGCCGCCGGCCGAGGGAGTCGCCGAGCTTCACGCGGCTCTCCGGAGTCGGGCGGCGAACGCGCCGTCGTAGCCGTGGTCGTGGGGTGTCACGCGCAGAAACCCATCGGCGTCTTTGAAGCGCGACGGTACCGCGTCCGTAGGCTCGAGTCGAAAATCGGAGCGCGCCGATAGGAAGGACTCCACCACGGATTCGTTCTCCTCGGACTCCAGCGTGCACGTGGAGTAGATCAGGAGCCCTCCCGGCACCACGACGTCCGCAGCCGCGGCAATCATCCGACCCTGGAGCCCCGCCAACTCGTCGATGGTCCCAGGCTCCAGCCTCCATCGGGCGTCGGGGTGACGCGACAGCGTACCCGTTCCCGAGCAGGGGACGTCGAGGAGAACCGCATCGACGGCCCGGAAGGGCGGATGCAACGCGTCGGCCACCACAGCCTCCACGCGACGGCCCGTCCGGCGAGCGTTCTCCTTGAGCATGTCGATACGTGACTCCGAGCGATCGGATGCGAGCAGCTTCGCAGGGCCACCCGACAGAGCCAGTATCTTACCACCGGGCGCCGCACAAAGATCTGCAACGATCGTGCCTGGCGGAACATCCGCATAGGATGCGACGAGGTTCGCCGCCGGGTCCTTGACGATGGAAGGCCCAACGATATCGAGAGCCTCGCCCACCCGTCGAGCCTCCTACAGCCCGAGGCATCGCGGCCCGGACCCCACGATGGATGCCCCGATGTCCTCGTCAGCCAGGCGTCGGACGGCGTCGTCCAACGGTCCGTCGAGAGGCACGACGAACACGTCGGGCCGCCGGTTGTTCGCCTCGACAAGGCGCTGAACCTCCTCGGGGCTCCAGCGCTCCAGCCAGCGGCGGACGAGCCACTCCGGGTGGGAGCCCCAGGTCGCGAGATGGGCTACCGGGTCGGACTCCATGGAGGGGAACCGAGCGGCGTCGTCGCCGGCATGGAGGACCTTACGGAGAACGGCGTTGGCGAAGCCAGACACCTTGGGGTCGACGGCGGATTTGACCTGATCGACGGTCTCGGAGACCGCCGCGTAGCCGGGCACTCCGTCCATGTACAGGATCTGGTATGCGCCCAGACGCAGGACTTCGAGAAGCACCGGATCCACCGACGGGAGCCCGCGATGCACGTGGGGAGCGAGGAGGTGGTCGAGCCGGCCCCGGAATCGGGTGACCCCGTGGGACAGCTCGTGGGCGAAGGCCCGCTCCCGGTTCTCCATGCCCGCCGCGGCCTCCGTGAACGCACGGTCGAGGCGACGTCCGCGCTCGACTTCGCGTCGCACCCTCAGCGCCGCTTCGCGACCCGTCAGTCCAACATCCCCTTCGTCGGCGACGACGGAACGGCGATCTCCCGGGACGGCATCCGCCCGGCCAGGTAGGGGAGCCGCGCAGCGACGCTGGAGTGCTTCATGGCGTGGGACATGCGCACCGGATCGTCGGCAGCGGCGAGAGCGGTGTTCATGAGGACGCCGTCGACGCCCTGCTCCATGGTGACACACGCGTCGGAGGCCGTGCCTACACCGGCATCGACGATGACGGGCACCTCCAGGCGGCTCTTGATCTCCCGGATGAAGTACGGGTTGACCACGCCGAGGCCGCTGCCGATGGGGCTGGCCAGGGGCATGACAGCGACGCATCCGGCGTCCTCCAACCTCAGGGCCGTGATGAGGTCGTCGTTGGTGTACGCCATGACCTTGAACCCCTCGTCGGAGAGCGTCCGAGCCGCCTCCAATGTCGCCGCCACGTCGGGGAGCAGCGTCTTCTCGTCGCCGATGACCTCGAGCTTCACGAAGTCGTTGAATCCCGCGGCCCGGGCGAGCCGCGCATAACGCACCGCATCCTCTGCGGTGTAGCAGCCGGCCGTATTGGCGAGGAGGAAGAACTCGTCGGGATCGAGGTGGTGGAGGATGCCCTCCGCCTTGGTCCGGTCCAGGTCCACGCGCCGGACGGCCACCGTGACCATTTCGGCGCCCGAGGCCCGGATGGCGTCCACCATGATCTCGTTGGTCTCGTACTTACCGGTGCCGACGATGAGGCGCGAGACGAAGGTCTCGCCGCCGATGACCAAAGGGCCGTCGAGGGCCCGGGCTTCGTCAATCATTCTCGTGTCACCCTCCGCCGACGAAGTGCACCAGCTCGAGGGTGTCGCCCTCGGATACGGTGACCGTCGGATAGCTGTCGCGTTCCAGGATCTCCCGATTGAGCTCCACCACCACCATCCCCGGCTTCAGATCCAGGGACTCGAGGAGCGATCGGACCGTGAGACCTGCCTCGATCTCCCGTTCCTTTCCGTTGAGCTGGACGCGTATCGTTTCGTGTTGGGTCACTGCGTGGGCCTGCTGCTGTCGACGTACCGAGCGAGGGCCGAAATGTAGTCGCTTACTGCGCCCTCCGGAGCCGGCGAATCCCACACGCCTCGAAGCGCGGCCACCCCGAAGGCACCGCAGTCGAGCGCCTCGTCGACGCTCGACGCCTCCATGCCGCCGATGGCCACCACGGGGACGTCGCCCGCCGCGCGCACGGCCGACGCGAGTCCCGAGGTCCCGGCGGCCCTCTCGCCCATGTGGGACGGCGTGGGATGTACGTGCCCGAACACGAGGTAGTCGGCGCCCGCGAGGCGCCCGGCAGCGACCTCCTCGTCGTCGTGGACGGAAAGCCCCACGAGGACGTCGTGCCCGATGAGGCCCCTCGTCTCGTCCACCGGCAACGAACGACGTCCGAGGTGAACGCCGAGGGTGACACCCTTCGGCGCCCCGAGACCCAGAGCGACATCGACGCGATCGTTGAGGACGAGGAGTGCACCCGTCGCCCCGAAATGGGGGAGCAGCGCTTCCGCCATCCGATACACCATCGCTCCGGGTGTGTGCGGTCCCCGGAGGTGGAGGGCGATGCCGTCCCCCCCGGCCCGGAGCACGCCCGCGGCCACGGCGAGGAAGTCGCCGCGCGCGAGAACCGAGTCGTCGGTGACGACGTGGAGTCGCGGGAGGGACGCGGGCATGGCGGAGGCCCCCCGGTTCACCCGAACCGCTGCCCCGGCTCCACGCCCCGACCGTTGATCCAGTCGGCGGCGGGCATTCTCCGCTTCCCAGGTGGCTGCACCTCGTGGAAGGACACACCCCCCTCCCCCGTGGCCACGACGACGCCGTCCTCCGCCGTGGCGGCCACCACCGTGCCCGCACGACGAGCGTCGCCGGTACCCCTCGGTCCTCCGTTGGTCGGAGACGCCTCCGCCCGGAGCGAATCGACTTCGGCCGCAGTCCAGACCGTGGGCCGGAAGAGCTTCACCGGGGCCTCACTAAGAATCGACCATGCCCCCGGAACCGGATCCATGGCACGAACGTGGGCAGCGACGGCCCCCGCTTCACCGTCCCAGTCGATGCGGGCCACGTCACGGTCGATCTTCGGCGCGAAGGTGGCGGCGTCGTGGTCCTGCTCCACCTCTTCGGCGACACCGGCGGCGAGGAGAGCCAGCGCTTCGACGAGGGCCTGGGCTCCCAGCTCGGACAGACGGACGGTCAGCTCGCCGGCGGTCTCGTCGGGGAGGATGGGCTCCTCCACGGCGTGGATGATGGCGCCTGCGTCCATGGCCTCGGCCATGCGCATGATGGTCACGCCCGTCCGCTCGTGACCGCGGGCGATAGCCCAGTTGATGGGGGCGGCGCCCCGTAGCTCGGGGAGGAGGGAAGCGTGGACGTTGATGGAGCCCAGAGGCGGAATCTCCAGAATCTCCGGTCGGAGGATGTGCCCGTAGGCCACTACCACGGAGATGTCGGGCTCGAGCGCCCGAATGGCGAGCCACCTGCGTCACCGGCGACGGCGTCGGCTTGCGACCGCGACCGGCGGGCCGATCGGGCTGGGTCACCACCCCGACGATCTCGAACCCTTCGTCGTCGAGCGCGCGCAGGGAAGGCACCGCGAAGTCCGGTGTGCCCCAGAAGAGGATCCTCACGGCCCGATCTCCTGCGCACGGGCGCCTCGGGTCATTCGTCCTCCGCCCGGAGCTTCTTCCACTTCTTGAGGAGCATCTTCCGCTTCAACGGGCTGACCCGGTCGAGAAAGAGGATGCCGTTCACGTGGTCGATCTCGTGCTGCAGCGCCCGGGCGAAGAGACCGTCGGCCTCCACCACCAGGTCCCGACCCTGGGGATCCTGACCCTCGACGCGCACCGAGGCGGGCCGCTTCACGAACTCCTCGAGCCCGGGAATGCTGAGGCAGCCTTCGGATTCCTTCTCCGCCTCGCTGCTCTGCCAGGTGATCTCGGGGTTCACCACGGCGACCCGTCGGGGTTCTTCGCCCTCCTCCACCCTCAGATCGACGACGATGATGCGCTGCGAGAGGCCGATCTGAGGTGCCGCCAGGCCGATCCCATCGGCATGGTACATGGTCTCGAACATGTCCTGGACCAACGACTCGAGGGCGTCGTCGAAGACGGTGACCTCGTCGGCGCTGCGGCGGAGGACGGGGTCCCCCATGAATACGATCTCGCGAAGCGCCACTACTCGTCCTTCGGCTCGCCCATGACGTCGAGGACCGCGGCGATCCGGCCACGATCGACGGTGATCTTCGTGTTGTCGCCGGTCTTGATGGTCAGCCGCTTCTCTTCCACGTGGACCACCTTCCCGATGATCCCGCCGTTGGTGACGATCTCGTCGCCCTTCTTGATCTTCGACAGCATCTCGTCGTGACGCTGCCGCTCCTTCGCCTGGGGGCGGAGGAGGAGGAAGTAGAAGATTCCGAAGATGAGCATCATCTGGACGAGGAAGATCGTCCCGGAGTTGCCGCCTTCCCTGGGGACGACGAGCAGCAAGCTGTAGGGGGTCACGCCGGACTCCGTTGGTTGCGATAGCGCTCCAGCCATTCCCGATGCCAGACGCCGAAGGTGCCCTCACCGATGCGTCGGCGGGCCTCTTCGCCGAGTCGGACGAGGAAGCGGAGGTTATGGATCGAAAGCAGACGGACCTGCAGCCACTCGGCGGAAACCACCAGGTGGCGGAGGTACGCCCGGTCATATCGGGAGCATGTGTAGCAGTCGCACCCCGGATCGATCGGCTGCGTATCCTCACGGAACCGCGCCGCCTTCAAGTTCACCTGGCCTTCTTCGCTCGTCCAGGCAGTCCCGTGGCGGGCGTTCCGCGTGGGTGCGACGCAGTCGAAGAGGTCGCAGCCTCGGGCGATGGCCTCCAGGAGGTCGTCGGGGTAGCCGACGCCCATGAGGTAGCGAGGACGGTGTACCGGAAGTTCACCGTCCAGGAGTTCGAGGATGCGCCACATGTCGTTCTTGGCCTCCCCGACGCTGAGGCCTCCGATGGCGTAGCCCCTCCAGTCCGACAGGTCCTGGAACTGGCGGGCGTGCTCTCGACGGAGGTCGTCGTAGACGTTGCCCTGGAGGACGGGAAACAGGGCCTGGAGGGGCGTGTCCGACTCCTCTGCCAGGCCGGCGAAGCGATCCCGACACCGTTCGAGCCACGACAGCGTGCGTCGGTTCGCTTCCTCGGCCGTCCGGCGGTCGCACCCGCCCGGAGGACACTCGTCGAAGGCCATCACCACGTCGGCGCCGAGGGCGCGTTGAACTTCCATCACCGACTCCGGCGTGAAGGTGTGCTTCGAGCCATCGATGTGGCTCTGGAAGACCACGCCGTCGTCGTGGATGTCGCGGATGTCCCCCAGGGAGAACACCTGGTAGCCACCCGAGTCGGTGAGAATCGGTCCGTTCCATCGCATGAAGTCGTGGAGACCACCGAGGCGTGAAACGAGGGCTTCCCCGGGGCGCAGGTACAGATGGTAGGTGTTGGCCAACACCATCTGCGCACCGAGGCCGTCCACCTCCTCCATGATGAGGCCCTTCACGGTGCCGACGGTCCCCACCGGCATGAACGCCGGCGTCTGCACCGGGCCGTGCGGGGTGTGGAAGGTGCCGGCTCGGGCGGACCCTTCCGTAGCATGGAGGTCGTAGGAGAACATGGGTGGGGAATGTAACCGATCCGGCATTCCAACCTCCGCCTCACCTCCCCCGTCCAAGCTCCTGACGATGGACGTTTCTTGCCTTACATACTATGTCATACATAGTAGGTACAGCGGAGTGATCGAGGTGTGGCCCGTGGGGCGCACGCCGACGATTGCCTGGACGCCGAGAATGGAGGGTGGAGATGACCTTGGAGCGGGAATGGACGCGAGGGGCGGCTCCCCTGGCCGTGCTGACGCTGCTGGAGCGGCGGGCGATGTACGGATACGAGCTCGTCGAGGCGCTGGATCGCGACAGTGACGGGCTGCTGGCCCTCGGCCAGTCCACGGTCTACCCCCTGCTCTACAACCTCGAAGGCAAGGGACACGTCGAGGCCTTCTGGCAGGAGGCGCCCAACGGCCGCCGGCGGAAGTACTACCGCGCCACGTCGTCGGGACTCGAGTGGCTCGCGAGCCAGCGCTGGCAGTGGAAGAAGCTGGTGGACGCCATGTCCGCCCTCGGTGTAGCCGGGCAGCCGACGGAGCGCAACGGGTGAGCGGGGATCGGAAGGCCCGTCCCGGAGGCGGAGCGGAACGGCACAGGGCAAGGAGCCTGCCCGCCGAGATCGAAGCCGTCATCGGCGAAGTCCTCGCAGCCGCCGAGTTGGGAATGACCGATGGACGCGCCGAGGTGGAGCGGGAGTTGCGCGCACACTTCGAGGACGCCCTCACCGACGGCGCCTC
>ERZ869936.1603-NODE-1603-length-15640-cov-18.147706_pt1 | contig 15640 bp, 10 predicted proteins | sample MGYA00520876_ERZ869936 | MGnify/ENA primary metagenome ERZ869936 (study PRJEB32218, sample SAMN09650985) | biofilter metagenome | isolation source: enrty point of leading RO module | place: Saudi Arabia: Thuwal, RO plant located on Red Sea | collected 2016-02-17...
CGGTTGCTCGTCGAGCCAGGCGGAGAGACCGTCGGGGGAATTGAGAAGAAGCCGAGCGTTGTTCGCCCCCGCGGCTTCGATCTCGCAGCGGAGGAACGACATGCCCCGGCTGTCGCGTGGGACGCGGCCGGGAATGCGGATCTCCGGAAGCTCCGCGAGCGGCACGTCGCCCGAGACCCGGCTGTAGAGCCGCTGCCAGGCGAGGTCGGGATGATCGCTCGCGGCCGTGGCGTAGCTGGTGCGACGGAGCCGGAAGACGGTCTGGTCTGTCGGCAGCAACACATCCCAGCGACGCGCGACCTGGTTCTGGCCGATGGTGTACTCCGGCAGACGCCCCAGCGCGGAAAGGAACGCGATGAGGTCCGACAACTCCTGCTGCGTGAGCTTGTCCACAACGCCGGTCGGCATGAGAGAGACGCCGGGCGATTGCTCTTCGATCTGATTGAGCGGGACGGCGATCTCCTTGTCTTCGGCGTCCCGGAGGATGAGGTCCGTATCGCTCTGGCGGACCTTGATGCCGGAGAATACCTGGCCCTCATCGGTGAGGACGACGACGGTGTGGTAGTTCTCCTTGACGGCCTTGTTGGGGTCGAGGATGGAGTCGATCAGGTAATCTAACTGGGCCGTCGCGCCGAGGCTGACGAGATTCGGACCGACGACTCCGCCCGCGTTGCCAATGGCATGGCATTTGAAACAGGCCAGCTCGGCCCGGCGGAAGACCGCCTCGCCGCGCGCCGGGTCGCCGCTGCTTTGGACCGACTCCACCATAGCCTGCATTTCTTCAGCCGAGAGTTTGCGCGGTCCGCTGGTGATATTGCCGGCGGCCGTGAGCGCGGCGACGAGTTCGGGAAACTGTTGCCCGGAGGCAGTGACGGTTCGCAGGGCGATGACGGCGACGTCTTCGGGGATCGTCTTGTCAGCGAGCGCAGCGGTCAGCCGGTTCGCTCCGTCCTGACGGGCGAGAAATGCGCGGAACAGCGGTTCGGCGCCTTCGCCGCGCTGGAGCGACTCGACAAAGTTGACGGCGGCAGCCGCAGCGGCCTGTGGACGGATCGCAATCAGATTCACGATGGCGGCCTGACGGACCGGAGGCGGGCGATCTGATTCAGCAATCGTTTGAAGCAAGTCGGCCGCCTCATCCGATCCGTAGGCGGCAATGGCCTGCATGGCGGCTGCGGGGCGCGACCCGTTGGTCTGAGCATCTTCTGCGATCGCGACAACCTTGGGCCACAGGTCGGCGATACGCCACGCGCCCGCCAATCGGACGGCGGCGCTGCTGACGTTCGGGTGTTGGGAATCGATCGCGGTTGACAGAGGCGTCAGATCGCCGGCCGGAGTGACGCTGCGCCGGGCGTGAGCATTCAGGAGAGACTGCAGACAGGCAGCGGAGATGCCGGGCGACTGCTCCGCAGCAGAGAGAGCCTGCTCGAAAACGATGCGCAAATCGTCGGGGCTCCCGAATTCGCCAATGACGTCGAGCACACCCGGCAGATCGGCGTCGCTCACTTCGCCCGCGACGAGGAGTCTGGTGAGACTGGGGACCGCCGCCGTCGACCCGGCCGATTTGAGTGCGAACGCGAGGTGGCGGGCGTTGCCGCCGAAGTCGATCTGCCCGTCTTGCAGAGCCGGCTGCCAGACCGGGGCCAGATCACGGGCGGTGAGCCAGAGGGAGTAATCGAGCCATTCGTCGACTTCGGCATCAAGTGCCTGCATGGCGATCTCGACCGACTCGGGGCGGGCGATCTCGCCGAGAACCCGCACCGCCTCCAGACGGACTCGGGGATGCTCGTCTGAGACGGCTGTCTCCAGTAAACCGAGCGGGTTGTCGAGCCGGTCTTGCCAGTGCCCGATGACGCGGACGGCGGCCGCACGGGCGTCGGCGGTTGAACAATTGAGCAGGGAATACAGCAACTCCGGTTCGACGACGTCGAGCGCTTGGTACATCCAGAGCGCTTCGAGTCGGTGGCGATGGTCGTCGTACTGCGTGTTGTCGAGGCGGTGGGCCCAGGCCTTCAGGTTGGGGAGAATCACGGGGCCGCGCTCCTTGAGGACTCGTTTCGCCTGTCGCCGGGTCCAAGGTTCGGGTGAACGAAGCTGGTCGAGCAGGTCGGGCGTATCGATGCCGACGAGGTCGGGACGCTCGAGCGTCTCATTCCCGGTGTAAGTGACCCGCCAGATGCGGCCGTGGGTGTGGTCTCTGCGAGGGTCTCGGAAGTCGACTTCGCCATGCTGGATGATCGGGTTGTACCAGTCGGCGATGTAGATCGCTCCGTCGGGACCGAGTTTGACATCAACCGGGCGGAACGCGACGTGGTCGGACTTGATGACCTCCTGCTGCTCCTGCGAGTAGAACCCGGAACCCTGCTCGGTGAGGACGAACCGGCAGACGCGGTGTCCGCGGAAATCGTTGGTAATGAAGCTGCCCTGCCAGTCTTCGGGAAGGTGCCTGCCGCCGACGATTTCAAGGCCGCAGTGTTTGGGGCTGCCGGGGTTGAGACCGTGCAGAATTCTCGGCGCGGCGAAGGCGGTCAGATAGGACGCGCCCGGCACGATGTAGTTGATTCCCTCTCCGCCGGCGCCGTCGGTGGCGAAGGTCGTGCCGTAATCGTCGAAGTCGGTGCCCCAGGAATTGACGAGGCCTCGGGCGAAGACTTGGAGTTGGAGGTTCTCCGGACGGAACTGCCAGATGCCGCCCGCATTGAGGCGGCGGACGCCCCAGGGCGTTTCGATGTGGCTGTGGATGTAGATCGACTGGCTGAAGTAGAGCAGTTGCGCCGGTCCCCAGCGGAGGGTGTGCAGGATGTGGTGCGTGTCCTCGGTGCCGAAGCCGGAGAGGACGACGCGCTCTTCATCAGCCTTGAGGTCGCCGTCGTTGTCGCGGAAATGCAGCAGCTCGGTGCTGGCGCCGACGTAGCAGCCTCCGTCGCCCGGCGCGACGCCGGTCGGGATCAGGAGACCTTCGGTGAAGACGTGCGTTTTGTCGCTCACGCCGTCGCCGTCGAGGTCTTCGAGGACGAGGATGCGGTCGGTCGCCTCTTGGCCCGGCTTGATCTGCGGATAGACCTCGCTGCTGGCGATCCACAGCCGGCCCTGCGGATCGAAGTTCATCTGGATCGGCTTGGCGATCACCGGGTCGGCCGCGAATAGGTTGACCTCGAACCCTTCCGGCAGGATGAACGTCTCCCGCTCAAGTTCCGGATCTGGCGGGGGAATGACCTTCAGATCCCGCTGCGCGTGGGCGGTCTGCGGCGCGCCGATGAGAGACACGAAAAGTGAGAGCGCGATGAGACGGTTGAGCATGATCTTGTCGATTGCTGGAAGAAGCCGAATCCCGATTACCGGATAAGGTTGATTTGGGAACCACAAAGGCACGAAGGACACGAAGAGAAGATGGGAAGTCTGGTGTTGCAGGTCTGCTTTCGTCTTCGTGCTCTTCGTGTCTTGGTGGTTACAAGAATTGACCTACTGCGAAACCGCGAGCGAAGAGCGGAGTTTGGCGATGTGTTGTTCCTGCTCCGCGATAAGGGGGTCGAACTGGGCGATTTCGACGGCGTTGTTGCCTTGTTCGTGCTTGCGGAAGCCGAAGAGATAGGTGATGTTCTGCGGCCGCCAGCGGTGGAAGAAAAGTTCGTTCTTCCTGACGATCGTCGTGCGAAGGTCTTCCAGCGTCGCCGCCGAGCCTTCGAGATCGGTTGGGGGCCGGCCGGTGGGCGTCGGTCGAATCGGGTCGAGTGCAGGTCCGTCGGCGCCCCCGCACAGTGCGGCACGAAGCTGGGGCGCGGTCGACCAGTAGCCGTAAGCGGTCAGGTGCTGCCCGTTGTCTGTCGGACCGCGCTCGGAGTCGCTCTCCCGCTGCGGCATCGTGAGTGGGACGAAGGTCGCGTCGCGTTCGGCGGCGATCGATTCGATGGCGGCGGCGTAGAGCTGGACATTGTCGTTGTAGGGAGAGACATCGGGGAGGGGGGAACTTGCCTGCTCCATCGGCAGCGGAGCGAGCAGTATGAATCGAATCTGCTCGCCGTCGATGTCGTCCAGGAGTTTGTTGTACTGTGCGACGAACGATTCGAGACCGCTCTCGCCCGCGAAGGCTTCGTTGTTGCCGTAGCCGACGATGATGACCGTCGGGTCGAGTTCCCCCACCAGTTCCAGCATGCGGGCGTAGCCCTGTGCGGGCGGATCGAAGATGCCGCGGGACTCGGCCCAGACGGTGTCGCCGCTCCAGCCGAGGTTGCGGAACGTGATGCTTCGCTCGGGATGTGCTGCGGTGAGCGCGGTCTCCCAGTAGCCGTAGCGTTGTTCACGTTCGATGAGCGTTCCTCCGAGGAGGACGACGCGGTCGCCGTCGCGGAATTCGAACTCGGCCGCGGCTGGTTGTGCCGTGCAGAGACAGAGGATGACCGGCAGACAGCCGAGGATATTTCGCATGCGATTCCACTCAGAAATAGCTGGCCCGGATGCCGTTGCAGGCATGTTGGACGCTACGGTCGATTCAGCTTACTGCGACACCCGGAAAAGCTCCATTGTGGGAGCGCGTTGAATCGAAGGGGGATTTCACGCGAAGTCGCAAAGACGCCAAGGGGGTTGTAGTTCAATGCCCGGTATTCCGCGGCTTCAGCGACTCTGCGAGATTCTTTGATTGAATGATGGTTGTTTTTGCGGAGCGATCACGCCGGGTTGCTTGAGGAACGACGGGCAGGCGAGAATGGCGGGGGAGGACTCAACGTGGATACCGAGCGACGCGGACCGCCAACGCGACTCAGCGGGTGTGGCATGAGTGTCATCTACCTGTCGCTGCTGTATGTACTGAGCAGCGGGCCGGTGCTGGCGATTGCGTTCCGGCTGCGTGAGGCGACCGGTTGGGACGGGTTTTACGGCGCGATGCTGGTGTACTATCCGCTGCTGGCGCTCGGTCACGACAGCCCGATCATGGCGTACGTCGAGTGGTGGGTGGTGGATGTGTTTCACACGGTCGGGCCGGGGTAGCGATCTCGTGAGCTTCGACGCCGTCGCGATGGGTGAAGGCATGACGCCGGAGTTCCTCATGTTGCATTCGCGAGGCGCCGTTTCGCGGACGCGATCCGCGTTCCTGCCGGTCCGGCGAACAACTACAATTCGTTTATTATGACTGAGCAAAACCGCAAGTCGGATATCTCGGGCGGAGTCATGGAGAACAAGCACATCGACGCCGTGCCGGGACGCTGCGGCGGCCGGGCCTGTGTCGCGGGAACGCGCGTTCGCGTGTGGGACGTTCATGTGTGGCACGATCTGCGTGGCTGGTCTCCGTCAGAGATCGTCACCCAATTCCCGCAACTGAGTCTGGCGGACGTCCACGCCGCCCTCGCCTATTACCACGATCATCGTGACGAGATCGACGGCCAGATGCAGGAGGCGCGGGAGTTCGTTGAAGTGATGAAATCGGCGACCGAGCTGTCCCCACTGCAACGGGTTCGCGATCAGGATCGCGCGGATGCTGAAGTATCACCTGGATGAGCATCTGCCGCTTGCCGTCGCGGTCGGCCTGCGCCGCCATGGCATCGATGTCACGACATCTGCCGAGGTTGATCTCTTGGGGAGCGACGACGCGGCGCATCTCGCTTACTCAATTGCCGAGCAGCGCGTCATCGTGACCCACGACCACGACTTTCTGCGACTCCACGCCGCCGGCGCGGAACACTCCGGCATTGCTTACTGCCATCAGGACAAGTATTCCATCGGTGAACTGTTGCCTTTGCTGCTCCTCATGAATACCTGCTATTCTGCCGAGGAAATGGCGGGGCGAGTCGAATTCCTTTAAGCACGCGAAACGAATCAGAAATGCCTGAGACGGACCGGTCGGACCGGATGGAGAAGATTGTCGCTCTTTGCAAGCGGCGGGGATTTATCTTTCAGAACTCGGAGATTTACGGCGGCCAGAACGGTTTCTGGGATTACGGCCCCCTGGGCGTGGAACTGAAGCGCAATGTTCGGGAGGCGTGGTGGCGGGAGATGGTCTCCAGCAACGACCCGCTCTTTGCACCGGAGGGAGCGCCGCGGCCGTTCGGGATGGTGGGAGTTGAGACGTCGATCGTCATGCATCCGCAGGTGTGGAAGTGCAGCGGGCACTTTGATCTCTTTTCCGACATGATGGTCGACTGCCGGGAATGCAAAAGCCGCTTCCGGGCGGATCACATCCCATCGACCCCGTGCCCGCTCAAGCCGAGCAAGATGGTCGGCGAACACGACAAGTGCAGCCTCACTGAACCGCGCGAGTTCAATCTGATGTTCGAGACGTACATCGGGGCGCTCAAAGATGAGGAGAACAAGGCTTTTCTGCGGCCGGAGACGGCACAGGGGATGTTTGTCAACTTCAAGAACATTCTTGACTCGACCCGCGTGAAGCTGCCGTTCGGCGTTGCGCAGATTGGAAAGAGCTTCCGTAACGAGATCACGCCGCGGAACTATACATTCCGCTCGCGGGAATTCGAGCAGATGGAGATGGAGTTCTTCTGTCATCCGGACGAGTCGCGCAAATGGTACGAGTACTGGCGCGACCGGCGGATGCAGTGGTACGTCAACCTGGGGATCGGCAGCGACAACCTGATTCTGCGCGACCATGATGAGGACGAACTGTCCCACTACTCGGTAGGAACGGCTGATGTCGAGTATGCGTTCCCGTTCCTTCCCGAAGGCGAATACGGGGAACTGGAGGGGATCGCGCATCGCGGGAATTTCGATCTGCGGTCGCACATGGAAGGTAAACTGACAACTGACGAAACTGGATGCCTCGTTGTCGAAAAAGACGAAAACGGCCAGCCGAAGTATCGGGGATCAGGCAAAGACCTGACGTATTTCGACGACGAAGCGTTCGAGCGGGACAAGGAACGGCTTGGCGTGTCGTCCTTCAAGAAGTACGCGGAAGGGCGAGCGGGTGAAGCGGACCCGGGAGCGCCGTACCGGTTTATTCCGCATGTGATCGAGCCGGCGGCGGGGGCTGACCGGGCGACGCTGGCGTTTCTCTGCGAAGCGTATCATGAGGACGAACAGCCGGACGACAAAGGGAAGATGCAGCAGCGGGTTGTGATGCGGCTGCACCCGCGTCTCGCGCCGATCAAGGTGGCCGTGTTTCCCTTGCTCAAGAAGGATGGCCACCCGGAGAAGGCGCGAGAGATCTACACGGCGCTCAAGCAGGTGGGAGTCGCGTGCACGTACGATGAGCAGGCGGCGATCGGGAAGCGGTATCGCCGGCAGGATGAAATCGGCACGCCGTGGTGCATCACCGTCGACGGCGACACGATGTCGGACGGGACCGTAACGCTTCGCGACCGCGATTCCCTGGAGCAGATCCGGTTGCCGGCCGAGGAGATCGTGGGCGAGATCCATCAGCGGATGATGGGGTAGGTTCACGCACCTGCCTGGCCGTTGCCGTTTTCGGCGGAGGTTGTGACGTAGCTGCGTTCGGTTGCGGGGCCGATGAGTTCGGTCAGTTCGTCCTTGCCGAGCATCTCGTTTTCGAGCAGGCCCTGGGCAATGCGATCGAGTTTGTCCCGGTGAGTGTTCAGGATTTCGGTGGCGCGTTCGTGTGCGGCGTTGAGGAACCGCTGGATTTCCTGATCGATGAGGTGGGCCGTTTCCTCGCTGAACTGGCGGCTCTCGTGGATTTCCTTGCCGAGGAAGGGATGGTCCTCGCTGTTGCGGAAGGCGGCGGGGCCGATGACTTCGCTCATGCCCCAATGTCCGACCATGCGGCGGGCAAGTCCCGTGGCGCGCTTGAGGTCGTCTTCCGCACCGGCGGAGTATTCGTCGAAGACCAGTTTGTCGGCGGCGCGACCGCCGAGCATGACGACAAGTTCGGAATGCAGCCGCTTCTCGCCGATGCTGTAGCGTTCCTCCTCCGGCAGCAATTGAGTCACTCCCAGCGCGCGGCCGCGGGGGATGATCGTCACCTTGTGGACGGAATCGACGTCGGGCAGAAGCCAGGCGAGGAGCGCGTGACCGGCTTCGTGGTAGGCGGTCATCTGCTTCTCATGCGGACTGAGAACTTCTTCGCGCTTGGCGCCCATCAAGACGCGGTCGCGGGCAACGTCGAAGTCTTCTCGCGTTACGGCGTCGCGGCCTTCGCGCGTGGCGTTGAGAGCCGCTTCGTTGACGAGGTTCCGGAGGTCGGCGCCGGCAAGACCGATCGTTCCGGCGGCGACTTCTTCCAGGTTGACGTCGTCGGCGAGCGGGACTTTGCGGCTGTGAACCTTGAGAATCCCGAGGCGTCCTTCGCGAGTGGGGAGGTCGACCGAAACGTGACGATCGAATCGTCCGGGGCGGAGCAGGGCAGGATCGAGGACGTCCGGGCGGTTGGTGGCGGCGATCACGATGACGGCTTCGCTCTGCTGGAAACCGTCCATCTCGCTGAGGATCTGGTTGAGCGTCTGCTCCCGTTCGTCGTGCCCGCCGCCGAGGCCGGCGCCGCGGACGCGGCCGACGGCGTCGATTTCGTCGATGAACAGGATGCTCGGCGCGTTCTCCTTGGCGGTGCGGAACATGTCGCGGACCCGGCTGGCGCCGACGCCGACGAACATCTGAATGAACTCCGAGCCGTTGATCGAATAGAAGGGCACGTCGGCTTCGCCGGCGGTGGCGCGGGCCATCAGCGTCTTGCCTGTGCCGGGCGCGCCGTTGAGAAGGACGCCTTTGGGAATCTGGGCCCCCAGCCGCTGGAATTTCGCGGGATCCTTGAGGAATTCGACCACTTCCTGCAGTTCGCGTTTGGCGTGTTCCATGCCGGCGACGTCGTCGAAGCTGGTCCGGTTTTCGGTGGGGCGAAAGCGTTTGGCCGGGCTGCGTACGAAGTTTCCGAACATGCCCGACGAAAACGGGTCCGCCGAACGGCGCATGAAGAAGAAGAAGACCGCGAGAATAATCAGTAGCGGAAACAGGTAGATCAGCATCTGTCCCATCAGGCCGACGCTCTGGTTCTCCTCGGACATCGACACGTCTTTTTCGTGCAGCAAGTCGATGAGCGTGCGGTCTTCGAGGGTGGAGATGACGGTATTGAACCGCTCCTCAAGCGGGGGGGCCTCTTTGTCCTCCGCCTGTTTCGGGTTCTCCGGCACCTTTTTCCAGCGACCGATGAGATCGGGGGCAATGATCTCGACTTCCTTCACGTTTCCGGCTTCGAGCTGGTCAAGAAAGAAGCTGTAGTCGACGGTCGAGCCGAAGTTTTTGGGAGACTTGAAGTATTGCCAGACGAAGAGCAGCAGTATTCCCAGGAGGACGAGCAACCAGACGGTGGGGGGACCGCTGCGGGCCGGGGCGTCTTCGGGAGATCGGGCGCCTCCCGATCGATCGACCGGACGCTCTCCGCCGTCGGATTGATCGGGCGCTTCCGAATGCAACGTCTCGTGGTCGTCGGCCATGCTTTCTCCGGCTCTCTGTCAGTCGCTCCCTCACGCACCACGGGACACCCATCGGACGGCTGGCCGGAGCGCGAACCTTCGGCGGCGTCAGCAGTTGAGTCGACCGACGCGCAAGCGGCAGCGTAGCGAACCGGACAAGTCGCCGCAAATGGATGCAGAATTCGCCGTTGGGCGATTGCGGCCAGTCTTCGGGCGTCAAGATGGCGTTCGACTCGACTTGTCAAACGCCGAATCGAGCAGCGGTCCCGTAAACTGGGCGGGCTCAACTGCCGCAGCGTTTTTTCAATCGCTCGTAGTCGTCGGGAGTGTCGAGATCGACAAAGATGTCGGTTGAATCAACGTCCACCTGACGGACGTGGCCCGAGAACTGCCTGAGCAACCAATTGACGCCTTGATCGGCGGGAATCCGTTCGACTTCGCGGGCGAGGGGCCAACTGAAAACCGTGGGATGACCCCGTCGTCCATGACGGGACGGGACGACGATTCCCGTGGGGTTCGCTGCAAATTCTCTGAGCAATGCAGAGACAATCTCGGAGTCGAGCAGGGGATGATCGGCAGGGCAGAGCAGCCAGCCGTCTGTCTCCTGCGGGAAGGACTCATCGACGATCGCATCGAGCAGTTTCTGGACGCTCTGCCGCATGTCGCGCGTCGCTTCCGGAGTGATGACCGCCCGTCCGGAATGTTTTTGCACCTCATCGATGAGGGCTTGATCGTCGGCACGGACGAGCACATAAGTCGCGGCAACGCCGGAGGCGGCCAGTGCCTGCAACACGCGGGCGATGACGGTGGTCTCACCGAGCGGAAGCATCAGTTTGGGACGGCCCATCCGCCTGGAAAGACCGGCTGCGGGAATGACCGCGAAAACTCGCCGTGGCCGGGGAGAAGCCGTCACAATCTAGTGGTCCGTCAATTCAGATTCTTGGGCTTGAGGGGTTCTCACGGGAGCACGAATCCCGCATGGTTTCGTGCGGTTCTGCAGTCTGGCCCACCCGCATAAACAGCCCTGACAGGGCACTATGCCCTGTCGGTCATTCGGCCGGGGACACCGGGGGCGCCTGCTGCAAGTGCTCCACGCGGCGGTATCGGGTGAGATCCGGCTCCCATTTGCTTTCCGCCGGTTGGAGGGCCCGGTGGAACGTTCCATACTCGAAGACATGCACGATTTCGCGGCTTGCGCCGGCGTCGATGACGCGCGTGGCGGTCGTCCTGAAGGTCTCAGGATCGAGGATCACCTGCAACCTCGACAGATTATAGCGTGATTCCTGCGTCGCGGGTTGTCCCTGCAGGATGATCTGACGAGGACTCTGCCTGAGAATTGACCAGTGGTAACGAGAGAGAAAGTCCTCATTGTGGACGTCGACCACGCCGGGCAGCACCCGCTGGGGCGCCGCCATCCGCGCCCAGACGAAATCCCAGGAGCCGACCGTCCGAACTTCGCTGTCGAGCGACTCGGGAACCGGGACCATCTGATAGGTCCGCGCCTGTTCGTCGAGCCAGACGACATGCGTGCCGTTCCAATAGTAGGCGACTGGATCGTCGGCGACGATGGCATAGGGCCGCCCCTGTTTGTCGAGTTTCTGCGAGGGGCCGCCGAGGCCGGCCTTCACCGGTTCGACGACGTACAACCCACGGTTGGGCGCCTCAAAGTGAAAGCGGCCGACAGCGCGCTGTTCGGTCAGGAACACCGAATCATATGTGAAGCGTTTGAATGTTCCGTCGACGGCGCGGACGTCGTGCATCGCCTGCGCCCAACGATCCAGAATCACCTGCACGTCGCTTGCCGCGGGAACTTCCAGTAGATCGGCCGGTTCAACAAAGTTGGCCGCAAGCCGGATCTGCGAGTCTGTCGACCGGAACCCGGCCGTGGTGACGATTCCGCCGCCTGCGGACGGCGCGGCGGGCGGTTGAATTGCATGCGGTCTTGGCCGCCCTTCGCGGTCGAAGAAAACGACCGACTGCACTTCCCAGGTTGCCGCGTCGAATTGCACGTCGACGGCTGAGTAGAACAGCCGCGTGAGTTCATCCCGCGGAACGCCTCGCATCACGACGCGACCGAACGATCCGGAGCGGTCGACCCATGTGAATCGACGAATCAACTGATCGGCCTGCACCGGGCCGTAGAGGTCCGCCGCGGTCTGCAGTTCATGGGCCGTATACTTTTCCTCGATCCCGGTGAAGTCGACATCCGGTCGCAGCGGACTTCTCTCAGCCGAGGCGCGTTCCCAGGCGGCGAGTCGGACCACAATCTGTTCGGCAGGGTCGCCGCCCCAGCCTGTGGTTGTCGTCGCGCAACACAGCAAACACAACGTGGCGATTCGCAAAGTTTTCTGATGCATGGGGGCCTCGCGACGGGACCGTCGCAGCGGTGGGAGACTGGAGCCAGTGACACGGAGTCGTGTCGCGGCCTGGTCGCGTTTTTTCCTGTGCAGACAGGTATTCGCGCTGCCGGAAACGCCGCGCTCAATGGAAATGGTCTGAAACAGGCTCTGACAGGGGACTCGACGGACGCGCTCCGCCGGAACGCAAAGGTCCGAAGGCGGAGCCCGGAAAGGGGCGGGAATCTAGCACAGGGCGTGAGAATCAGGAAAGAGGGGATTCCGTCCGCCCGAGTTCGAGTGTTTGAGTGAGGCCCGATTCCCCACAAACAACGCGACACGGACATCGAACGCGCGACGCCACGGATTCACGAGCAGGCGCGGGCGGGGCGCCTCAAGCGGGAGTCCGCCCGAAAATCATGACGGTGATGTCGTCGTTCTGCGGGCGGCCGGCCGCATGGCGGCGGACGTCTTCCCGGAGCGCCGGTCCGAGTTCGAGGACGCGCCCCGAGGAAGCGGCGACGAACTCCCGCAGACGCTCGAGGCCGTAGAGTTCGCTTTCGTGATTCATGGCCTCGCTGACGCCGTCGGTGTAGATGACGGCGCAATCTCCGGGACCGAGTGAACATTCGGCCGCCTCGAAAGGAAATCCTTCGACGACGCCCACGGGGACGCCGACAGTGCTCTCGTCCAGTTCTTCAACTTCACCGGAGGCCCTGCGAATCATGGGGGACATGTGGCCTGCGTTGACGATGGAGAAGGTGTGTTGGGCGGGATTGAGGACGACGAGCACGAATGTCACGAAACGGCCTTCGACGGCCTTGGCGCACATGTGGTCGTTGATCCGGGCCACGGCCTCCGCCGGATCTTCCACGTATTCCACAATGTTGCGAACGGCGCTGGAAAGCCTCGACATGACGAGTGAGGCGGGGACGCCTTTGCCGGCCACGTCGCCGAAGGCGAGCACGATGCGTCCGTCGGGAAGCTCGATGACGTCGTAGTAATCGCCTCCGACGGCCTGAGCGGCTTCGTACGAGGCGAAGAACTCGTAGCCGTCGCAGTGCGGCATCTCCTCGGGCAACAGGGCGCGTTGGACGCTCCGCGCGATGTCCATTTCGGCGTCCTGCTTCTGCTTCTCGACGTGCGAGGCGAGCAGGCGGGCGCTCTCGTAACTCATGGCGGCCTGACCGGCGACGGCGACCATCAGGTCGAGATCGTCGGGTTTGAACTGCGCCATGGGGTTCTGGGTGTCGATGTTGATGACGCCGGTCGGTTCTCCCTCCAGGCTGAGCATCGGGACGCACATCATGGAGCGGATGGTGAGGGCGGAAATGGACTCGCTCGCCTGAAACCGGGCGTCGCTGGCGGCGTCGGCAGAGAGGATCGCCTGTTTCTGCTCGAGCACCTGCTTGAGAATGGTGCGGCTGACCTTGACGGAGTCGTCGTCGCTTTCCCGTCGATGCTTGATCACGCGGGGGACCATCTTTCCGGACGATTCCTCCTTGAGCAGGATGCAACCTCGGTCGGCGTGCGGAAAGATCTCGAAGAGGGAGTCGAGGACCTTCGGCAAGAGGGAGTCGATGTCGTGCGTCCCGACCAGCGAACGGCTGATATCGAGGACGGCCTTGAGCTTGGCCTGGGGTTGGACGTCGAGCAGTCCGAAGCCGCCGGTCGCGCCGACGGTGCCCATAATGGTTGAACTGGCGTCGTCAGCCGTGACGTCGAAGCGGAAGGCGTCGTCCACGACCTCCTTGACGGCGGAACTGTCCTCGCCGTCGTCGGTCTCGAAGCGCAAGAGAACGGGGCCGAGCTTGATGCGATCATCATGCTGCAGGGTCACCGGTTCGCTGATCCGCTTCCCGTTGACGAACGAACCGTTTCCGCTGCCAAGATCTTCCAAGACGAAGCTGTTCGCGCTGCGGACGACGCGGGCGTGCTTGCGCGAGACCATGTTGGACTGGAGCTGGATATCACACTCGGGCAACCGGCCCAGCACGACCTCTTCGCCGTCGAGTTCGTACGGAGTCGCCTCTCCGCCCTGCAGCATGACCAACCTGGACATAATTCGCCGATCCTCGTCTGAACTCGCCAGCCCCCGGAACTCCAACCGAGGGCCGCCGACAACAATGGACAGAGTGACGATGGCGGAGGTCGCCAGCGATCACCGGGCCGTGTGGGACGTGGCCGTTCCTGATCTACTGTGCTGCGAAAATCCGCTCGACGTTTCCTCGAAGAACCTGTTTGCCCAGGTCGATCGCCTGCTCCTCGCTCCATCCCCGTCCCATCACGAAATCGCCGGCCAGGACGGAGGACAGCACCCGACGGTACATACGGAACTTCGGGAGTGCAAATTCGAGTTTGTACATGTCGCTGTAGTAGCCGATTTGCTTGGTTCGTGGGACCGCCTCGAGCCGGGCGCGGGTGTCGAGTTCGATGTACGTCGGGATGTTCGAATACCACCAGTGAGCGTTGGTCACGACGTTGGGAAAAATCCAACTGTAGCTGACGAGTTCCTGGTTGCTGGTCTGGGCCAGGACTGAAATGGGGAACATGACCTGCGGAAAGGCGTTGAAGAGTTGCTTGTACTGGATCAGCGAGACGCGACTGTCAAAGAGGTCCTGTCCCTGATGAACGCCCGCCGGATAGACGCCGCGATTCACCCCGATCATCAAGTCGAACGGCAACCGGTATTCGACGCACATTTCCGCCAGTGTCCAGAAGACATAGCGGCTGAGGCAGGTCGCCTCGTCGGCGGACAGGGAATCGCCGGAGGACAGCTTGCTCAATACGGGATCGGCCGTTGACGTTTCGATGCGTTCCGGTGAGAAGGTGGGCGGCAGGGAGATGGCGCAGGCTCTCGCGCCGCGGCTCTTGAAGTGTTGAAACAGCCGGCCGATTTGCAGGACGAGCGAGGCGGCATCGCCCAGTTCCATGTCGGTCGCCCGATTCAACCGCTCGCGAACTTCGGGTTTCTGCAGCGCGAAGACGAGGTCGTCGGTGCGCAGACAGGGGATGTACACGTCCGTATTGAAGCCGTCGAGCGGATCGTCGAAGTCGTTGGTGAGGAAGACCTGTTCGAGCCCGCTCTGCTCGAGCACCTGCTGCTCCCAGTCGGTTTCGGCCATCTTGTTCTCGGCCGCGTCGTAGACCGACTCCCAGTTGTCTTCAGTGATCCGTTCTCCGGTGAATCCGAAGAATTCGCGACACATTTCAACCAGCCAACTGACCTGAATCGTGTTGTCGAGGTCGGCCAGTTTGGGAATCAGGCGGGCGACCTTCTCTTTCGGCGGCAGGTCCGGCTCTTCGATCTGTTCTCGCGGCAGGCCGGCCGAATGAGCGAGTTCGGTGTAGTAGTGATATCCGAGGATGTCGGCGAGCGTCGTCGAAGCGGCCGCGTGGGGATTGATGTGCGTGTGAGGATCGATCAGCGGCAATCGCTCGAGTTCCGCAAAGATGCGAGCCCTGAGTTCGTCGCTCATCGGAGTGCCCGTTGGTTGGGAGGTGAAGGAATTGGCCGGCGCTCTGCCGGTCGATGCCGCCGTACGACGTTCCCGGTCGAGCGCGAGGCCGGTGGGAGTCGTCGCAGCCGACCTTTGTGTTGTACCGCGTGCGAAACAAGCCCCGCAAGCGACTGCCCCAGTGTGATCGGTTGTTTCACTCTGGGTAGACCTGTTCACGGGAGGGCTCCCGCCGAGCCGGAATTTCCATGCAGCGTTCAACTTGCTGCGCGGCTCAGCCGGAGCTTCGCCCTCCCAAGGTTTCCCCAGTCAAGCGTCGGAAAGCACGTTCTCCGAGATGACGCGGTCGTACGGAAAAAACGGCGGGGACGGCCGTTGACGGGCATGGGCAACCGGGAGACTTCTCCTGATGAGGGAAAACTCTCGGAATTTTTCCGCTTCTCCCGATTTCGTGACCTAGTGTATCGAATAGGCAGGAAGA
>ERZ869936.1604-NODE-1604-length-15631-cov-5.095018_pt1 | contig 15631 bp, 14 predicted proteins | sample MGYA00520876_ERZ869936 | MGnify/ENA primary metagenome ERZ869936 (study PRJEB32218, sample SAMN09650985) | biofilter metagenome | isolation source: enrty point of leading RO module | place: Saudi Arabia: Thuwal, RO plant located on Red Sea | collected 2016-02-17 ...
AATTCCCCCGCGTGGGTTTCAGCGCTTTCTCGGCCATTGGGTAAGAAGCCATCAAGGTGTCGATAGCCCAAGACACAAAACTACGGAACTCCGCCCATCCCCCATAAGGTGGGACTATGTTGACAGTCATTAGGCCGGGTCCGATCTGAACAAGAGGCCAACCTGCCTGCTTCGGGCGCAGCCGCAAATGCGGTTGATCAGCCACAAATTCGACCGGAATCTCTGAAGGCACTAGTTTCTCAACGATTGGAAGCCTGCCGTGTGTGGCCTCCAAAAAGCTATCCCGAAAAAGGTCGTAGTAAGGGTCAATTGCGGCGTTCGGAGCAGACGTTAGCGGCTTAAGAGCCCAATGAAGTTCGAGAATAACTTCAACAAGAGGTGGTTTTTCGTAGATGAAATCTTCCATCAAACTAAACTGCACCAATACATAGTCGCCCCCTCTCGTGCTTATGCACGACCGCCTAAGCCACTTGGATTAAGTAGTGGAAGAATCGCCGCTTTGCCAGTGACTGCTCTTTTTTTTACAGAGTTTACTGGGAATTTCCGCGTTAGCAACTGACTTCCGTCCCCTCCTCACGCACGCAACAGCGTCCGCGTAATACAGAGGGTGAGGACGGGCGCGAAGCCCTACACGTCGCGACCACCCAGAGCGCGGCAGCGGTCCGAAACCGCGTCGCCATGCTCTTTAGTCTAGGCTGATTCCCGTGATCTGGAGCGGGTAGCGGGAATCGAACCCGCACTTCAGGCTTGGGAAGCCGGCGCGCTACCACTACACCATACCCGCGTTCTATGGCAGTGGTAGCATAGCCAATGCCGTCCGCAAGCACCGAAGTGCCGCTGTTCACGCAATGGGGCGTCGGGCTCTCGGGTCAGGTGTAGTTGTCGATGGTGTCGTCCAGACTTTCCCCGGTCAGTTCGCAATACTTCTTTAGTGCCCCTTGAAGGGTGAAGTACTGGTGTTCGCTGCGGTGAACAAAAAGTTCACCCCGAATAGTGATCATCGCCACGGCCCAATCCTTGATCGCGTCAACTTCTGCAGCGCGGGTAAGGACGACCAGCCCGTCTTCCACCAGTGCGCACTGGACAACCAAGCTTTGGTAGATGTCGTTTCGGGCAAAGACCTCACCGAACCGTAGGTTTTGGACGTATCGCTCCAAGCCGTCTTCTGACACCGCCTCCGGGCATCCAGGAAACTCTGTTGGCACCTTCCATTTAACTTGGATCGCCGACGGCGTCAGGCTTTCGTATTCTTCCGGTTCCGGTTCAAAGTCCGCACGTTCGCGTGTTCCATACAGCCATTCGCCGATTGCGCCGCCACTGGGGACCGAACCGCTTCTGGCCCATGTTTCGAACCGATCCTTGGTTTTGGCGGCTTCGTCCTTCGACACCGTCCGCATCCATGAAACGTCGGGTAGTGACATGTCGCCTATTGGCTTCGAAGGGTCTTCCAGAAAGGCTTCAATCGACCCATAGGCCAGTTCTATGCGACGCGCTGTGACCTCGTTCAGCAACGCGTTTTCAAGCCTTGTAAGCCAGCGCAGGTTCTCGGGTCTGTTGTTCGCCCGATTGGTGTCAATGTGATCGACGACGTGTTGGTCTGTTGGCGGTGGGCCGTTGAAGGCGGTACAGACGATGCGATGGACCGGGACACCGGCCAGAAGATGGTATCCGGTGGTAAGGTTCTGCCGACCGAAGGTCCAAGTCTTGTCCAGCGGGCGGGCCCGCTTTCCGAATTCGTTCAGACGGTACACCGCACCATTGTCACGGACGCGGTATCGTTCGCCGCGGTATTCCACTTCGACTTCGGTTTCGTAGACTTCCAGCAGATGGTTTTGATCGCCCTCGGGCGTCTTTTGGGATGGCATCACACTCTCCGGTGCATTAGGTGTCTCGGCCTTCCCCGGTAACTGCCCGGTGCCGGTTCTTGTCGGCAGACGTGAAGCAAGGCGTCCGGCGCTGCCTTATGCTCTGGACGCGTCGGTAGATTGACTTACGGTATGGTCAGAAGTCAATCCAAGTTGAACAGGACTTAGCCTGCAGACGCGCAACCAATGATCTAGGTGGCGACCTTGATTTTGTATTTCATATCCTTTAATGCAGAATGGCTGCAGCGTGGAGCAAGTCACTGTAAATATTCATGGAATATGGATAATTTGAAGCTTCCCAAGCTTAAGACGAGGGTTCGATTCCCTTCACCCGCTCCATGCTTTCCGACAGCGTTCGCAGCTTTTGGCCTTCGCGCTACACCGCGAGGTCAAGTGTCTGTTTTGGCGCGATTTTCCCTGTCGGCAAAACGTATGCAAAGTGTATGGCAAGTGTATGGCACCGCGTCTGGCAGACGGCATTTCGGGAGCTTTGCGAGCGCAGATCTGACTTGAAACGGGTTTATGATTTGACATGAGCGATTTTCGACACGTTCTTGATGCAAATGCCATGGCGGAACTCGGCTTGCCCGACTGGCCCTATGGCATGAAGGACATGGTGAGGTTTTCTGAACTCGATCCGCTGAACCACGTCAACAACGCCGCCTATCTCAGCTGGTTCGAGACGGCGCGGATCGGCTATATCATGGAATACGGCCTGACCGGCATGACCCATACCGACGCCGATCCCCAGATCGTGGTGCGCCGGCAGGTGGTGGACTACCTGAAACCCATCTTCTTCGGCGAGACCTACGTGACGGCGATGCGGACGACGCGGATCAAGCCGTCGAGCCTGACGATGGAATACGGCGTCTTCGTCGGCACCGAGGTTCGCGCCACCGGCGAGACGGTGATCGTCAGCTTGTCGCAGGACGGCCGCGCGCGGCAGCCGTGGCGGACCGAAGCGATTGCCCTGATGATCGAGCGCGACGCAGCAAAACCCGTCGGCTTCGACTGAGTACGACTACGGGTTCTTCACGTGCGCTTGGGGTTCTTCACGTGCGCGTGATGCCCGTGCGCTGCGCGAAACTTTCTTCCCGGCCTCCCGTGCTTTCCGATGTCCGCGTCGATGAAGGCGCACAGAACCGAGGAGGACCTACACATGAATCGTACAAGGATAACCCTGGCGGCACTGCTTCTGAGCGCCGCGCCGGCAATGGCCGAGAACCCGATGGTCGGCGGCGCGCCTATGATGGAAACGATGAACATCGTCGAGAATGCGGTCAACTCGGCCGATCACACGACGCTGGTCGCCGCCGTTCAGGCCGCCGGTCTTGTCGAGACTTTGCAAGGCCCGGGCCCGTTCACCGTGTTCGCACCGGTCAACGACGCCTTCGCCGCCCTGCCCGCCGGAACTGTCGACACGCTACTGATGCCCGAGAACAAAGACATGCTCGTCAAGGGACTGACCCCGCATGTCGTCGCCGGGGATCTGTCAGGTCAGGAAATTGCCCGCCGCGCCCGTGCGTTTTCGGATGGTTTTTATCACATGCAGGCTGTCTCGGGCGACGCCTTGTCGGCGCAGGTCCGGGGCCGCAACCTGTACATCTATGACGAAAGCGGCCAGGCCGGACGGATCACGATCAGTGACGTCAACCAGTCGAATGGCGTCATTCACGTGGTCGATACCGTTCTGGTGCCAAAGTGACGTGACCTCCAGCGGCGCGCTCGTGTCATGGCGCGCCGCGAACGCCCGGTGCCGATTCAATCGGAGTGGCGTTGGACATACTCGACCAACTGCGCGGTCGAGCCGTCCTTGTCTTCGGCGCTTTCCTCGCCCGCCACGATGGGACCAAGCGCGTTGGCCAGTTCCTTGCCCAGCTCAACGCCCCACTGGTCGTAGCTGTTGATCCCCAGCATGGCGCCTTCGACGAAAACGCGGTGCTCGTAGAGCGCGATGATCTGGCCCAGGACGAAGGGCGTCAGCTTGGGATAGACCAGCGTGGTGGACGGCCGGTTGCCGGTAAAGACGCGGTGGCGGGCCTGCCGTTCCAACTCGTCGCCCTCGAACTTGCCCTTAAGCATGTCGCGCGCCTGATCCAGGCTGCGGCCTTTCATCAGTGCCTCGGACTGGGCCAGACAATTGGCGACCAGAAGCTGGTGCTGGTGGGCGAGTTCCTCCTCGAAGCCTTCCGCGCCCACCATGAATTCGCAGGGCACCGTACGGGTGCCCTGGTGGATCAACTGGTAGAACGCGTGCTGGCCGTTGGTGCCGGGTTCGCCCCACACGATGGGACCGGAGTGAACGGCAAGCGACGCGCCGTCCATCGAGACGCCCTTGCCATTCGATTCCATCTCGAGCTGTTGAAGATAGGCCGGAAGTCGCGACAGACGCTGTTCGTACGGCAGCACGGCGCGCGTGGCATAGCCCAGGCCCTGATTGTGCCAGATGCCGGTCAGCGCCAGCATGACGGGGATGTTGTCCTTCGGCGCTGCGGCGCGGAAATGCTGATCCATCGCTTCGCCGCCGGACAGGAACGCGCGGAAGCCCTTGGCCCCGATGGCGATCATCAGTCCCAGGCCGATCGGCCCCCACATGGAATAGCGTCCGCCGACCCAATCCTCGAAGCCGAAGACGCGGGACGGGTCGATGCCGAAGGCAGCGGTCTTGTCGGCCGCCGTGGACAGCGCCGCAAAATGCCCGCCCGCGTTGTCCTGACCGACCTTGGACGCGATCCAGTCGCGCGCTGTCTGGGCGTTGGTCATCGTCTCGATGGTGGTGAAGGTCTTGGACGCGACGATCACCAGCGTCGAGGCGGCGTTCAGCGGCAGGAGCACGTCGTGGACATGCGCGCCGTCGACGTTGGACACGTAGTGCAGGCGCGGGCCGTCGCGGTACGGGGCCAGCGCCAGTGTCGCCATTGCGGGGCCCAGGTCGGAGCCACCGATGCCGATGTTGACGACATCGGTGAACTGCCTGCCGCCGGGGGTGGTGACGGACCCGTCGCGAAGGCCCTCGGCGAAGGTCTCCATCCGGTCGAGCGTGCCGAGGATACCCGGCATCACGTCCTGGCCGTCGACCTTGACCGGATCGCCCGAGAGGTTTCTGAGCGCGGTGTGAAGAACCGCCCTGCCCTCGGTCTCGTTGATCTTTTCGCCCGTGAACATCGCCTCGCGGCGGGCGGGCACGCCGGCGTCCTCGTACATCGAGATCAGCAGGTCGCGGCCCGCGGCGTCCATCGCGGTCTTGGAATAGTCGAACAGAAGATCGCCCGCGCTGACCGAGAAATCGGAGGCGCGGTCGGCGTCGTCGAACCGGGCGATGATCGGCGTCTCGGCGGCGTGATTGGCGGCCTTCGCCAGACGGGTCCAGTCCATGATTTCCTCCTGTCAGGGCGCCCAGTGGATGGTGGCGGATCCGAGGACCAGCGCGATCGGGGCCTCGCCGGGCGGCAGTTTGCGGGCTTTTTCGATGGCGGCGCGCTTCTCGTCGCCGGTGATGAGGACGTGGGTGTTCATGGCATCCGTGAGGACCGGCGCGGTCAGGGTCACGCGGGGTTCCGGCGCGCCCGGTGCGCGCATCGCCATCACGGGCGGCGCGTCGGAGGCCAGAGCGTCGGCCAGACGGTCGGCACCGGGAAAGAGCGAGGCGGTGTGCATGTCGGCGCCCATGCCGAGAAGGAGAACCGAGATCGGCAGGACGGGGCGAATGGTGTCGGCCACGTCATCGAGCGCCTCTTCCGGCGTCTCGGTGGGGCGGTAGAGCGGGACGTAGCGCGCCTCGGCCGCGCGCTCGACCAGCAGGCGCTGGCGCAACAGACGGGTGTTCGAGCGGTCGTGATCCTCGGGCACCCAGCGTTCGTCGGTCAGCATGACGTGGACGCGGGACCAGTCGAGGTCGGCATCGCAGAGCGCGTCGAAGAGCGGTCCGGGCGTGGTGCCGCCGGGAACGGCGAGCGACGCGACATCGTTACCCGTGAGCGCCGTCTTGATCTCGCCCGCGATCTTGTTCGCCAGGTCGATCATCATCATCTCGGCATCCGGATACTCGACCAGGTTCACGCCTTGATCTCCCTCCACTTGCGGCCTTCACGGTGCATCAGCACGGCTGCGTCCTCGGGACCGGTCGAACCGACGTCGTAGGGCTTGGGCCGGTCGCCGCGCTCGGTCCAGCCCTCGATCAGCGGATCGGTCCAGGCCCAGGCCGCTTCGACCTCGTCGCCCCGCATGAACAACGTCTGATTACCACGGATCACGTCCATGATCAGCCGCTCATATGCATCCGGTGCCTCGTCGACGTCGGGTCCCAGCGCGTCCTTGAAGGACATGTCCAGGGGTACATCGACAAGACGCATTCCCCCCGGCCCCGGTTCCTTGATCGTCACCCGCAGCGTGATGCCCTCGTTGGGCTGAAGCCGGATCGACAGGATGTTCCGGTGCCGGCCCAGTTCCTGGCCGAAGATCGAGTGCGGCGCGTCCTTGAAAACGATGGCGATCTCGGAGGCGCGCGCCTTGAGGCATTTGCCTGTGCGCAGATAGAATGGCACGCCAGCCCAACGCCAGTTCGAGACCTGGAGCTTCATGGCGATGAAGGTCTCGGTGATGCTGTCGCCTTCGATCTGGTCGAGATAGCTTTCGCCCTTTTCGTCCGACACGTACTGTCCGCGCACGATGTTCGACGGCTCCACGGGTTCGAGGGCACGGATGACCTTGAGCTTCTCGTCCCGGACGGCGTCGGGATCGAAGCGCGAGGGCGGCTCCATCGCGATCAGGCAGAGAAGCTGCATCAGGTGGTTCTGCACCATGTCGCGCATCGCGCCGGACTTGTCGTAGTACTCGGCACGGCCATTGACGCCCACGGTCTCGGCGACCGTGATCTGGACGTGATCGACGTATTGCGCGTTCCACAAGGGTTCGAACAGCACGTTGCCGAAGCGGACCGCCATCAGGTTCTGGACCGTCTCCTTGCCGAGATAATGGTCGATCCGGTAAATCTGGCTTTCGTCGAAATGATCGCGCAGCGTCTGGTTCAGCGCACGCGCGCTTTCCAGATCGCGACCGAAGGGTTTCTCGACCACGATCCGGCAGTGCTCGCCCGCACATTTGTGATCGTGCAGTCGCTCGGCCAGGGGGCCGAACAGCGACGGCGCGACCGAGAAGTAGAAGGCGCGGATGTTGTCGCTGCTTAGAAGCCTGGCCAAGTCCGACCAGCCGTCGGATCCGGTGGCGTCGACGCGGACATAGTGGATGGTCTCGAGGAATTCCTTGACGACATTCGTCGGGCGCTGGTCCTTGTCGATGAATTCTTCCAGGGCCGCCTTGACGTCCTTGCGGTATGCCTTGTCGTCCAGTTGAGACCGCGCCGCGCCGATGATGCGGCTCTTGTCGGGCATCTGGCCCGCCTGGAAGCGGCGGAATAGACCGGGAAGGATCTTGCGCCGGGCCAGGTCGCCCGTGCCGCCGAAGATGACGAGGTCGAAGGGATCGACCGGAATGACGCGCGAGACCATGACACACCTCCAGTCCTTACGCCTGCTTTCGCAGTCGCGGCGTTACCGCTAACGGTACTTCCATCGGCGGCATAGGCCCACCGCGCCTGAAAGTCCAGTGTCTAGCGGACAGATCACATCTCTGTCACGAGCCGCGGGTTTTTCTTTTCCGTTTTGGTGCTTCTGTCTAGGTAAAGGGTCGAACGGCGAAAGAAAATTCATGAAAGACAATCTCGAGCAGGACGGCGCGCGGAAGAAGTTCGCAGATCCCCTGGTAACCGCCAAGGGCGAGGAACGCGCCGAGGTCCGCCTAACACATCCCGAGACGCTGTGGTTCAACACCGGCACGCTTTGCAACATCGCGTGCGTGAACTGCTATATCGAGTCGTCACCGACGAACGACCGGCTGGTCTATCTCACCGCCGACGAGGTCAGCGAATATCTGGACCAGCTTGAGGCGCGGGCCTGGGGCGTGCGCGAGATCGGCTTCACCGGCGGCGAACCCTTCATGAACGCCGAGATCATCGAGATGGCGCGCAGGTCGCTGGCGCGCGGTTACGAGGTGCTGATCCTGACCAATGCCATGCGCCCGATGATGCGCAAGTCGATGCGCGCCGGCCTGACGGATCTGCGGGCCGAGTTTGGCGAGAGGTTGACGCTTCGGATCTCGCTGGATCACTGGGACGCGACGCGCCATGACGAGGAGCGGGGTGCGGGGTCTTTCGAAAAGACACTGGAAGGCATGCGCTGGCTGCGGGATGCCGGAATCCGCATGGCGGTGGCCGGCCGGGCGCTGTGGCACGAAAGCGACCAGGCGGCCCGTGCGGGCTATGCCGCGCTCTATGCGCGCGAGGGGTTCGCCGTCGACGCGGACAATCCGGGGCAGACCGTCCTGTTTCCCGAGATGGACGAGACGGCGGACGTGCCGGAGATCACCACCGCCTGCTGGGGCATCCTGAAGAAGTCACCGGACACGGTGATGTGTTCGTCCTCGCGGATGGTGGTCAAGAGAAAGGGCGCCGCGCGCCCCGCCGTCCTGGCCTGCACGCTTCTGCCTTACAGCCCCGAGTTCGAGTTGGGCGAGACGCTGGAGGAGGCCGAGCGTCCGGTCCGGCTGAACCATCCCCATTGCGCGAAGTTCTGCGTCCTGGGCGGGGCCAGCTGTTCGGCCTGAGGGGGCGCTGCCCCCTCGCCGCCCGAGGCGGCTCATCCCCGGGATATTTTCGGGCCGATGAAGCGCAATTTGAATTGAATTCTATCTACTTGCCGTCATGGCGCAGAGAAGCTCGAACATGATCGAGGCGCCGAGGAAGGCGGTGGCGCCCGTCGGATCGAAGGGTGGCGAGACCTCGACCAGATCCGCGCCCCGGATGTCGAGACCATGGAGGTGGCGGCAGACCTGAAGCGCCTCGAACGAATTCGGCCCGCCGACTTCGGGCGTGCCGGTGCCGGGCGCAAAGGCGGGGTCCACGAAGTCGATGTCGTAGCTGACGTAGATCGGGGCGCTGCCCACGATCTCGCGCGCCTCGGCCATGACATCGGCGATGCCGCGGGCGATCAACTCCTCGATCCGGATCACGCGGACGCCCGCACCGGCGGCGAAATCGAGATCCTCGCTGTCGTACATCGTGCCTCGAATGCCGATCTGGACCACGCGCTTGGGGTCCAGAAGCCCCTCCTCCACCGCGCGTCGGAAGGGGGTGCCGTGGGTGTACATCTGGCCGTCGAAATAGCTGTGATAGAGATCGGTATGGCTGTCGAAATGGATCATGCCGAGGGCCGCGTCCGCCGCGATGCCGCGCAGGATCGGCAGCGAGCAAAGGTGATCGCCGCCGGCGGTCAGGGGGCGGATGTCATTGGTTTTCAGCGTCTTGTAGAACGAAGCGAACCTTTCCAGCGTGTCTTCGATGCTGGCAGGGTTGGGGCCGACATCGCCCAGATCGGCGCAGTGCGCCGTCTCGAACGGGCGCTGGCCGGTGACGGGGTGCTGGGCGCGGATCATCGTGGACGCGTCGCGCAACTGGCGCGGCCCGTGGCGCGGGCCCGGGCGGTTGGTGGTGCCGCTGTCCCAGGGCGCGCCGACGAGGCCGATCGCGACCTCGCCGAAGCGGTCGTGGCCGGGAGGCACGTGGGGCAGACGCATGAAGGTCGGGATGCCTGCGAAACGCGGCAGGTCGAATCCCGAGACGGGGATGAAGAAATCGTCGCCCATCAGTTCTGCGTCATTCGTCCAGTTCGGCGTCCCAGTAGAGGAAGTCGAGCCAGGTCTCGTGCAGGTGGTTGGGCGGGAATTTGCGGCCCCGGTTGCGCAGTTCCTCGGCGCCCGGCTGGCGCGGCGGTCGGCGCAGCGCCATGCCCGCCTGCCTGAGAGACTTGGACCCCTTCCTGAGGTTGCAGCGCGAGCAGGCGGCGACGACGTTCTCCCAGCTTGTGATGCCGCCGCGGGCGCGTGGCACGACATGGTCGAAGGTCAGGTCGCCCTTGGCGCCGCAGTACTGGCAGCAGAATTCGTCCCTCAGAAAAAGATTGAAGCGCGTGAAGGCCACGCGCTTCTGGGGTTGGATGTATTCCTTGAGGACCACGACCGACGGTATTCGGATCGTGGTCGAGGGGCTGCGCACCACTTCGTCGTATTCGGCCAGGATCTGGACGCGGTCCAGGAAGGCGGCCTTCACCGCCTCCTGCCAGGGCCAGAGCGACAGGGGATAGTAGGAGAGCGGACGGTAGTCGGCATTCAGGACCAGCGCCGGATGATGCCGGAGACTGTTCGGTTCACGCACAAAACTCGTCCTGAAATCGCCGTCCATCGCAGACTCCGTCTCCGCCCCGCTGCCTCTGTATTCTGGCGCCGAGGCGGGGGAACCCGCCCCGACCGTCACAGGCACTATATCTGGCGTTTGCCGCCTGACAAGCCCTTGATTTGGGGTACATCTAGACGCCAAAGATCACAGTGGCGTGACAGGGTACGGCACGGGCGGAGACCCGGCGTACGTCGCTTGCCGCATCGTCCCGGCGCCTACTCGACGCCCAGCTTGTCGCGCATGAAGGTCAGCGCCACCGAGAGACCGTCGGGCGCGATGCCGTGGGCGGTGCCCTGCATGACGTGGCCGTAGACTTCGAACCCGGCCGTCTGCAAGGCCTCGCCGGCGATCTGCATCTCCTGGAACGGCACCACGTCGTCGGCATTGCCGTGGATCAGGATGACGGGCGGTTTCGACAGAGCCTCGGTCGCCAGCGCCTCGGGAGACAGCAGGCGGCCCGAAAAGCCGACGATCCCGGCGATCGGCTCGGCCCGCCGGGGCGCGACGTGAAGGCTCATCATCGTGCCCTGGCTGAAGCCGAAGAGAATGAGGTTCTCGGGCGCGAGGCCCTCGTCGGCCAGCACCTTGTCGATGAAGGCGTCGAGCAGCTTGGCCGAGCGGCGCATGCCCTCGGCGGCGGCGGCCTCGGACGAGCCGTCGATCCAGGGGATCGGGAACCACTGATAGCCCAGCGGGTTCGCCATCGAGCGGTCGGGCGCGTCGACGGCGACGAAGACGGTGTCGGGCAGATGCTGCGCCAGCGGTTCGGCCAGACCCAGAAGGTCGGCGCCGTCCGCGCCATAGCCGTGGAGGAACACGACAACCGATGTATCGGCCCCGGAGGCGGAGGCGCGCCGCTTGAAATTCAACTCGCTCATCTGATCCCTTCCCGTTCCTTGGCCACGCGGTAGTAGGCCCAGAGAAGCCGGGCCGCAACCGCGCGCCAGGGCGTCCAGTCCTCGGCCATCTGCCGTAGTGCGCGCTCGGTCGGGCGTTCGGGCATGTCGAACAGGATGCGGGCGGATTCCTGCAACGCGAGATCGCCGGGCGCAAAGACGTCCGCCCGGCCAAGCGAGAACATGGCGTAGATCTCGGCGGTCCAGCGGCCGATCCCGGGCACTTCGGTCAGGGTGAGGATCACCTCGTCCGTCGGCATCTCGCGCAGGCGCGGATAGCTGATCCGGGCCTCGGCCAGCGCGCGGGCATAGCGCATCTTCTGGCGCGACAGGCCGCAGGCGCGCAACTCTTCGTCGCTTGCGCTCAGGATCTTGCGGGGGCCGGTCAGGCGGGCGGTCTTGAGCCGGCCCCAGATCGCATCCGCTGCGGCGACCGAGACCTGCTGGCTGACGATGGCGTCAAGCAGCGCCGGAAACCCGTCTTTGCGTAGTCGGAGCGGCAGGGGCCCGGTCTGATTCAGCGCGTGAGAGAACCGGGGATGGACCGAACACAGGTGCTCGGCCCCTTCTGCCAGGCACGAGGCGCCCCGGATCACGCGCTCCACGCGCGACGTCACATCCGGCGCCTGACCCAGGCCAGTGTTTCGGCTACGCTGGAGACCCGCGGACCCTCGGGCTGTTTCGGCCTGCGGATCATCGCGACGCGAAGACCCAGTTCCCGCGCTGCCTCGATCTTGGGCCAGCTTGCCGCACCTCCGGTATTTCTGGCGATCAGCCAGTCGACGCCAAGGCGCCTGAAAAGGCGCGTTTCGCCTTCGACCGTATAGGGTCCGGGATCGAAGAGAAAGTCCCCGTTCGGAAAGGGAAAGTCGCCGACAGGCCATTCCCTGACGCGGCAGACGATGCGCCGTCCCGACAGCGGCTCCAGATCGTCAAGGCGGCGACGGCCGGTGCCCAGAAATACGGTGGCCTCCTGGGGTATGTGCTGAGCGGCCTCGTTCTCGCAGTTCAGAAAGGTCCATTGGTCGCCGTCGCCCGGCACCCAGGTCGGGCGGACCAGGCGGATATGGTCGATGCCCAGATGTTCGGAAACGCGCGCCGAGCGCACGGCCATGTGCGTGGCGAAAGGATGCGTGGCGTCGATGACCGCGCGGAAATTCTCGCTGATGACCCAGTCGCGATAGGCCTCTTCGCCGCCCCAGCCGCCGATCCGAACGGGCCAGCCGAAGCTTTGCGGCCTTCGTCCCGCGCGGGAAAGCGAGACGGTCACGGACAGGCTGGGTTCCCGCCACAACGCCAGGGCGATGTGCCGCGCTTCCGCTGCACCTGCAAGCAACAGTATCCGAACCTGTGCCACGACCTCGTCCCGTATCTATCCCTGGCAAGAGATGTTCCCCAGCCGATACGTTTCGACGCGAGTTGCGGATCAATTTTTTCGCGCCGGATCGTCACAACGTCGATGACCGCTTGAAACCGCCCAAATGGCGGGCTACGCGGCGCAATGACCGATCTAAACGACAGCGTCGCGCGGCGCAACGTCCTTGTTCTGGCCGCGTGCAACGCCATCCTTGGCGCGCAACTGCCGATGATCTTCATCATCGGCGGGCTGGCGGGGCAGACACTGGCGCCGAACGCCTGTTTCGCCACATTGCCGATCTCGATGATCGTTCTGGGCTCGATGCTGGCCGCGACGCCCGTCTCGGCCGTGATGCAGCGGTACGGTCGGATCGCCGGCTTTTTCCTGGGCGCGTCCTGCGGCGCCGCGGGCGCGGTGATCGGGGCGGCTGGTCTCTATCTGGCGAATTTCTGGCTGTTCCTTCTGGGATCGCTGCTGACCGGCGTCTATCTGTCGTCACAGGGCTTCTTCCGCTTCGCCGCCGCCGACACGGCGTCCGAGGCGTTCCGCGCGAAAGCGATCAGCTACGTGCTGGCCGGCGGTCTGGTCAGCGCGATTATCGGGCCGCAACTGGTCAAGGTGACTGCCGAGGCGGTCGCGGTGCCGTTCCTGGGCACTTATCTGGCGGTCATCGTGCTGAACCTGCTGGGTTTCTTCCTGTTCCCGCTCCTGAGGTTTCCGAAGCCGCCCGCGGCGGACCCGGACGCGCCGATGGGGCGCAGCCGGATCGAGTTGCTGAAGTCCCCGATGGTGGCGGTCGCGATCATCTGCGCGATGGTGTCCTACGCGCTGATGAACCTGGTGATGACGTCCACGCCGCTGGCGGTGGTGGGCTGCGGCTATTCGACGAACAACGCCGCCGATATCGTGTCGGCCCATGTGCTGGCGATGTTCGTGCCGTCGTTCTTCACCGGACACCTGATCGCGCGGTTCGGGGCCGAAAGGATGGTGGCCACCGGTCTGGCGATCCTGGCGGGCGCGGCGGCGGTGGCGCTGGCGGGCACCGATCTGTCGAACTTCTTCGTGGCCTTGGTCCTTCTGGGCATCGGCTGGAACTTCGGTTTCATCGGCGCGACGACGATGCTGTCGGGCGCGCATCGACCCGAAGAGCGGGGCCGCGTTCAGGGTCTGAATGACATGCTGGTCTTCGGCGGTGTCACGTTTGCGTCGCTGGCCTCGGGCGGGTTGATGAACTGCTCGGGCGGCTCGGCGGTCGAGGGCTGGGCGGCGGTGAACATGGCGGTGGCCCCGTTCCTCGTGCTCGCGGGCGGCGCGCTGATCTGGCTGATGATGGGCGCCCGAAGCCGGGCGGCCTGATCCGGTTCGGCGCCACGGTCATTCGGCGGCAAGCGCGCCCTCGTCCTCGGGTTTCGAGATCGGCAGGGGCTGCTTGAAGGTCAGCGTGCGGTAGGGGAACGGGATCTCGATGCCCGCGTCGTCAAGCGCACGTTTGACCGCTGCGACCACCTTGTCGCGCGAGCGGCGGATGTCGACGGGTTCCGATCCGGTCCACCAGGTGACCTCGAAGTTGATCGACGAGGCCCCGAATTCCTGGGCGAAGATCTGGACGTCGCGCACGTCGTCGCGGACGGAATCGACCGAGCGCACGGCTTCTTCGATGACGCTGCGCGCCTCGTCGACATCCTCATCGTAGGCGACGCCGCAGATGATGGTGGTGCGGCGCAGATCGCCGTCGGTCAGGACCGTGACCGGGTTCTGGTAGAACATGGCGTTGGGTGCCACGATCAGCTGCCCATTGGTCTGACGGATGCGGGTGTCGCGGACGGTGATTTCCTCGACCTTGCCTTCCAGATCCTCGCATTCGATGAAGTCGCCCTTGCGGAACGGCTCGCGCACCAGAAGCATGATGCCAGCAAAGAAGTTCTCGAGCGTGTCCTTGGCGGCGAAGGCCAGAGCGATGCCGCCCACGCCGGCGGCGGCGAGAATCTTGCCGATGGTGACGGTGGGAAAGGCGATGGTCGCGGCGATCAGGATGCCGAACACCCAGACGGCGGCGAGCGCGATCATGGTCGCCACATCGATCAGCGCGCTTCTGAGACGCGCCTTGCGCAACGCTTTGGGCAGAAGCCACGAGACAAGCTTGGCGAACAGCCAGACCAGCACCAGAAACAGGATGGCGAAGACGATGTTGGGCAGGACGGTCCAGAATCCTTCGACGTAACCCGAGAGCTTTTCCTGCATGGGTGCGGGAAAATACTGCCAGATCCGGTTCAGAATGCCGTCCATGAAATGCGCCCTCGTCCGTTGTTTCGCCGTCATGGCAAACCCGCGAGACCGCCAAAGGTTCCACTGGCGGGCGACTTTGGCGTCAGATCAATGGGTTGCGGGGCTTTCCGCCTGGGTCACGGCCTGCGCCTTCTGGGCCAGGTCGCGCGCCACGGCAAAGGCGCCCTGCACGCGGTCCTTGGTCTTTGCCCAAGCGCGGCGGACGACGATCTTGTTGTCCTTGACTTTGGCCAGACCGCGCTGGTCCTTGATGAAGTCCACCAGACCCGCGGGGTTCGGGTACTTGTCGTTCTGGAACTGGATCGTCGCGCCCTTGGGGCCCGTATCCAGCCGCGCGATATGCGCCTTCTTGCACTCGGCCTTGATGCGGACGACCAGCAGCAGCGTGTTGACCTCTTTCGGCAGCTTGCCGAAGCGGTCGATCAGTTCTGCGGCGAAGCCCTCCAGCTCGACCTTGGTCTCAAGCGACGACAGACGGCGGTAGAGGCCGAGACGCACGTCGAGATCGGGCACGTAATCCTCGGGGATCAGGACCGGGACACCCAGGTTGATCTGGGGCGCCCATTGATCTTCCGCCTCGGAAAGACCCTCCAGCTCCCCTGCCTTGATCTTGGCGATCGCCTCTTCCAGCATGGATTGGTAGAGTTCGTAGCCGACCTCGCGCACGTGGCCCGATTGTTCCTCGCCCAGCAGGTTCCCCGCGCCCCGGATGTCGAGATCCTGGCTGGCGAGCGTGAAACCCGCGCCCAGGCTGTCGAGGCTGCCGAGGACACGCAGGCGTTTTTCGGCCTGCGGCGTCAGTTTCGCGCGCGGCTTGGTCGTCAGATAGGCGTAGGCGCGGGTCTTGGAGCGCCCCACCCTGCCCCGGATCTGATAAAGCTGCGCCAGGCCGAACATGTCGGCGCGGTGAATGATCATCGTGTTAGCGGTCGGGATATCG
>ERZ869936.1605-NODE-1605-length-15629-cov-7.723835_pt1 | contig 15629 bp, 29 predicted proteins | sample MGYA00520876_ERZ869936 | MGnify/ENA primary metagenome ERZ869936 (study PRJEB32218, sample SAMN09650985) | biofilter metagenome | isolation source: enrty point of leading RO module | place: Saudi Arabia: Thuwal, RO plant located on Red Sea | collected 2016-02-17 ...
TTGCTGACGGGAAGGTGTACCGGCAGAACCCAGACGACAACACTAAGACAGAGATCACTGGTGCTACTTTCACCCAAGGCACTCGAGCCTACATGTTGCAGTTCAACGACTTCATGTACATGGCCAATGGGACTGATAACCTAGCTCGTTACAATGGTTCTACGTTGAGCACGTTCTCCTCACTATCAGCACCAACCTGGGACGGAACACCTATCACAAGGACTGGTCTGACCGCAGGAAACTTTACCTATTACTACACAGTCACGGCAGTTAACGATGTTGGTGAAACAGTTGAATCTACTGAAGAGAGCATCACGGTTAACTTAGACCGATCAGACTGGGATAGCTCTAACTACCTAGACTTGGCTTGGGCAGACGTATCAGGAGCAACTAGCTACAACGTCTGGATGTCGGATGTATCAGGTAACCAAGTGTACTTAGCAACTACATCCATCAGTGAATACAAGGATGATGGTACGGCTACCCTCAATGACTTCATCCTTCCACCAGAAGACAACACTACGACAGCTCCCCTGTTCACCCAGATGTGGATTGCTAACAACCGACTGTGGGGGACAGGAGACCCGAACCGGCCGAACCGTGTGTACTTCTCAGGTACTGGTGTGCACCGAGGGACGTTCTCACCAGCAGTAGGGGGTGGATACGTTGACCTTGAGAAGGGCGGACGAGGTACGGCTATTGGTGGTGCTGAGTTCCAAGGAGTCAGTCACGTTTGGATGAACACTCCTGATGGTTCAGGATCAATCTTCCAGATTAAGATTCAGGATGTGACAGTGGCAGGTGAGACCTTTGAAGCTCCAGTCCCAACTAAGATCATCTCAGCAACCGGTGCAGTATCAGCCCGGGGGATTGTGCACATGGAGAACGACGTCATCTTTTCGAATAAGCAGGGAGTCTTCGTGCTGGGTAACGAGCCTGGTGTGCAGGGTGTGCTTCGTACCAATGAACTCTCAGCCAACATCCGTCCCTACTGGAGAGCGCTAGATGGTGGCTCGTATGACAAGATCGCTGCTCACTACTTCAAGGCCAAAGCGTTCATAGCTGTATCCAATGCGTCAGGAGAACCTGACAGAATAGTAGTGTTTGACCGAGAGCGAACGGCTTGGATTAAGGACTGGTCTGTCGGTGTTTCCCAGTTTCTAGAGTTTACTGACAGCTCAAATGTGACCCACTTACTGGGTATCTCAGATGACCGCCTCGTTGAGTTCAGTGAGAACTTCCCAGGAGACGAAGGGACAGCCTTTACCTGGACCTACACTTCTCCCCGCATCCCAGTATCTGAGGACTGGGCTACCTTCGGTAAAGTCCGCAAGGCCTACATCAGAGTACGGAACGCCGTAGGAGACATTAGCGTCACCCTCAAGGGGACAGGAAAATCTAACCAGGTAAGCAACGTTGGTTCTGCAACAGTCAGTCCAGGGAACTCAAATGCTGGCCTTGGTTGGGACCCCCTAGGTTCACACGATATCGGTACTTCTGCTGGAACACCGACAACTTTTGCTACTGAGAGCCTTATCAAGTACATCCAGCTGACCTCCACTAAGAACCTGTTACGTGATATACAGTGGGAAGTGTCAGGGGATTCACTCAACGACCAAGCAATCATCACAGGTTTACTTGTAGAAGGCAACGAGAGCTCGATTCCCTTACCACTACCTGATAAGATATAACCTAGGCCGGCAGCAAATACTGACCTATTTCGTAAGACAAAGTCGCTATTTTCAACGACCCTAGCGTCGGATATTACTGACTCTGCAACCACTATTGCTCTTAACTCAGCTAGTGGACTGCCTACAGATACCGCTGTAACGCTCACAATTGACCGTAGCGGCTCGGTAGAGCGAGTGACGGGGGTAATTAGCGGAAATAACCTTACTAACGCTCTACGGGGCCAGGACAGTACCACAGCAGCAGCTCACAGTTCAGGTGACACAGTAGAAACTGTCTGGGATGCAGACTCAGTCAATGACATTGTTGACGGTCTAGTAGCAGAACACACCCAAGCAGGGCTCCACAGCGGTACCCGGTCCTTTTACGTACCGGCTACAGCTATGTGGCCTAGTACTACCAGTGGGTGTGCGGCTCTAGCTAAGACTGAATTAGGTACGAACGATGTGGACATTCAAAGCCTGGACTTTGACCAGAGCTCAGACGAGTATGCTCAGTTCACAGTTCGGATGCCGGACAATTGGGATGCTGGCACAGTTACCTTCTCAACTCAGTGGACCGCAGCTAGTGGTTCAGGAACTGTTGAGTGGGCCCTACAGGGGATTAGCTTTGCAGACTCTGATGCTATGGATGCTAGCTGGGGCACTAAACAATCGGTGAATGACACTTTACTTACCGCAAACGACCTGCATGAGACTTCAACGAGCTCAGCTATCACGCTGGCAGGCACACCAGCAGCTGGTGAAAATGCTCAGTTTAGAATCTACCGAGACGTATCAGAAGACACTCTGACAGCAGATGCGAAACTCCTAGGCGTATACATCATCTACACGGCTTCACAATTAGATATCAGCTAGTATGGCTAGCACATATCCGGCAACTAACGACTTGCCGCAGAATGCATCGATTGCAGAGCGTTGGCTACTCGACGAAGCAAGCGGAACCAGGGCGGGCTTAGTCAATAGTCACGATTTAACTGATAACAATACTGTGGGAGCCGGGACTGGCTATTCAGCGCCCGGAGCCAGTTTCGATAATGCAGCAGATTTCGAACTGGATAACTCAGAATACTTATCTGTAGCAGATCATGCTGACTTTGACATAACTGGGGATATGACATTCTCAGCCTTTGTTAAGCCAGAGAGTCAACCAGCAACCAATGAAGGTTTTACTTTTTACAGTAAGTGGGGGCCTGCTGATGCAGACAGAACAATTCTGATTGAGTATCGAGACCTTTCAGGTGTTAACTACATGAGGGTGGCAATGGGAGATGGTTTGGGCTCAGAAGCAAATGGGACTGTTGCCCAGACACTTAGTAACGGAACTTGGTACCACGTTACCTATGCTTACGATGCAAGCGCAGGAGATTGCGAATGCTATGTGGATGGCAGCTCGGTGGGTACGATTAGCGGTTTGTACAATTCTCTTGTGAGCGGGGCAGGAGCTGTCCATCTAGGCAGTTTGCCTGGTGGTGCCTTGTACCATGACGGTTTGATGAACGATGCTATTGTATGGAGCTATAGACTGTCTGACACAGAGGTTTCTGACTTGTATGACCTGTACCAAACAGCAGCAGGGGCATCCGGCTCACCAATCTTCTTCACTTAAAGATATCCACAGAAAAATAGGAGTATAATGGACTAGCGGTATTAGTCCTTTTGAATACGGGAGCTTCATTATGAAAGTTCGATGCGTTTCTTGTCTTGCCCTCATGGATGAGGACGGGCCTGTAATAGGCGGCGTTTTCTCTCACGAGGCAGCCGGCGTCTGCGACGACTGCCACCAAAAGTATGGGGAGCAAAAACATGGTGCAAAGCCAAGACCTAAAGCCACGGGCCAATTTCAAAGTCTGCCCCAATTGCAAATGCTTCACGCTGCAAATCCAGGGCGATAATGAGTGGTCTAGTTACTTTGACCGGGGAATGCTTGAGACAGCACGAGACCAATACGCACTGATTCCGTGTGGTTCTAAAGCCTGCCCTGACTGTATAACACCCAAAAACCATTTAGGAGGTGATCCAATCTAACGCCTTAGGATGAGGTTCTTCGCTACCGACCGCAAGAGGAAGGGAAGCCTAGGGGGAGCGCAAGTTCCCCCGTTTTATCCAGGTTGCATGTTCTTTACCGAAGTGCACATGGCAGCCTGGACAAAGCGAAAGAGGTGCCGCATGTCTTTTAACTTACTTTTGTGCTGGAACCTACTGCAGCTGTTAATAGCATTTGCACTAGTGATCTGGCTGAGGAGGTATCTGTAATGAGATATCTGGTAACTGGTTTCTGGCTAGCAGTTGCTTTCTTCACCCCCAGTCGGTGGCCTAAGCCTCCAAGGAGGAATCGTGAAGTCCCTGATTCAAGCTCTGTTATCAATTCTCTTGTGCATTCTGATTACAAGAGTGATCGACGGCCATGGTATAGAATCTTTCATCGTCGAAAAGATTCTTAGCCTCTTAACCTAAAATCAAAGCCCGTGATTGGCGGGCTTTTTTAATGAAAAAAGGTCCCTCGGGAACAGTGAGGGACCTCGTGAAAGCTGTGCCGACGAGGCACAAGGTTTGGGACTACTTCAGTGAGACGGTATCGTGATCCAACTGCACATCGAAGTGAGTGTGCGTTCCTTGGTCGGTCACGTTAATTCTTCGCAACTTCGTTTTAGCTGGGATTTGCGGGTGTCGAAACCGGGTGATCTGTTCCAAGATGTGCTTGATCTTCTTGTGGTCTGCCAGAACCGGCGTCACGTTGAACGTCGTATTGTTCGGACAATCACTGTTCACATCGATCTTACCAGCAACGAGTTTCGCAGTAATGACTGTGAGTACGCCTTCTTTGTGAGCGAACTTGAAATCACCAATGCTCTTTGCTAGCACACCAACATCTTCCGGTAACGGCTTTGCTTTTCCCGAAGCCACGACAACAACCTTTTGCACTTCGGCTGCTTGAGCAACTAGGCTGGCGCTAAACATCGCCAACAACACAAGACTGACAGTAAAAAGTTTGCGCTTCATAATGAAGTCTCCCGGGGTTAAAAAGGAACCTTTTGTAGGGCTATGGTAACACTTTCCCAGGGAGCAATACAAAGATTGTGATACGCTTATGGGGTAGGAGCAGATATGAGACGATATAAAAAGATTGCCTTCATACCAGACATCCATGTCCCCTATCAGGACGACAAAGCTGTTAGTGTTGCCCGTCAGTTCATCAGACACTACAAACCAAACACCGTTATATTCCTCGGAGATGTGCTAGACATGTATGGTCTAGCTCGTTTTGACAATAAGGACCCGAAGAGAATAGGGCATCTGAACGAGGAGATTGAACAGGCTTTTTACTTACTAAGAGACTTCAGAGAAGACGCACCTAACGCCGACTTCTTCTTCATACAGGGAAACCATGAGTACCGTCTGAAGAAGTACATAAGGAATAACGCTCCCGAACTGCATAACCTGCCAGGACTAGACCTAGCGACAATGCTGAACCTGGACCACTTACAGATAGAGTACGTGGAGTCTGGCCGGATGGAGTACAACGGAATACTAGTGAAGCACGGGGATAAGGTTCGTGCTCGATCTGGGTACACGGCTACCGGAGAGCTAGAGTCAGTAGGACTCAGCGGCATCTCTGGGCACACTCACCGGCTAGGACAGATATACAAAACCAACCGGTCGGGGATGTTCACCTGGATAGAGGCAGGGTGCCTCTGTGATATGCAGCCAGAGTGGGTGGAAGGCAGAGTTATGGACTGGCAACATGGGTTAGCCTATGGAACCTATACACCAGATAAGGATAAAAGGTTTGAGATACATACCCTACCGATAATAAATAATAAGATTCTTTTTGAGGGAGTGGAGATAAAAGCGTAGAATAGGGTGTATGCGACTACCCGTTGACAAACCCTACCGAGATGGAGCTGGCTTTGGTGCGTGGCTTTGGTATGGAAGGCACCGAGGGAAAGACTTCTTGCCGTATCGTAGGGGCCGACACCAGCGGGTATTTGCTCCAGAAGACGGCAGAGTGACTCGATATGTAGGCGGTGCGTGCCACGGCTTAGACATCAAGGGAGAGAGTGGTATAACACATCGGTTATGTCACCTGAATGATCGGTATGCTCTCGTCGGAGAGAATGTCAAAGAAGGAAAAATAGTTGGTACAATGGGGAACAAAGGACTCTCACGTGGGGTCCATTTACATTGGGCAGCCATTAAGAACGGACGTGTCGTTAACCCACTCAGCCTACTAAAAGACGATAAGATGCAAGTAAAAGATTTATTTAAGAAGATTTGGAGGAGACAGCCAGCAACCGGTGAGTTGCTGACTTTTTACTACCGGTGGAGATATGGCGGAAAAAGTATGGATTGGGTTAAAAACAATATGAAGTATTGGTACGGAGTAGTTTACCCGGGCGGGAAGCTTGATAAGAAAGGTGACGCCAAATGGCAGAGACACAAGGCTAAAACACTAAGACGGTATGCATAATATGGCACTATTCGAAGAGATGATCTGGGTAGTCGTCGCAGTCGCAGGGGGCGTAGCTAAGTACATGAATACATTGCTAACATCTGACGCACCAACCTTTGAGTTCATACGGTTCTTAGCAAGGCTGACTGTCGGTGCTTTCTCTGGTTATATGTTTGCCAGGGCTGCACACACTATAAACCCAAGCTGGGACGTCTTTGCAGCAGGGATAGGAGGATGGCTAGGTGCAGATGGAATGGAGTATGCAGCTTTGATAATAAAGAGCAGAGTGAACAATACCCATGACAAGTGAGGTTATTACAATGGCGTTATACGCCATAGACATAATGTTTATCGCAGGCCTCTACCGGCTCAATAAGAATGCGGTACTAGTTGGTGCAGCAATAAATATGGCTTTAATCTCTGTCTTTGCGCAAAGGCAACTCGAGTTTTTTGGTCTCCAGTCGAATGTCGGTAACGTATTCTATGCTGCAGTTATTTTCGCTTTTAGTCTGATGGCCTACAACAAAGATGACTTCATGGGCAAGATGCATGCTATCTTCGGTTCAATGTTGCTTTTCACCTTGATGGGACAGGTTATTAGTTACCTGCCAGTGCACAATCAGTTAGTTGCTGATGCCTTGGGGCTAATCACTGGGACTACTGTACGCATAGCGACTGCTTCTTTTATGGCTTTTTACTTAGCTAACGGAGTTAACTACATGATTATTAACTTGGACCGCTTTAACTTAGCTTCCAGAAAAGTAGCTGCTAACTGGGCAGCCCAGCTGATTGACAGCGCAATATTTTTCCCAGTCGCCTTTATTGGAATACTTCCACTTAATGTTGTGGCAAGCTTTACGGTGTCGGGATTCATTATAAAAATCTTTCTGAACACAATAGATACGCCCGTGTTTATGAAGTTAGCTAAAGGAGGTGTGTAGTTGTGGAAATCTTTGACAGAATAGACGGACACAAGACTCACCTCGCTATTGCCATTGCTCTCGTGCTGGTACTAGGGAATGAGTTTGGTTGGATCGGCCCAGAGACTTTTGATCTTCTACTGAAGTTAGACGGTCTCTTCGCTGGTTATGCCGTTCGTGACGCTTTGAAGAAGCTAGAAGTGTAGTACCATAAAGGTCCTATAGTTAGACACCTACAAGTGCTGGGTGTGTTACTAGCGATAGTCCTACTACTACTCCTGAATCCCCAAGATGCTAGTGGTACAAACAGCAAAGAAGAGGTCTATACTACAAGGCTGGTTGCAGTTCGGGCTCCTTTGAATCCGATCACTCACCGCCAGCCGATATCAAAGCACACACAATATCGAGCAGCTAGAGCTACGTACAATTGCGTAGCTCATCTGCGTTTAAAGGGTTTTGACGTACCCAGGACTCTGAATGGGTATGCCGGCTCTATCCCAGTGCGTACACAAGAAATATCAGAAGGAGAGGTAAAGATAGCAGTAACAAGAGAAGGTACCTACGGCCACGTGGTGGCAGTTCAACTTCAAAACGGAGTATTAGTGTCTGTGGAGGAGGGGAATCACTCGGAAGGGGTGGGTCGTACCGTACCATGGGAGGTTCTAAAAGGTTTCATCTAGTATCTTCTGTACGGCCTTTACAGCGTTCTTTAGGTTGTTCAGCTTGTAGTAGGCATCTTTACTATCAAAGGCTCTCTCAGGGGCTTCAGTGAGCTCTGAGCGCTTCTTAGACTTGAGTAGGTCTACCCAGTCGCTGAGGCGTATAGCAATATACCACTCAGGAGTGCGATTGCGGCGAAAAACGACAGAAGGCTTAGCATGGTTTTGGCGTGAATACTCTTCTACTTGCTCTAAAGCTTTCCAAATATTTAGCTTCTCAACACGTTTAACTTCGAGATTCCAATCGAGGCTATTATGAATATCAGACTTATTCCGATCACTGCCAGAAGACCAGTTACGAGCAGCTGTATTGTCCAGCCCACAGTCACGAAGGTATTGAGCAACTTCTCTCTCACCTCTATTTCCCTTCTTTTTGCTGTTCATATTCCTTAGCGTTATCAAGATCGTCAGCAATACTCACCAGTTTCCACAGGACATTGTGAGGAATATCGAGACAGTCTTTCTGCCAGCTTAAGTGGTACCCCGTGGGGAGGTTCATAAAGCTAGTTCTGATCTGTATCCCGTTGGGTGTTTGTTCCGGCATGCTCCCTGAATGAGGTGATGAGGAGTTGGATGAGACCTTCTTTCTTCTCACTGTGGTAGTCAGGACGGCTGCTAATATGCTGGATAGCTTCGACAATAGCCTCAGCAACATCATAGGGGAGGTCAGTAGTTGATTGGGACTTCGTTTCCATAGAGGACCATTGGATTATTTTCGTATTTAAAAACCTTTGTCATTCGTTTGCCGGTGCCCATCCAAAGTTGGGGGGAGATGTGACCAACACCGTTTGGGACTTTCACTTCCAGCCACTTGCCATCTTTGATTGCCTGTTTCAGTAGAGACTCCCTGATGTAACAGAAGTTACCGTGGAGTGGCTTCCGTATCTCTACTCTGACGTAGTGCTCGTTGCTGTCGTCTACGCTCCAGCTTTGCTCGGCGAGCTTCTCGTCGCTTACGGGCGTACTCTTTTCTTCCTTCGGGGTGAGCTGCTTTCCAGCGTTCCCGGTATCTGGTTTTGGCATTGGCTTTTCCTTTACCCATTGAATAAATGTAACTGATTAGAGCGAGAAAGGGATATTGAGTTTGGGGCTTACCCCTGTTACGAGTCGGTGTACACTCCCCGAGCCTGTTCAGGACCTCGCAACAGAGTACACTCGTGCCTCCCACCTCTCGCTCTGTGCACGGGCAGGGATTTGCACCCTGCATGCCGTTGCATTGCTCTAGTATCTTGGCTAGAGCGTCTGGCTGTCCAAGTAGTTCAGGGAGCAACCCCCGAAGCAGTCTTAGCGTTTACCTATTCCGCCACCGTGCAAGTGAGGGCATTGACGGAGTCGAACCGTATCTCACGTCTATAGACTAGCTCGTGCGCATTCGACCGCTATGCTACTACCCTCATGTTCTGGGGACATGGACAATAGACCCACTCCCCAGAATGGGGTACCCAGGAAAGCCCTAGTTACCCCACTCACAGTTCATGTGGACGACAAGTGCACACGAACTGAGAGAGAAGGGGGTGCAAAGGTAGGGCCAGCTGTTCTTTACACCCCTTGGTAATCGCCGTTAAGGAAGGGGTCTGATCTTCACAACATCACGTATGGCCGGCGATCGGCGGGATTCTCAGGGCTAGCGTTCACCTAATCCCCTAGTAGCTTATGTGACGACAACACCGTTCAAGAACGAGGAGGGAGATGTCCTTGAAAGCATTAACACACAAGCTACTAGGGAATAGTGAGGAGCCAATACGTGAGCTACGCAATTAGGAGATAGCCCACATAGCGACTCCTCACCGAGTTGGTTAGTACCAACCGTTAGACTGCCAGAAGTCCCATGCTTTTTCAGCGGTGCCGTACCGGTCCGCAACATAGGCACGAAACATATTTCGCTGCTCTATGGGGTCGGTCGTGCTGGGGGAGTACCCAAGCTTACCCGCATACTTGATGCGTTGACCTTCGATCATTTGACCGAGGCCGAAAGCACTGGAGTACTTGTTCTTGGCAGTTGTTTTGAAAGAACTTTCCTTTTCTATGATCTTAGCCTCTGCCACTGACAGACCTAAGAACCTCGCAGTAGCCGGAATCTGTCCGAGTGCGACCTTTTCCTTTACCGCAGCTCGTTTGTTTTTAACAGCTCCACCTCTGCTTGAGCTTCAATCTGTGCATCGAGAGCTGACACAGTGTCAATCTCGCACTTACTGAGCTCATTACTCAGGCGCTCGTTATCGTTGTACAACCAGAAGCCGTACATGATCCCGGCACCCAATGCTCCAAATACTACGTACAAAGCGTAGCGCTTTAGAAGATGTGAGTTCATAGAGAACGTTAAGAGTTAGCATCCCCACTACAGCCCAGGGAGAAAAGTTTACGTAGTGTCCTTCGTATATTGAATGTACACCTGGGCTACAGCAGGGATACAGTATCCCTGGGTGAAAGGCCTAGTTACCGCAGCCCCAGTCGGAACCGGGAAGGGGCTTCTTGAGCGTCCCACTAGGGATAGTGTATCACGCCTTGTTATGCATTGTCAAGTTCTGTTACGTTAGAGTTATCCACAGTATCCAACTGCTTCAGTAAGTCTTCTCGCTTGTAACGTCGGTCTCGGCGGGGTCCAATGCGGAAAGGCACCAAGTATCCTTTACGCTCCCAGTCACGAAGGGTGTTCTTGTGAACACTCAAGAACCGTGCAGCTTCTTCAATTGTCAGTAGGTTATGCATCTATCTTTTCTTTTACACTAGTTATCAATCTTTCCATAGAGGTTAAGTAATACAGTTCGAAGTCACCGTGCTCGCCTTGGCTTTCCCATAGACGGTAGAGTGCTCCTCTCAGCCTCTGAGCGGGCGTCTTAACGCTTTCAAACTCAGGTAGCTCATCTGGTAGGTCTGCGAAGGTATCTTCGCTTACAGCGGTTTCTGAGAAGGCAAAGTGTCCAGTCTTACGGCCGAGATCAAACAGCAGCATCGTGTCCATCGGGTCCAGTTCTGTTGCTGTACCGACAACCACTTTTACTGAACGATCAGCCCGGGTTTCAACCTTCTCAATCTGTGCTGGGACTGTGATGATGTTCTTCTTCATAGCCTTTGTGGAGACTGCACTCCATGTTGTAGACGAACGTATCTGAACCTAAGTATCCACGACCATAGGAGTTATCCATGACAGGGCATGAACAGCCTCGGTCGATTGCCTCTTGGCTACCAGGGTTAGGTTGTTTCTGGCTCTTCATACTTAGAACCCTTTTTATCAAAGGTTAATTTAACCTGGACATTGTCATCTACAAATCGGTCATACGGGTAATACCACTCCATTATGTGTTGGAAGGCTTTCTCTAAGTCTCCTGCTGGCTCATCAGTGTGCTCAAAGACATAGGAGTCTGTTTTATAGTCGTCGTCCGTTGAGGTATTAATGCTCAGCTCAACACCGTTCTCGGCGGCAGTAATTGTGAATGAAGTATCGTTCATGGATTCAGTTTTTTAATGATTAGATAGAGTTAGTGAATTGTTAATTTTCAGGCTTCCACTCGACGAATTCGTCATTCTCGTCCCTAAAGACTACTTGTACGTAGAGTTTCTTACCCAGTTCTCTGACAAACTCATCGTTACTGTGCTCGCACTCATCGAACGGGCAGACCATCAGTGCTTGTGGGGTATCAATTTCAATCATAGGGACCATCATCTATCACCTTCTTGGTGACTGTCTTATAGGGTTTACTGTGACCCTCATCGTCTAGTACTGCGCTCATCTGCCGGTAGCACTTAGAACACCAGACAGGACAGTCATTAGCTCCCATATGGTAGTGGTTGCAGTGATCGTGAAACTTAGCCTTGCAACAGGCTGAAAGACGTTCTACTGGTTTTATGGTTTTAGTCATTCCTATTACGACTCCAAATCTTTTTACCATTCATGTATACAGCGATAGGGCGGTCATGTATTTGTATGTGAACTTCTCTCCCCAGAAATGCTTCACTTGCCCTCTCCCACCATTCGAACTTGAGGAACTTTCTAGGCTTGTAAGTAATCCTGGTTTTTTCTACCACTTCTACTTCTGATTTTGGTGCTGCTTGAGCCATAAGTTTCATGTTAAGTGTTTTAAAATTTCGTTAAGAGCAAGAACGATTAAGAACAAGTAAAATACAATAATCCAACCCAAGTAGTCACTCATCTTTTTTAGGCTTATCAGTAAACCATTCCTGTACCTGAAGACCATCAACAAAGTCAGTCTTGCACCACATGTTGGCACGCTTAACGAACTTTATCTTGGGGAATTTGTTACGCATCACGAACAGTCATTACAATGGCAGTACTCACCATGGCTCTCGAATCCTTTGCCTTTAACGAAGGTGTCTCTGCCCGGTTGAAACTCATCATACGTATCTTCAGCGTCTTCTACTGCACCATCGAAGGCCTCTTTGACTATGTTGTACTCAGGCTTGTTAGGTAGGTACCAGGTTTCAATACAGTTAATGATTCGTACTAGGTACTGAACCACTTCAGCCTTGAATGTTGTGTTGAAGTGCATGACCTGACGTATTGAGTCTAACGATGTGTGTTTCTCTTTCTCCTTAGGCTCTAGCTTACACTCGTCAACATACTTCTTGTTATCTCCCTGGGGGTGAGGGAAGCACTTACATTTCTTACACATAGTGTATTCTCCACCATCTCCTACGAAGTCATGGGGTCTACGATCTGGTTTTATAGGCACATGCTTATCCATGTAGGACATGTCTTTAGCTTTACCGAAGTCACGTAAGTCATTCCCGCTAGACTCTGCTCCTTCTAGGCAGCGAAGAAGAGTATTGAATGTCACCTCGTTACCTGGTCCACCAGTCATAGCCATGATCTGCTCGAGCTTCTTTCTGTCGATTCGTACTAAGTCACTATCTGACGTACCTTGAGCCTTCTTATAGTCAGGTTTGTAGTGCTTGTCGCACTCGGTTTTCTCATCACATATGCACCATTCCTCCGATAAGCTTAGCAAGACAGCGTTAAGCACATCAGCGTGGCTGGTCTTAGCGCCTTCTATCCACCACTCCTGAGCAAACTTGTGTATTTGCTTGATGAGCTTCTCTTTATCTATTCGGTAGCTCTTGCTCATGTCTTCTTAGTTTTAATTATAGTTTCGTAGCATTCCTCACAGTACGGGTTGCCGTTATTGGAGTAGTGAGCTGACAGTTCAGTTTCTTTCTTACCACACTCATGGCAGGGAACATCATACTTTTCGATTGCTCCGTATTCTTTATAGAGAGAGTTAACTGACATGAGTAAATCATTCAGCATTTTTACTTCCCTTTCATACATCTCTATTGGGTCGTCGGTCTTGAGCTTAATGTTGTTGGAGTCAAACATTAGCGACCCCTCCACTACTGTACCGTTAACTTTAACTTCGATTGTGTGGCTGTAAGTTGACATATTAACTAGGGAACTTTAGGGGATGAGGAGCTTGCATACTGCTGTTAGGGCAGAAGTAAGCTTTGTAAGGTTTACCAGACTTCTTACTCGTCTTGGTCTGTAGGTTCATCTCTGAACCACAGCTATCACAGGTGACACCTGACTCTTCCATCTGCATACCAGAAGGGAAGGGCTTATCAGACTGGTAGCCCGGGCTGGCATTAGCTGGCTTATGGAGACGATCCTCGTAGGCTGCTCTCACCGCACTGGCTAAGGCAGAGGCCTCTTCAAAGCTATCTGCTTCTACTTCGACGAAGTTGTATTCCTCGAGAGCAATACGCTCAGTTACTTTAGACATGTTTCTCTGTTAGTGAATTAAATTTGGCGACTTTCTCATCCGCTTCACGGAGTCTTGACTCGGTAGTTTCCAGCTCTTCACGGAATGAACCACAGGTGCAGCCATCTTCGGGGCTGATGTGACAGTCGTGGGAGCTGAGACTTTTGGCGAGGTCTTGGGCTCTCTCCGCCAGTACGTCCCGGCGCCATAACAGATCGAACAGCTCAGAGTCTTTTCTTGCTTCTTCATACCCTTTGTCACTGTGAAGGTTTTCAGCCATCCGATGTTGCATAGATTGCATTTTGTCATACTCATAATCTGTATCGTCGATATATGGTTCTTTGTAATCACTCATAGGTTATTGAATAAGTATCTTCTTGCTCTTCTCTCCAAGACTGCAGTGCCTCAGTGGCAATAGACTGCAGCTCTTCGTCTCTACCGGAGGTGGAGTTCTCGTAATCCATAGGCTATAACACCCATTGAAAGGATAAATACGACCCACGCTACTAAGTGAATATAAGTCATCATGTGTACTAGTATATACAACTGGTATGTTATGTCAAGAGAGTTATACACAGTATTCTCTTGACATTTATTTCTGCATTGATACGATGGGCGTACAGAGATGTAGGTATTTAACGCCAGTTGAATACAGAAGCCCCGTACCCGTACCTACATCTCTTGGGTGCGGGACTTTTGTATAACACCTAGCGGATCATGGAAGGGACTAATGAGAGGCTTCCCGCTAGATGCTACCTCTCTAATCACGGCAGGCTTTTACTGTTTTGCACTAAGCAGGCCAACGCAATTTGTACTCAGCAGCAACATGCTACTCATCTGAGTCCGCAACTGGCAGGATGTGACCACGAAGCGGAAATGCTGATGCCCTTACGCCGAGAGATAACGGGCCCACGTAAGTAAGATCGAAGTTCCTACTATCTAATAGCTAGGACTATAAGGGCAGCGTGCCTTCAGCACGCCAATGATACGTAACCCCTACAGTTTTCCCTAAGCAGGACTATGTTGAACAACGTTTTTAAACACTATGAGTTAGTTGAAAGAAAACTAACCAACCACCACCGTACAGGGTCCGACGCCCAGCGTTTGTGTGACTCTATCGGCATTAAATGGGACGGTTTTGTTTTGAGAGCGTTGAAAGTAAACCGTCAGATGGCTGAGGAGACAGCTGCTTACATGAAACAAGAAGGCATTACAGGGATTCGGTACTTCACCACAACATTCTGGTCGAAAGTGAAGAGCATTAAGGACAAGAGCAATGTGGGAACCTAGAGCAGGAATCTGGTTATTCGTCTTCCTAATTGTCGGCGTCTTCTGGCTACCAATTTACGCTATCTCACTATGGGGACTATGGACCTTGATGATGTACTGGGCTGGTTAGATCAGCCTAAGAATGCCAAGTCTTTCATGGCACTAGGCAGGATAGAAAACGGTAGAATCATCAACCCTAAAGAGGTAGACTTAGAGAATGACTCAGGACGAGAAACACCACAGCTTAGCTTTGACACACTCCCAGATACAGGCGTCACTGGACAAAGCCTGGAGCGAAGAAGACTGGAAACTCTCGGCATCCTCTGATGAAGAACCACAAGTCTGCGAGGCATGCGAATGACAATACAATCTGACTTTTACCCAATTGACCAACTGTATGAGGCTCATGTAGAAGGACAAGAATGCTGGTGCTACCCAACAATGGAAAACGGAGCCTTCTACCACCGTCAACAGTATGAGATTGATGAAGCAGGAGGTTTACTTACGGGGTACGTCTACATCGACACACCTCAGCGTTTCAGAGCAGCGCAAGAGGCAATGGCGGAGAGACAGAGGAGACTGTCCCAACTGCGGCTACGACAACAAGAAGTACGGCCAGACATTGATAACGGAGAACGACTACCTTAGGTGGTGGGAATGCATAGTCTGCAGCTGGACAGAAGAAGTAACTAACAGAGCTTTTAAACACGAACACTAATAGGAGGTGATACGAAATGCCTAAAGGAATCGGATACAAGAAAGGTAAAGGACTAAAGAAGTCAGCAGCCAAGAAACTAGTCCGTAGAAGAAGAGCACGACCATCAGGTAAACGCTAGACCCACTACTATCGGTAAGTTACAGTAAGT
>ERZ869936.1606-NODE-1606-length-15620-cov-4.193511_pt1 | contig 15620 bp, 13 predicted proteins | sample MGYA00520876_ERZ869936 | MGnify/ENA primary metagenome ERZ869936 (study PRJEB32218, sample SAMN09650985) | biofilter metagenome | isolation source: enrty point of leading RO module | place: Saudi Arabia: Thuwal, RO plant located on Red Sea | collected 2016-02-17 ...
CGACCGCACAATAGCGATTTGCATGATTGGAGGCCGTTCCGTGGGCGCGTTGCTCCGCGAAGCTGGCGTACAGGAAGGCGGAAACTAGATGGGTCTCCTCCGTGCACGGGAGCGCCCGATTTAGGGGGCGAGTCAGGCGCTCCAGCGCACGGAGGAGCGGCGCACCTGTATCGATTCGGGCGTCGGCAAGGTCTTCTCTTTGCTCGGGACCCTCCATCAAGCAAGGCCCGCCTGCTTGCCTCCGCCGCCCTCCATTCGCGGTGCGAGGGCGGCTCCGGCAAGCAGGCTACCGTCCCGGCTCTCTGCGCTGCGCGCGGCTCTGGTGCGTGAGCGCAAGTGCGGCTGCCACGGAGATCGGCATCGCGTAGACTTCGTTTTGCCAGATGTGGACTTGCTTTGGCGTTCGCGGCTTTAAGAGCGGCACTCGTTTGGCGATTTCCTTCGCGAGAGCGAGTTTGTTCGCCATCGGGTTGAGCCCGAGCGAGATGCGGATGTCTTTGGGTCCGTATTTGGCAACGCCGATTCCGCTGTCGATTGCATGCTCGGTTAGAAGATCGAGCAGCTCTCTCACGCGCTTCCGCTTCTTCGAGCCTGGCGCGCGATAATCCTCTATGGTGAGCGCAATCGGTCGATGCTCTTCGATGATATTGTCGATCTCGACGAGGCAGCGCGCGTTCTTGTGCCGAGTCTTCTCGCGTATCTCCTTCACGCGCCAATCCAGCAGCGTGCCGGCGGTATCGAGCACAACCAGTCCGAATCCGCGATGCACCGGCGCGATCGCGAGGATGCGATTTCGTGGGCGGCTCATACGTCAAAGAGCGTTGGCTGCGGCTCAGCGAGCTTGGCGAGGTGTCCCAAGCGCGTGGCATGCGCTTCGCTCGACAAATGCGAGAGACCATTGAGGCGCTCGCGTGCCCGCTTCGCGACGATGTTCGACACTTGCACGAAGATCGGCTCGAAGAGCGCAGCGACGGGCAAGCCCAGGATGTATTCGCACGCGAGCGCCATGCGGATGTCCGGGTCGCGAGCCAACCGCTCAAGCCGCGACACCTGTGAGTGCATGCTGAAGCCCAACAATCGGGCCATGTCCTCCTGCGTAAGGCCGAGCGCCTTGCGGAGGGTCCTTAATTGGACAGTTGAAATATCAGGCATAAAGTATGGCTCCGCGTGCGGCCGGTGACTGATAGCTGTGGCGCGCGCGGAGCCTCGCTATTGTCGCAGACCCTCGGGCCGCGATCATATGCGCGGAAATGTGCCAGCCCCGGCACGTCTATCGACGTGCCGGGGCTTGGCCGTTTTGATGGTCCGGGTGGAGGAGGGGGACATTGGGGACGAAGCGCACCGGCCAACGGCAGCGCGTGCGCAGTGCTTAAGACACGAGGCGGCGTGTCTCACACGCCGCCTGCCGTGGCCGATCCCCGTCCCCGAAGTCCCCAAAGTCTACCCGCGCGGCGGCTCGACCGGCTCAAACGTCATGTCAAGCGCTCGCCTCGGATCGAACTCGGCGACACGCTCTGCGTCGTCTTCCGTCACGCTGTATCGATCGAACAGGTACGCGAGCTTCGCTCGCTCCAACGGCGGAATGACGTACACGCCGTGGCTCTTTTGCGGGCGAAGGCCCAAGCGTTTGCGGAGGATGTTGCCGACGTATCGGGATGTCGGGGCCGTTGGCGCATCGGCCGCGAAGGCTCGGGCATAGAGGTCGGCAACGTCGCGAAGTGCGAGTGTTGAGCACTCAGAGGAGAGGTGGCGCAGGACCGCAAGCAGCTGCGCCTCAATAAGCGTACCACGCTCCTCGACGAGCATACGGTTGCGACCATGCGCGTACGCGCGTAGGGCCTCGCGTGTATCGCTGTCTTCGATATTCGCCAAGAGCGGCGCGAATACCTGATTGAGCCGGGGCTCGAGTGTGCGATCGAGAGGCTCAACCCAGGTGCCGGCCTCAGCGAAGCGATGGAAGCGGTACATGAGCAGCTTGTTGCGCAACGCCAGCGCCGCAGCGCCATGGCCCTCCGGTAGGTTGAGCGGAATATCCGAGCGAAGTGGCCGGCCATCGCTCCGTTCCGATATGAAGCGGCTTTCGAGCGCGCGGTCATCGAACTCGCCTCGCATGGCGACGATCTTCGGCCCGAAGACCTGATACGCGACCGGTCGATACTCCTTCCCGTTCACTGACTCCGACCGCAGCACAGGGAAGCCACGGACGTTTCCGTTGTTGAGGATCTTCACTAGCTGCGCGCGCTCATCGGAGAAGCGGAAGTCCGCTTCATCAAGAATCAGCGTGCCCTGAAAGCGATCAAGCAGATGGAAGAGGGGCGAGACGGTCGAAGCTCCGCCAGCGAAGATGGGCGTGCGGCAAATCGAGCCCACCACCTGCAAGAAGCGCGTCTTGCCGCTTCCGTATTCGCCATGGAGCCGCAGATACGGCAGCTCCTGAAAGCGATCATAGACCCACGTGAAGAGCACGTATTGGACGGTGAGCTTCTCAAATGTCGGATCGAGGTCGACGTACTTGTGAACGTATGCGGCAACCTCCGCGCGGAGCGTTTTCGCATCGAAATCATCCGGCCTTGCTGGAAACAGGACCACGCCGTTCTTGAGAAGCGGATTGTCACCTCGATACGGCACAAGCCGCTCGCCGGAAACGACAAGCTCATGCGTGATCCCGACCCGCTTACCGTCCCAAACAGCGAGTGCCGTCGCGCCGCTCTCTGGCATGTAGAGTGTTTCGACGAGACGACCGTCCGCGAGCGCCGCTGACACGATGTGCTTCACGCCCCGACTTGATCGTTCTGGCTGTTCCTTCTGTCCGTTCTGTGTGCCGTTGTGCATGCACAGAGCATGCGCGCAGCAAGCGCGACCGCGAAGGAGCGGAAGCGTGCCAAGCGCGGCACGTTTCCGCTCATACGCGCGCTCCCGACGATCCGTACGCTTTGAACTGGAGGCTGCGGAATAGGTCCGCAGCCGCAGTTCGGAGCACCTCAGATGTTGCGTCACATTACCTTGGAAGAGCGCGAGCAAATGCTTGCGAATGGCACGCGCTCGCGCGCGGGAGAAGACATCGATCCGTATCCGATCGTGAAGTTTTTCACGCCGGACGCAAGCGCCACGTGGCTTCTCACGGAGCTTGATCCCGAAGACCCGGACATCGCCTTTGGCCTGTGCGATCTCGGGCAGGGCTTCCCGGAGCTCGGGTCAGTGCGGCTCTCTGAGATCGACAGCGTTCGCGGTCGGATGAACCTGCCTGTAGAGCGAGACCGCTATTTCAAGGCAGACAAGCCGATCTCCAAGTACGCTGAAGAAGCGCACAAGGAAGGCATGATAATCACCTGATCTCTCTCTTTTGGCCGCGCCTGACTGCGCGGCCTCTCTTTGGCATTCACACGTGCCGCTGGCGGCACGTTTCCGCTCCTTTTGCGCAGATACACTGCGCGTACCCTGTCTCCCAGACGCACGAATTGGCGTGCGTCGCAGCAAGGAGGAGACGAGGATGTCTTCCAACGGAAAGCTCCGCGTCTACACCATCGTCGAGCGCGTGGGTGGAAGCCCGTATTGGCTTCGCCTCGGCAACGCCGTTCAACACAAGGATGGCAAGGGCTTCTCGATGACGCTCCAAGCGGTGCCGGTGTCCGGCTTAATCGTCGTACGACAGTACGATGAAGAAGCGGACCAGGTGTCCTTGGAGACCGAGAGCCACGAGCGCGCTCCCGAGTTGGTGGAGACGCAGTGAGCCTTGGGGTCAGCTACGTGCTGACCCCTTTGCTTTGGCACATTTCCGCGCCTTCGAGCGCGTCACAAGCGAGCGTATGGTCCACATCATGCAGACACCAGAGTGCACCCGGTTCGCCTTTGTCAGCAAGCTGTGCGCCCACTTACCCAAAGACCACCTCATCGCCGCGGAGGAACGCTTTGCGCAATACCTCGACGTAGTTGCTCAGATCGCAAGCCATCGATCACCTCAGGCTGGGGATAACGGATTCGACGAAACGTCGCCGGCGCCCTACGATTCGACTCCGCCAGCCCCCGTCGCATGAAAAGCTACTTCGGCTACATCCGCGTCTCGACAGCCAAGCAGGGCACTCACGGCGTTTCTCTAACCGAGCAGAAGGCCGCGATCGAGCGCTACGCATCGCGCAATGCCCTGTCGATCAGCGAATGGTTCGAGGAACGCGAGACTGCCGCGAAGCGGGGGCGGCCCGTGTTTACGCGTATGCTCGGCCTCCTTCGCAAGGGCAAAGCGACGGGCGTCATCATTCACAAGATCGATCGCTCCGCGCGCAATCTAAAGGACTGGGCGGACCTCGGCGACTTGATTGACGCTGGCGTTGACGTGCATTTTGCAGCTGACGCACTCGACCTCAATTCGAGAGGAGGGCGGCTCTCCGCTGATATCCAAGCCGTAGTTGCCGCCGACTATATCCGAAATTTGCGCGAGGAAACGCGCAAAGGTTTCTACGGCCGCTTGAAGCAAGGCCTTTATCCACTTGCTGCGCCAACCGGCTATTTGGACCGGGGCGGCGGCCAAGCAAAGGTGCACGATCCCAAGACCGCACCGTTAGTGCGCAAGGTTTTTGAGCTGTACGCCTCTGGGCGATATTCGCTTCGCACCTTGTTGCCCGAGATCAAGCGATTGGGGCTTACGAGTCGACGAGGCGGCACCCTTTCGCGAAACGGTCTCGCGAAAATGCTCCGCAATCCGTTCTACTGCGGTTTGATCCGCCTCCAGACGTCTGCCGAAATGTACCAGGGCGCACACACGCCCCTTATTTCTGTCTCGCTATTTGATCGCGTTCAGCAAGTGCTGCACGGTAAGGCGGTCCGTAAGGTGCTGCGCCACGACTTTCTGTTTCGACGCACCATCCGATGCGGCATTTGTGGGCGCACGCTCACCGGCGAACGTCAGAAGGGGCGTGTCTACTATCGGTGCCACACCAGCTCATGCGGAACGGCCATAAGAGAGGATCAGGTTGTCGCGCGGCTCCGATCGCTGTTCATGCGAGTGCAACTCACCGAGGAGGAGGGAGAAGAGGTTCGTCGCTGCCTTGACGAACACGCGAGGCTGCAAGCCGCGCACGGTGAGAGCAAACGCTCCGCGATAAATCTAAGGCTTTCAGATGCCCGATCACGCTTGAACAGGCTCACGGATGCGCTCATTGACGGCCTACTCGATCGCGAGGCCTTCGAGGCGAGAAAGAGCGCGCTGCTCTTGGATATCGCTCGGCTTGAAGAGCGTCTTAGAGAAGGTCTCGATGCCACTACGGCCGATCAAGAAAAGATGTTCGAACTCGCATCGAGCCTTATTCTAAGCTACGATTCCGCAGACGACGCGCATAAGCGCGAAATCATCGAAATCACGACTTCGAACTTCTCGGTGTCGGGAAAAGAGCTAGCGATTACGCTCTCTGAGCCGTTCCTGACCCTCTCAAATCGCCACGCTGTCTCCGCGGGTGGCCCTCAGCGAGCCAGAGTTCGAACTTTGTCCAAGCCGCGGCACATCAGAGCCTTAGTTGATCGGCTTCTCGCAGCGAACTCGCCAAGAGCCATTGATACGAAACAAGCCGCCTCGGCGATCTTGCAAAAGCGTTCTTGAGAACGACATTCTGCCTACCTCGCGACACGCACACATCGTCACGCAACCCGTAGCATTGCACGTAATGCGATCCATTGTACTTGCTGTGCTCTGGGTCATTACGAATGGTATGATCCGTTATCTCGACGCGAGTCTGAGGACTGGTATCGTCGTTTTTAATCTCCACCTGTACATTTGGACGTTTGGCTCAAGCTGCTTTAAGGTTGGATTTCAATCTTGCGATCGACCTCTATCTCACGAGTAAGCGATTTTCAATCACAAGCCCGATTATGATCGCTACGAGTAGCGCACGTGTAACATACACCGCGACGGTCAATACGCGATCGCCAAGTCGCGAATGCTGCCCGCTAAGGAGCACGAAATAGCCAAGCCGAAAGGTCGCGGGAATCGACCAATTTTCGAAGCTCGGACGACCGAGTGACTCCCAGACGGCTGCATGCTGGGTACGCAACCGACCCGCAATTCCGAGGAGTGCCGCGAGATAGAAAATGATGGCGACGAAAATCGTGGCAGGGAGCATCCAGGCCAACCTTAGTTGCTCCCGAGAGTTGGACAGACCGCCTGATTGTCACGGGGTACAACTCCGCCACCGCCCACCATCGCCGAGAGTCCAACAACCGGGAAGCCCGCATCAACAGTGATCCGATTGCCTTCGGGCGTATACAGGCCGGTTACAGTCACTCCGGGCCCAAGGCCCATTGAAGCGGTTGCTATGCCTGCCGAACCAAGTCGGTAACCGGGATCCTGATGTGAAAAAATCGTGGTTGAAAGCCCAATGTCAAGCTTCGCGCTTATGCCAGCGCCATATCCCCCAAACAGCGACCAGCTCTCGCGGTCAATGCCGGCACTCACGGCCGGTCCTGCTCCTCCCGTAAGGCGGGAGCCGAGAGTGCCACCTGCACCCGGGATCCCCCAGCATTGCACTGGTACCGGCACGCCATCGAGCGTAACCTCTCTGAGAAAATAGAGCCCCGGGAAGAAGTCAAACGCGTCATATTCAATCCGACAAACTGTACGAGATGGCGTGCCCGTCACACCGCTGCCGTTCTCATCTTCAGTGAACGTAACCGATCCTGGGATCGTTTCGCAGGTGATTCTGAACATCCCGGTCGGATCAACGAAATTGATCGGATCGTTTCCAACGTAGGCGTAGAGGTTCAGGCCCCCCGCGTACAATATCGGATCGGTTTGCATGAAGCGGCCGAGTGTTGGTGAGTAGGCGCGGGCGCGGTAGTGATAGAGCGCTACTTCCGGCAGCCAAGCTTGGCCGGTGTACTGGAAGCGACCTGTATTATTTGCGCCACGGACGCCATACTCGTCGTAGGTGTTGATGTTTGTCGCCGCGCCGGAATTGTTGAGCACCGCCGAGATTGAGCCGCGCTCATCGGCGACTAGCCAACGCCGATCGGAGGTGCCCGAGCCTTCGTACCACACGGTCGGCTCGTCGATGGCGGGGCCCAGCACATAGCGCCGCTGCAACGCGCCGGACGCATTGTACTCCCCGACGATGGTTGCGCCGTCGTAGAGATAGCGGGTCGCCGCCATCCCGCTCGCGCTCGATTCATACAGCCGTCCGGCCGGATCGTAGACGAGCGATGCGCTTGATGGCCCGCCCGTCAGGCGGTTGAAGATATCGTAGCCGAACCCCCCCGCCGGCAGATTGCCGCGGGCGTCGTAGCTTTGGCTCGTCCCGCCGACCGAGGTGTACTGATTCAGGTTATTGTCAGCGTAGCTCGTCGTGCCGGGCGACAGCGGCGTGAAGTCGTAATTGGTGTTGGAATTCGTGCGGCTGATAATGCCGCTGGCCGCGTCGCGGGTTAAGGTCAGTGTCTGATCGTAGGTCGTGCCGTTCAGATTGTGGGTGAGCGAAGTAAGACGTGAAGCGCCATCATAGCCATAGCTCGTCACGCTCGTGCTCGCGCCACGAGTCAGCGACGTGCGCCGGCCGAGATTATCAAAGGCGTAGGCGGCAAGCGTGGTCGTATCGCAGTTCGTTCCGCCTTCCCTGATCGCCGTCACCTCATGCGTGAGATTGTAGCCGTAGCTCACGCAGTAGCTGTCCGGCCACGTCATGCGCGTCCGGCGTGAGGCCTCGTCGTAGGCATAGCTCACCGTGCCCAAGGGGCTCTGCGCGCTGGTGACGCGCGAGAGCTGGTCGTAACCAGATCGCCTGCGTCAGCGGGCGGTTCATGAGGTCGTACGTCATCGACACCGCCGCGCCGTTCGCGGAGGGCGTCACCGACGTGAGCCTGTTCAGATTATCGTAGCTCATCGTCAGCGTGGTGTTGTCGCGTCGGCGTTGCTCGATCATCCGTGAGCCCGCATCGAAGGTGTATTGCTCGTAATCGGCCGTGCTCGATCCACTCGACGATGGATTGGGAAAACGCAGCTTCCGTAGCCGGTCGAAACCATCGTATTCATAGGTCGTGAGGTGGCTCTCGGCGTCGGCAAGCGTCGCTATCAGGCCGTTGTTGGTGTATGTAGCGGTCCATTCATCGACAGCGTTGCTTGTGCCGTAGCCGCGGGTCGCCTTCGTCGGCTGGTCCGCGTTATTGTAGCTCATGCGTGTGATGCGGTCGGGGCCATTCGATCCCTGCGTGCTCAGAGTGCAGGCCGAGCTCGGCAGCGAGCCGAACACGCTCGTGTTCATGCGGACAGCCGTGCACTCGAGCCGGTTGGCGGCGTCGTAGCTCGCCTGCACGACCGAAAACGTCGTCGTGCCGTCCGAGAGTGATTGCTGAACGGGCCGGCCGACGAAATCGTAGCCGGTCGCGATCTGCTGCAACGAGGTCCAGCCCGTCCATGGGGTAGTGCTGGTGACGGTCCCCTGCCGCACCAGCGTCACTTGACCGTCGTCATTGTAGGTGAAACGCGTGGCGCGTCTCAGCAGCAAATCCCCGCCGTCAGGATCGGGACTGATCGTTCCTTCAAGCTGCCGCGCGGGGTCATAAACGAAGTGCGTCGTGTCGGCCGAGCCCGAGAGCGGGCCATCAACGCTGATGACATTGCGGATGTTGTCGTAACTGAAGGTACTGGCAGCGCTCACAGAGCCGTTGCCCGCTGCCACCACCACCGAAATCGGGACGCGGTTGTTCGCAACGCCGTTCGAGCCGTAATCAATCGTCGTGCGAGTTTCGTCAGCGCTGCCGGCCGAACAAGCGCCCGAGGACCAAGCGCTGGTTGCACAGACGGAGACTTGTGTCAGGCGAGTCACCGGCGTCGGCGCGGCGACAATGCTGCCGCCGCTGTTCTTGAAGTAGGCGTAGAGCGACGTGTATTCGAAGCGTGCCTCAGGCCGTGTCCCAGTGCCGACGGGTATTGATCCCGAAGGTGCCGGCTGTGTGATCGTTAGCACGCCGCCATGTGTGGAATGATATGTGTAGTCCGTGCGATAGCCGCGCGCGTCCGTAGTTGAGTTCGGCAAATTACAGGTTACCGGGTTCGAGCATGTCGAATCGAAGGCCGCGGACGTAACTAAGTTGGATAGTCCTGACCCAGACTTCGCCACAAGTGTCGTCTGCGTGACGTTGCCGCGCGCATCGTAATCAAAATCGGCATAGTTTCCTTCAGGCTGTGTGATGCGATCGAGTCGTCCGTTGCCGTCATACTGATACGAGACAGTGCGGTTCTCGCCGTCGCGGTCAGTAAGCACTTGGCCGTTCTCTGACGTAACGACGCGTGTATGCGACAAGGGATCGGTTACTGTCGTTGTGAGGACGCTTCCACTTGCAGAGTAGCTATAGCTCCACGACGCCGTGCCATTGGAGATGGACGAGACACGCCCGCTTGAGTACGAGATCGTGACGTGGTCCGCTGACGTGCTTGACGGTCGACGAATGGCGACGATGTTGCTGCCGGAATAAGTGAAGCGCGTTTGCCGATTGGCCGCGTCCGTGACCGTCTCATAGTTGCCCGACCGAGAATACGTGACTGTCGGCCAGCCGGAGAGGCTGCACGAATCCGCGGTCGGGTTGCAGTAGTCGATCGCGTTGTTGATTGCCATAACGCGGTAAAGCGTCCGCCAGTCGCCAAGCTGAGAAAAATGGGTCGGATTATTGAGAAGATATTGGAAGTGGAGTTGATACCCCAGATTGTTGGTGACGGATTGAAGGCGAACAGCGGTGACTCCCTGGAGCGTAACCGTGTTGTAGTGAAAAGTGAGACGCTCGCCGTTGGGGGCGGTCAGCGAAGTGACACGACCTTTGTTTGCTTCGTAATCAGCGACGCCGCCCCAAGCCGGGTCGAACACTGCCACTGCACCGAAGGGTGATGTGTAGGTGTAAAGTCCGCCGCTGAAGACAAGTGTCGCGCCCTGTGCTTGATCCGACGTGAAGCTGCCGCCGCTCTCCGTGAACGTCTCAGACGCTCCGCCTATGCTCACCGTATACGTCGACCCGGACTGCTGCAGCGTGCCGATGTAGTTGTCGCGCCAGCCGGTGTCGTAGAACGAGCGAACGTAGACCAGCCCGCCCATGCTAGGCTGGCCCACCGAAACGTCCATGGATGTAAGGGTAAAGGCCCCGCTCGTAACATCGACGCCATTGCGGTCGATCGACGAGAACACCGGCGGTGGTGCTGTGAGAGGTTGCGCGCTTGCGGGTTGAGTCGAGAAGGCAAGCACTACTGCGCAAAGAAGGCCAATAATCTTGGCGCATCGTGCGCTCGGCGTCGCTTTCAATAGCCGGCGCAAGCCAACGCCCATCGCACTCTCCCCGCTATGATCTTGACAGGCGAATAAAACCACAGTCTCTGGTTGCGTCAACGAAAACATTTTAAGGCGTCCGTTGCGAATCGTGATCGGAGCAAATAACGGGGGAGCACGTCCATGCGCGTGAGCAGACGCTCGGCATTCGTCGCGCTTGCATCGGGCGGCGCAGCGTTGTGGGCTTTAGCGCGAGGCGGCGCTTCAGCTCAGCAATACACGTACGATTCACTTGGGCGACTACGCACGGTCACGTATCCAGATGGCAGCACCGTTACTTACTCGTACGACGCTGCGGGCAATCGCACGGAAGTAGTGCGTGCCGGGCCGTCATCTGGATTCAACCAAACAATTCAAATCACTGGCACTGGACCAGTCAACTTGCGAACACTCGCAGACAATGCCGGTTACAACGGCGCTCAAAACGCGACGGTCGTTTTTCAGGTAGGCAATACGATCACGATTTCCGGCACGGCAGGAGCTGGCGGCGGCGCAGGTGGCGTCGCAATCGATAGCGGCACCTGGCCCACGGGCTCGTACATAATCACGCTCACACTTGAAGTCCTAAACGGCGGCACCGTCCGAGGAGGCGGAGGCGGAGGCGGCGATGGGGGTGGAGACACCAATAGCGGCGGATCGCCGGCAACCAATGGCGGGGCAGGCGGTGATGCCATCTATTGCCGACTACCGATGACTATCAACGTCAACAGCGGCGGAGTTGTGCGAGCAGGGGGCGGCGGCGGACGCGGAGGCAACGAAAACACCTGGGCATTCGGCGAGAGTAATGGTGGAGGTGGCGGTGGGGGCGGCGCACCAAACGGCTTTGGGGGGGGGGGCGGCGTCGGCGGCATCGTGGCGGGCGAGGAGGGCGGACCGGGGAGTCCTGGCACGGCGAGCGGTGGAGGCGCTGGAGGCGCGGGCGGCAATGCCCATGGATACTTCAGTCCCGCTCAGGCTGGCGGAAACGGCGGCAATTACGGCTCGGCGGGCGGACTCTCGGGCGGTGCGGCAGGGTACGCGGTCCGCAAGAATGGACACGCAGTCACCGTCAACAACAGCGGCACGATCACCGGAACGGTTGGATAAGCGTGGTGCGCCACCCAGCGGCACCGGTGAGGATCCTCATCGTGCATGAGGAGGAGGGCTACGGCGCGGGCTCTCCTGATCTTGCAGACCTTCTGCTTCTTGCGCCAACGCACGAGGAAATCCTTCGCCGTCTTCCTGAGGCGCTCAGGGAGTACTGCGGACGCGACGTAGAATTCAGTATCCTAAGGCCTCGCGAACACTGAAGAGCAGATCCCTCACAAGCTTTTCTTCCCGATGTTGCTGTTGCTGCAGGTCGCATCAAGACTGAGGGGACTTCAGCGACAGACGGCCGTCGAACTTTGTGCGGACCCCGGCCACATTCTGTTCGAGATGTCGGGGCGTAACTCTTTGAAGGGCAACAACGCGCTACGATGGCAGCGCGTAGCGGTTCTCGCGCGTCTTGAAGGGTTTAGAGCCGCCCTCTAGGAGGCGCACGGCTTGCCCACGGATGGCGTGTTCAGTGCCTGCGAACTCCAGGGCGCCGCCCGAATAGCTCAAAAGTGGGTGGTCGAAGTTGCTGCTTCGAGACGCGCGGGCGACGATTACCTGGTCCGCGTCGGTGGTCACGACCAAATTTGGATTATGCGTGACCAAGATGACTTGCCGCATGTGCTTCGCTTTGCGGAGGAATGGCACCAGCGCTTCGTAAATGGAAGAATTGTCGAGATTGCCCTCAGGCTGATCGATGATCAGAGGCCGACGATCTTGCACGTCCATTGCAAGGTAGAGAACGAGGAGTACGATGCCGCGTGTCCCTGGCGAAAGCACCTCCAAATCACTCCCATTGTAGCGCAGACCGTACTCAAGAGCGACATAATCGGTGGAGAACAGCCAGTCGCACACTCGCTCGCGGTTTGCATGGGAAACGAGGAGAGCATCAACATCGCCTGGCGTTTGTCCCAGACTGCCAAGCAGTTTCTCGAGGCCCGCGCGGATCGCCTCTTGATCATCCTTCTTCCACGCTTCCGTTAGCGCAGGCTCCACCTCGCTCATCAGCGCAGCGTCGAGTAAGCCTACCTTCTTTCGCTTGTCGAACAGGGCCAGACCGGCCTTGATCCAATCGGTCGTTCGGACCATCCGCCGAACATTCAGCTCAAAACCGGTTTTCGTTCCGCTTGCGTCTTCCGCGATTACCTTTTTTAAGGGCTCGTACAGCTTCGCCAGCGTTTCTGCCTCATCCGATAGAAGCTTGAAGAACGACAGGTAGACTATCCAGCGAGCGTCGCACTTCGCAGTGAGCTGCGCTGTTACTTTTGTGTCGAGCCGTTCGATCTCTTTGACGAATCGCTGTTTGTCCGCTTCGGCTTTCGCTCTCTGCGCCTGTAAAGCTAGCAAACGCTCTCGCTGCTGTTCATCGGTCGCAAGCACCTTCTTAAGTTCGGCGAGTTGCACGTTGAGGTCCGCAATCGCCTGACCGCTCGCCGACGGGCTCTTCTCATCGCCGCGCAGTCCTTGAGCCTCTTTCCGGAGCGTGTCAGCTAGTGTGTCAAACACCTTGTCGCGACCATCGCCGAATTTCGGCCGGAAAGCCTCGATCTCCACGGTTGATAGACCGATTTCTTCCAGAGCCGGTTGCAAGTCGGCGAAGTCCGATTCGACACCACGAACAAAGTCAGCAGCACGTTCCTTGACCGTCCCAATTCGGGCGAGACGGCGATTGACGGCGGCAAGATCGGCAGATTTCTTCTGTAGCAGCTCTGACAGAGCCTTTATCTTGTCGGCCACGCTCTGGTCGACCGTGCTCTGGAGAGCGGGAAGCTGCGCGTCGATCGCGGCCATATCGTCGTCGAGCTTCTCGATCTGCTTCTGCTTGTCCGCCTTGCTCACAAGCTGGTTCTCTAAATCGACAATCTCCCGATTGAGTGCCGCCAAGCGCTCCTTAGCCTCGGCCTTTCGGCGCTCGATCGAATCTGTGTGGACACGTCGCAGCACCTCGAAGCTGGATGCTTCGAGCCGATCCGCTTCACCTATGTATGAGAAAATCACTTCCTCAATTTGCTTGATCAGCGCGTTCCCGGTCACATCGCGCGAGCATAGCTCTTCGACAAAGTCCTGGGACAGGTAACGAACGGCCGGGAGTGCGCTTCCAGGCCCATCTCCGATGCGACGTGTTGTCTTGCTCCCGTCAGCCCAACGGATCTCGACCACAACGTTATCGAGGCTCCTGCCGGCCTTGTTAATGAAAGAAGAACTGCTCTTGTCGTTTTTCCACGCCGCACATGCGAACGCGATTAGCTCGGCGAGCGCAGTTTTCCCCGATCCTTTCTCGCCAATGATCCCAATCAGACCGGAGTTGAGTTCGATTGTGTCCTCGATGAACCAGCTGCTCCCTTCAGCGAGATGCACTCCACTAATGATCTTGCTTTGGTCGACCGGTGCGGGCGAGGAGGGACCAATGAAGACCCGGCCCTCCGGTTCGTGTTGGAGCTGGCGCAAGCCCTCGAACGTCGGATCAGCTTTGATCCAGCAGCAACGCTGCTTTGCAGGCTCGAACAGTTTCGAGGTTTCGTGCGCGTCGCACCCATGAATACATGCCTTGAGGCCACCGCACTTGCGGATCACTTCGTCGACGGGATCCGTGCCGTGCCCCAGGAAGTACTCACGATCCTTCGGATTGCCTGAAAATATCAATTGACTAAAGCGATAGAGCTCATCGCGGGATGCTGCGAAGCCCGCGTCTTTAGAGAGACCCGACGCACCGTCCTTTGCGTTGGAAAGCGCCACCAGCGAATTGTCTCGAAGCCACCCCTGATTTAGATACCAGTCTCGAAAAGCGCTAAAGTCAGGCTTGAAGTTATTGACGCCGTGCTTGAACGCCGCATCGTCGCCTGCTTGCTTTGGATCGTGCGCACGGCCAAGATTTATGAGGCCGTTGCGATCACAAGAATAGGGATTGCCGTCGTACTTGAACGTCAACAAGCGAAGAGCAGATTCGATGCGCTCGACATGCTTCGGATCACTCGGATCGACGAGCAGGTGGATATTGATTGCACCGCCTGCAGGAAGCTCGGGAGTGATCCGAAACTCTATGTTCGGGAAAACGAAAGCGAAGCTCTTGAGGCGGCCCTTGGCCCGGTACTCAGTGACCTTCTTGTAGCCCTCGATTGAACAATAGTCGGTAATGCCGATAGCAGCGATCGAGGAGTGCGCCGCCTCAAGCGCATCAATGTATGAATTCCAGTCGCCGAACTGGTTCGCCAACGCGCTGGCAGGGCTATGGACGTGCGGGTCCCACCGACGCCATTCGGAACCACGTGGATATGCGCTTTTCACCATCGGGCTTGATTCGCTTGTCGCCGAACGGAGTTCGCGTGTCACATCCGCAACCGGACTCCCCGCGCGCTCGCCGTGTCCATTCCACTCGGGAGTGTGAATGCAGCAGCGCAACTCTCAGACGAGGCATTCGAGGCGCTGATAGACCGCAATCGCCGTCGCTTCTGTGTTCCGGCGCAGGAGATCAGGCGAGCGACTACGCTGCCCGCACCGGCTCCCGAGCGGGAGGATCAGCAACCGGAAGCGCCCCGTACAAGCAAACCGCCGCGAGCGTCCCGCGATCCGTACGTCGCCGGCCAGGGCGGACAGGATCACAAGTATCTCCAGCACCTCTTGCGCGCGACGGCGCACGAGCTCGGCTTCAAGGCAGAGATCGAGCTTCCCGTTACTGGCGGCTCGGTAGACGTCGCGATTGAGGGCAGGGGTGGCAGGATCGCCTGCGAGATTTCGATTGCGACTGACGCCGAGGACGAAGCTCGAAATGCCGCCAAGTGCCTTGCGGCCGGTTTCGACCAAGTCTGGCTTGTCGTGACGAGTGCACGCCGGAAAGGGGCCCGGCAAAAGGCTATCGAGGCTCGCCTTGGCGCTGACCAGGCCGCTCGGCTCCGTGTCCTGACCGTCCCCGAGGCCCTCGCCGAACTCGACCAAATAGCCGCAAAGCCTGAGTCAGAGGCGAAGCAGGTTCGAGGATATGCCGTCACGGTCCGCCGCGCGCACCTTAGTCCGGACGAGGCGCGCCGTAAGCGTGAGGCCGTCGCCTCAATCCTTGCGAAGTCCCTTCGAGGGTCCAAAGATTAGCCCTGCCACACGGAGGCGGGCATGACTTCGGACGAGGAGCTTGAGACGGCCCTGAGGTGCGCCCACTCGCTCATAAGGAGTGGTCGGCTCACGAAGACGGAGCTTGCCAACACCATCTGGGATTTGGTTGCGGCCAGAAGCGATAACCCGCCTCCCGATCCAGCCGCCCTC
>ERZ869936.1607-NODE-1607-length-15601-cov-5.041361_pt1 | contig 15601 bp, 12 predicted proteins | sample MGYA00520876_ERZ869936 | MGnify/ENA primary metagenome ERZ869936 (study PRJEB32218, sample SAMN09650985) | biofilter metagenome | isolation source: enrty point of leading RO module | place: Saudi Arabia: Thuwal, RO plant located on Red Sea | collected 2016-02-17 ...
GCCGGCGGGGGGTGATCCGGAAGCAGTCGTGCAGGGGCTGTATGCGGAGGGCGAGTGTGCCTGTGTGTCGGTGCATGGCGCCAACCGCCTGGGCACCAACTCGCTGACCGATTTGCTGGTGTTCGGCAAATCGGCCGGCGATTCGATGATCCGCTTCCTGCAGGAAAACCCCGGACACAAGGACCTGCCATCCGATGCCGGCGACCCCACGCGCGCGCGCCTGGCGCGCCTGGACGGCCAGACAAACGGCGAAAGCGTGCACGAGGTCGGCGCCGAGTTGCGGCGGACCATGCAGGCGCATTGCGGCGTATTCCGGTTTCCCGACCTGTTGAGCGAGGGGGTGAGCCGCATCAAGGCGGTGCAGGCGCGCTGCGAACGCCTGGGCATCGCGGACAGGAGCAAGATCTTCAACACCGCGCGGGTGGAGGCGCTCGAACTGGAGAACCTGATCGAGGTGGCGGTGGCTTCGCTGGTGTCGGCCGACGCGCGCAAGGAAAGTCGCGGCGCGCATGATCGCGCGGATTTCCCCAAGCGCGATGACGCCAACTGGATGAAACATACCCTGTGGTTCAAGGACGGCTGCCGGCTGGACTACAAGCCGGTGCATCTCAAGCCGCTTACCGCGGCCTCGGTGGAACCCAAGGTTCGCAGCTACTAGGACAGGGCGAAAGCCTCAGGCAAGAGGACAGCAGATGAAGTTCAGGATCTACCGGTACGACCCGGACAAGGACGCTAAGCCCTACATGCAGGACTACGAAGTCGACCTGCAGTCGACCGACCGCATGCTGCTCGACGCGCTGATCCGCATCAAATCGATCGACGACACGCTGGCGCTGCGCCGTTCGTGCCGCGAGGGGGTGTGCGGATCGGACGCGATGAACATCAACGGCCGCAACGGGTTGGCCTGCATCACGCGGCTGGCCGATCTCAAGGAGCCGGTCGAGATCCGCCCATTGCCCGGGTTGCCGGTCATCCGCGACCTGATCGTGGATATGTCCCAATTCTTCAAGCAGTACCACTCGGTCAAGCCATTTCTGGTGAACAACTCGCCGCCGCCGGAACGCGAGCGGCCGCAGACCCCGGCCGAGCGCGCCGAACTCGACGGCCTGTACGAGTGCATTCTGTGCGCCTGCTGCTCCACGGCCTGCCCATCTTTCTGGTGGAATCCCGACAAGTTCGTCGGACCGGCCGGCCTGCTTCAAGCCTATCGTTTTCTTGCCGATAATCGCGACGAGGCCGCCAGCGAGCGGCTGGACAACCTGGAAGACCCCTACCGGCTGTTCCGCTGTCACTCGATCATGAATTGCGTCGATGTCTGCCCGAAAGGCCTGAACCCGACGCGGGCGATCGGAAAGATCAAGGACATGCTGGTCCGGCGCGCGGTTTGAGGCGGTGGGAGGCGAGCTGGACCGGCTGCGCTGGCGTTGCCGGCGCGGGCTTCTGGAGCTGGATCTCGTGCTGAACCGCTTCCTCGAACGGCATCTGGCGACGCTGGATGCGGAGCAACGCCTGGCGTTTGCCCGGCTGCTGGACACGCCCGACACCGAGCTCTGGGACATGGTGTCCGGCCGCCGCGCGGGCCCGGATGCCGCCGCCGAAGCCCTGCTGCGTTTGATGCGCTAGTTGCGACGCGGCACAGGCGTGTCAGCGCCCGGGAAGAAGCTGTAGACTTAGGCCTTTGATTTCAACAGCCGGCGATCAATTCGATGGATAGGCAGCGCAGCGCAACAATCTCCTTCAACGACGGGTCTGCTCCGGTCGATTTCCCGGTTCTCTCCGGCACCATCGGACCGGATGTCGTCGATATCCGAAGCCTGCTGTCGCAGACGGGGAAGTTCACCTACGACCCCGGATTCCTGTCGACCGCGAGCTGCCGCTCGGCGATCACCTATATCGATGGCGATCAGGGCGTGCTGCTCTACCGCGGCTACCCGATCGAGCAGCTGGCCGAGCATTGCGATTTCCTCGAGGTCTGCCATCTGTTGATCTACGGCGAGTTGCCGAATCAGGCGCAGAAGGCTGAGTTCGTGAACACGGTCACGCGCCACACCATGGTGCACGACCAGATCAACAACTTCTTCCGGGGCTTCCGTCGCGACGCCCATCCGATGGCGATCATGGTGGGCACCGTGGGCGCGCTGTCGGCCTTTTATCACGACTCGCTGGATCTCAATAATCCTGCCCATCGCGAGATTTCGGCTTTCCGGCTGATTGCCAAGATGCCGACGATCACCGCGATGGCCTACAAGTACTCGATCGGCCAGCCCTTCGTCTATCCGCTCAACTCGCTGTCTTATACCGCCAACTTCATGCGCATGATGTTCGCGGTGCCTGCCGAGGAATACGAAGTCAACGACGTGCTGGTGCGCGCACTGGACCGCATTTTCATCCTGCATGCCGACCACGAGCAGAACGCGTCGACCTCGACCGTACGGCTGGCGGGTTCCTCCGGAGCCAATCCCTTTGCCTGCATTGCGGCCGGAATTGCCTGCCTTTGGGGGCCGGCCCACGGGGGTGCCAACGAGGCCTGCCTGAACATGCTCGAGGAGATCGGCGACGTATCGCGCGTCGGCGAGTTCATCGACAAGGCAAAGGACAAGAATTCCGGCTTCCGCCTGATGGGATTCGGCCATCGCGTCTACAAGAACTACGATCCCCGCGCCAAGCTGATGCGCGAAACCTGCCACGAGGTGCTGGCGGAACTGGGGCTCGAGAACGACCGACTGTTCAAGCTGGCCATGGCGCTGGAGAAAATCGCGCTGGAGGACGATTACTTCGTCGAGCGCAAGCTCTACCCGAACGTGGATTTCTACTCCGGTATCGTCCAGCGCGCGCTGGGCATTCCGAACAACATGTTCACCTGCATCTTCGCGCTGGCACGCACCGTCGGCTGGATCGCGCAGTGGAACGAGATGATTGCCGACCCCGAGCAGAAGATCGGCAGGCCGCGCCAGCTCTACACCGGCCCGGCCCAGCGTGATGTCGTGCCGCTCGCCACCCGCACCATCGTCGGTTCAACCGCCGGGAGAACCCGAAAATGATGAAGGAGCTGCTGGGAAACTCGTATCTGTTCGGCGCGAACGCGCCTTTCGTCGAAGGGCTGTACGAGGCTTACCTGAGCGATCCGGATTCGATCGCCCCGGAGTGGCGGCGCTACTTCGACCAGATGCAGCAAGGGGCGGCCGAGCGCGACGTTGCGCACGCGCCGGTCATCGAGTCGTTCATACGGCTTGCCAAGTCCCGGCGCGACATCGCGGTGCCTACGGCGGCGGTCGCCAGCGTGGAGCGCAAGCAGGTCTCGGTACTGCAGTTGATCAACGCCCACCGTTTTCTCGGCGTGCGCCATGCCAATGTCGACCCGCTGAAGCGGTTCGAGAAACCGCCGGTGTCGGAGCTGGATCCGGCCTTTTACGGCCTGGGCGAAGCCGACATGGACCTGATGTTCAACACCGGATCGCTGGTGGGGCCGGAGCAGCTGCCGCTGCGCGAAATCGTACGCGCGGTGCGGGAGACCTATTGCGGGTCGATCGGCATCGAGTACATGTATATGAGCGACGTTCAGCAGAAGCGCTGGATACAGCAACGCTTCGAAGGCGTGCGCTCGCAGCTTGGCTATGGCACCGATCTGAAGAAACACTTCCTCGAACGGCTCACCGCCGCCGAGACCCTGGAAAAGTACCTTCACACCCGTTACGTGGGCCAGAAGCGTTTTTCGCTTGAAGGCAGCGAAAGCCTGATCGTCTCTCTGGATCATCTTCTGCAGCGTGCGGGCGAGAAGGGCATCCAGGAAACGGTGATCGGAATGGCGCATCGCGGGCGACTGAACGTGCTGGTCAACACGATGGGCAAGATGCCGAAGGACCTGTTCTCGGAGTTTGAGGGCAAGCCGGTCGAGCAGCTGCCGATGGGCGACGTCAAGTATCACCAGGGCTTCTCGTCGGACGTGATGACGCCCGGCGGGCCGATGCATGTCTCGCTCGCCTTCAATCCGTCTCACCTCGAGATAGTCAACCCGGTGGTGGAAGGCTCCGTGCGGGCGCGCCAGCACCGTCGCAAGGACCGCGAGGGTCGCCAGGTGCTGCCGGTGCTGCTGCACGGCGACGCTGCCTTCGCGGGCCAGGGCGTAGTGATGGAAACGCTCAACCTGTCGCAGACCCGCGGTTACGGTACCGGGGGAACGGTTCATGTCGTGGTGAACAACCAGATCGGCTTCACCACGTCCGATGTGCGCGACACCCGCTCGACGCTGTACTGCACCGACGTCGCGAAGATGATCGATGCGCCGGTGTTTCATGTGAACGGCGACGACGCCGAGGCGGTGGCCATGGTGACCGAGATCGCGCTCGATTTCCGCATGGAGTTCCGCAAGGACGTGGTGATCGACCTGGTGTCTTTCCGCCGGCTCGGTCACAACGAGCAGGATGAGCCGATGGTGACCCAGCCGCTCATGTACCGTCAGGTCAACCAGCACCCCGGCCCCCGCAAGCTGTACGCAGACAAGCTGGAGGCGCAGGGCGTGACGCAGGCGGGCGAGGCGGACGAGATGATCCGTACTTACCGGGACGCGCTCGACGCCGGCTTCCATACAAACAAGACGATCCTGTCGAATTATAAGCCGCCGCACACGGTCAACTGGGCGCCGTTCAGGAACATTCCCTGGACCTACAAGGTGAGCACCGGCGTGCCTGTCGAGACGCTGCGGGAATTATCCGAAAAGCTCACCACGCTCCCGGCCGGGTTCAAGCTGCATCCGCGGGTGGAGAAAGTCATTGTCGACCGGCGGGCGATGGGCCAGGGCAAGCTCCCGCTGGACTGGGGCATGGCCGAGAATCTGGCCTATGCCTCGCTGCTGAAAGACGGCTACCCGGTGCGGATTTCCGGCCAGGATTCCGGCCGCGGCACCTTCTTCCACCGGCACGCGGTGCTGCACGACCAGAATCGCGACCGCTGGGACCAGGGCACCTACATTCCGCTCCAGCGCATCGCCGAGAACCAGCCGGATTTCCTGGTGATCGACTCGCTGCTGTCGGAAGAGGCGGTGCTCGGATTCGAGTACGGCTACGCCACCGCCGAGCCCAATGAGCTGGTCGTCTGGGAAGCGCAGTTTGGCGACTTTGCCAACGGGGCGCAGGTTGTCATCGACCAGTTCATCGCCTCGGGCGAAGTGAAATGGGGGCGCATCTGCGGGCTGGCGATGATGCTGCCGCACGGGTACGAAGGGCAGGGGCCGGAACACTCGTCCGCGCGCATCGAGCGCTACCTGCAGCTGTGCGCGGACTACAACATGCAGATCTGCATTCCCTCGACGCCGGCCCAGATGTTCCATCTGCTGCGCCGGCAGATGGTGCGCCCCTACCGTAAGCCGCTCATCATCATCAGCCCGAAGAGCCTGCTGCGCCACAAGGAATCCGTGTCCTCGCTCGACGAGCTGTGCAGCGGCGAATACCAGGTGGTGATCGGCGACGCCGGCCTTGCCAACGATTCGAAGGTCAAGCGCGTGGTGTTCTGCAGCGGGAAGATCTACTACGAACTGGCAGCGGCACGTCGCGAGCGCGGCATCGACGACATTGCGCTGGTGCGGCTCGAGCAGCTCTATCCGTTCCCGCACGACGCGTTCAGGGCGGAGATCGAGCGCTACAAGGACGCCAAGGAAATCGTCTGGTGTCAGGAAGAGCCGGGCAACCAGGGCGCGTGGCACCGGATACAGCACTACCTGCTGCGGCACATGCTGCCGAACCAGAAGCTCAGTTATGCATTGAGGCCCTCGTCGGCCAGCCCGGCAGGCGGCTACGTGGCGCTGCATCAGCAGCGACAGAAAGCGGTCATAGACGCCGCCCTGACGCATGGCGTCTAGTGGCGAACTGATGCCTGAAGACTCAGGCAAGACAAGGACGAAATCATGTTAGTCGAGGTCAAGGTTCCCGCGCTGTCAGAATCGGTGGCGGAGGCGACGCTGCTCACCTGGCACAAGAAGCAGGGGGAATTCGTCAAGCGCGACGAGAACCTGATCGATATTGAAACCGACAAGGTGGTGCTCGAGTTGCCGGCCCCGGAATCCGGTGTGCTGACAAAGATCATGAAGGGCGACGGCGGCACGGTGGTCGCCAACGAAGTGATTGCCCAGATCGACACCGAGGCGAAGGCCGGTGCCGGGGAGGCGGCCGCAGCCGCCGGGGGTGCCAAGGCAGCCGAAGCGAAAGGCGCGGCGCCTTCGGCGCGGCCTGCGGCGCAGGGCGTGGCGCGCCCGGACAATGTGACGGTTATGCCTGCCGCCCGCAAGATTGCCGCCGAGCAGGATGTGGATTTGAGCCGGATTCAGGGCAGCGGACGCGGCGGACGGGTTACCAAGGAAGACGTAATGGGGGCGGTTCAGGCGGCTGCCGCCGCTCCGAAGCCCGGTGCGGAGCGCCCGGCGCGCGCACCTTCGCAGCCTCCGGTGCCATCGCCGGTGAACGTCGAAGAGGTCCTCGCCGGCCGGCCGGAGCAGCGCGTGCCGATGTCGCGGCTGCGCAAGCGGGTCGCGGAGCGCCTGGTCGAATCGCAGGCGACTGCGGCGATCCTGACGACCTTCAACGAAGTGAACATGCAGCCGGTCATGGACATGCGCGCCCGGCACAAGGACCGTTTCGAGAAAGAACACGGCATCAAGCTGGGGTTCATGTCGTTTTTCGTGAAGGCAGTGGTGGCCGCGCTCAAGCGCTATCCGGTGATCAACGCCTCCGTCGACGGCGATGACATCGTTTATCACGGGTATTTCGACATCGGCATTGCGGTGGGGAGCCCGCGCGGGCTGGTGGTGCCGATCATTCGAAATGCCGACGCGCTGAGTTTCGGCGACATCGAGAAACAGATCGCGGATTACGGCAAGCGCGCCCAGGACGGCAAGCTGACCATCGGGGAACTGACCGGCGGCACGTTCTCGATTTCCAACGGCGGCGTGTTCGGCTCGATGCTGTCGACTCCGATCATCAACCCGCCGCAATCCGCCATTCTGGGCGTGCATGCGACCAAGGAGCGGCCGGTGGTCGAGAACGGGCAAATCGTGATCAGGCCGATGAATTATCTCGCCCTGTCCTACGACCACCGCATCATCGACGGCCGCGAGGCGGTGCTGTTCCTGGTCGCGGTGAAGGAAGGGCTGGAGGATCCATCCCGGCTGCTGCTTGATCTGTGATCGGCGCAAGGGGCGCTCGCGTGCCAGCCGGCAAATCCGCCGCCCGAATCAGCGAGCGGTGCAACGTTTCAGCCGTCAGATCGAACAATGACCAAGAAATTTGACGTCGCAGTCATCGGCGCCGGGCCTGGCGGATACGTCGCCGCGATCAGAGCCGCGCAGCTCGGATTCAACGTCGTTTGCATCGACGACTTCAGGAATGCGGCCGGAAAGGCGAGTCTCGGCGGCACCTGCCTGAACGTCGGCTGCATTCCTTCCAAGGCCCTGCTGGAATCGTCCGAAAACTACGAGCGGGCGCAGCACAAGTTCGCCGAGCACGGCATCCGCGTCGGTCAGGTGAAGCTCGACGTGGCCACAATGCTGGCGCGCAAGGACAAGATCGTTGAACAGTTCACCGGTGGCATCGCCCTGTTGTTCAAGAAGAACAAGGTGACCGCTTTGCTCGGGCGCGGACGTTTCGTCGCTGGCGACGCGAGCGGCTACCGTATCGAGGTTGGCGACGGCAAGTCGGCCGAGACGGTCGAAGCCACGCATGTGATCGTTGCCACCGGATCGCTGCCGCGCCAACTCCCCGGCATCGAGATCGACAACAAGCTGGTGTGCGACAACGTCGGCGCGCTGTCTTTTGCCGAGGTGCCGAAGCGGCTGGGCGTGGTAGGGGCGGGCGTCATCGGGCTGGAGATGGGCAGCGTCTGGAAACGGCTCGGTTCCGAGGTGACGGTCCTCGAGGCGCTGCCAACTTTTCTCGGCGCGGCGGACGAGGCGGTCGCGCGCGAAGCCAGACGAATCTTTACCAAGGTGGTTGGGCTCGATATCCGTACCGGCTGCAGCATCGGCTCGGTCAAGGCCGGGAAGAAGTCGGTGAGCGTCGCCTTCAACGATGGCGCGTCAGACCAGACCCTGGAGTTCGACCGTCTGATCGTCGCCATCGGCCGCGTGCCGAATAGCGCCGGGCTCGGGGCAGAGGCCGTCGGCCTGAAGATCGACGGCCGCGGCTTTATCGAGGTCGACGAACGCAACCGCACCAATCTGCGCAATGTCTACGCCATCGGCGACGTCGTGCGCGGGCCGATGCTGGCCCACAAGTCATCTGAAGAAGGCGTCGCCGCGGCGGAAACCATCGCCGGCCAGCACGGCCATGTAAATCTCGAGACCGTGCCCTGGGTGATCTACACCTCTCCCGAGATTGCCTGGGTCGGCCGCACCGAGCAACAGCTCAAGGCCGATGGTGTGGAGTACCGCAGCGGCCAGTTTCCCTTCAGCGTGAGCGGCCGTGCCCGCGCGCTCGGCGAGACCGCCGGCTTCGTGAAAATGCTGGCCGATGCGCGCACCGATCGCATCCTGGGCGTGCACATCCTTGGTCCATACGCGTCCGAACTCATCTCGGAGGCGGTCGTCGCGATGGAGTTCGGTGCCAGCTCTGAAGACATTGCCCGCATCGTGCACGCGCATCCCTCGCTGTCCGAGGCGCTGCACGAGGCCGCGCTCGGCGTCGACAAGCGTTACCTGAACCTGTAGCGTCGATGGCAGCGCCGGCCCCAGCGCGCGCGGCGAACCGGGCCGACTTGACGGCCGCACTGGAGCGGGCCGCCGCCGACCACGGTTATCGACTGGACCCTGCTCAGATTCGCGCTTCGCGGGCGCTGGAAGCGCTGCAGGACGACCTGGTCGCCGGGGACAGGGAAGGCCTGTCGCTGTTCCGGTTGTTTCAGCGCAGCCAGCCGATCACCGGCGTGTATCTGTGGGGGGGCGTCGGTCGCGGCAAGAGTTTCCTGATGGACAGCTTCTTCCATGCCGTTGAGTCGCGGCGCAAGCAACGGTGGCATTTTCACCGGTTCATGCAGCAGGTGCATCGGCGCCTCAAGGCTCTGCAAGGCGAACCGGAGCCACTGCGCGAGGTAGCGCGGGAATTCTCGCGCGACGCGCGGCTGTTGTGTCTGGACGAGTTTCACGTCACCGATATCGGCGACGCCATGATCATGCGCAACCTGCTGCAGGCGCTGTTCAGCCACGGGGTAGCCCTGGTCACCACTTCGAACCAGCACCCCGATGAACTTTACCTCCACGGCCTGCAGCGCGGCCAGTTTCTGCCGGCAATTGAGCTCATTCACAAGCACATGCGCGTGGTGGAACTGGACAACGGCACCGACTACCGCCTGGCGGCCCTGGAAAAGGCGGGTGTGTTTCACTGTCCGCTGGATACCGCGGCCGAGCAGTCACTGGAGCAGGCCTTTGCCGACGTGGCCGGCGAGGCGGGCGAAACGGACGCCTTGCTCGAGATCGAGGGCCGCGGCGTTCGCGCGCGGCGGGTGGCGGAAGGTGTCGCATGGTTTGATTTTGGCGAACTGTGCGACGGGCCGAGAGGCCAGGCCGACTACATCGAGCTGGCGCGGCGCTATCACACCGTGCTGGTTTCGGGCGTGCCCTGCTTCGGCGCTGCCGATGCGGATCGGCGTCGCCGCTTCACCTGGCTGGTTGACGAGTTTTATGATCGTCGCGTAAAGATGGTGATGTCGGCGCAGGCGCCGGTGACTGCGCTACTGGCCGGCGCGGCCGGGGGCACCGAGGCGCAGCGCGTCGAGTCCCGGCTGATGGAGATGCAGACGCATCGCTATCTCGGCGAGGCGCATCTCGGCTAGATTCGAATCATTTGACAAGGGGAGAAGGATGTCCGCATTCAAGGCCTTTCGCATCTTCAACGAGGACGGCAAGGTCGCAAGCCGCTTCGTCGATATGAAGCTCGACGATCTGGATCAGGGCGAGGTGGTCATCAAGGTCGCCTATTCGAGCGTGAACTTCAAGGACGCCCTGGCGGCCACCGGTGCCGGCAAGATCATCCGTCGCTTTCCTTGCGTGGGCGGCATCGACCTTTCCGGAACCGTCGCCGAGTCAAAGGACAAGCGCTTCAAGCCGGGCGATGCGGTCATCGCCACCAGCTACGACATAGGCGTCGCGCATGACGGCGGCTACGCATCATATGCACGCATCCCGGCGGACTGGGTGGTGCCGATGCCAGCCGGGCTGGATTTGTTCGAAGCGATGGCGCTGGGCACCGCCGGGTTCACCGCGGGTCTCGCAGTAGAGCGCATGGAGCACGACGGGCTCAAGCCAGGCAATGGGCCGGTGATCGTCACCGGCGCGACCGGAGGCGTGGGCAGCATCGCGCTGGATATTCTGGCCGGCAACGGCTACGCGGTCACTGCGCTGACGGGCAAGGCGTCGGAAACCGATTATCTGAAGAAGCTCGGGGCGAGCGAGGTTCTGCTGCGCTCGTCGCTCGATCTTTCGCGGATAAAGCCGCTGGACAAGGCCGTCTGGGCGGGGGCCGTGGACAACCTCGGCGGCGACGTGCTGTCCTGGATCGCGAGCACCATGCAGGTGGGAGGCACGCTGGCTTCCATCGGTCTGGCGGCCAGTCACGAATTTAAGACCACGGTGATGCCGTTCATTCTTCGCGGCGTCAGCCTGCTTGGGATCGATTCGGTTAATGCGCCGATGGCGGTGCGGCAAAAGGTGTGGCAGCGGCTGGCGAGCGACCTCAAGCCGAAACACCTGAAGGCAATGGCGAACACCGTCGAGTTCTCCAATTTGCCCGGTGTGTTCGACAGTTTCCTCAAAGCACAGGTCAAGGGGCGTACGGTCGTCAAGATCGGCGGCTGAATCGCAGCAGGTCCGGGAGGGAGGCCGAGCATGGGACAGCAGTACGCGCAGTTTCACCGGCGGTCCATCGAACAGCGCGACCAGTTCTGGACCGAGCAATCGAGTCTGATTGACTGGAACAAGCCTCTTGCACAGGTACTCGATTACCGGCGGCCACCGTTCGCGCGCTGGTTCGTGGGGGGCGAGACCAATCTGTGCCACAACGCGGTCGATCGGCACCTGCAGGCCCGCGGCGGGCAGAAGGCGCTGATCTATATTTCCACCGAGACCGGCGAAGAGCGCAGTTACAGTTTTCGCGAGTTGCACGCCGAGGTGAACACCTGTGCCGCCATGCTGCAAAGCCTCGGGGTGCAGCGCGGCGACCGGGTGCTGATCTACATGCCGATGATCCCCGAGGCGATCTTCGGCATGCTGGCCTGTGCGCGGCTGGGCGCGGTTCACTCGGTCGTTTTCGGTGGATTTGCCGCGGCAAGTCTGGCGAGCCGCATCGACGACGCCCGCCCCAAGGTCATGCTCACGGCGGACGCCGGCATGCGAGGCGGCCGCACCATCGCCTACAAGCCGCTGGTGGAAGAGGCGCTCAGGCTGGCGGCCCATCCGCCCGTGCGGGTGCTGATCGTGAACCGCGGCCTGGATGCATCGATGGGGTTGGTGCAGGGGCGCGATTACGACTACCGGGCGCTGGCAAGGGAGCATGCCGGCAAGACGGTGCCGATCGCCTGGGTGGAATCAAGCCACCCCAGCTACATCCTGTACACCTCGGGAACCACGGGCAAGCCGAAAGGCGTGCAGCGCGACACTGGCGGACACGCGGTTGCGCTGGCGGCCTCGATGAAACACATCTACTGCGGAGAGCCGGGTGAGACGATGTTCACCACCTCCGACATCGGCTGGGTGGTGGGACATTCCTACATTGTGTATGGACCGCTGATCCGCGGCATGACGACCATTGTGTACGAAGGTCTGCCGATCCGACCCGATGCCGGCATCTGGTGGAAGATCGTGCAGGAGCAGAAAGTTGCAGTCATGTTCTCGTCGCCGACAGCGATCAGGGTGCTGAAGAAGCAGGACCCTGCCTACCTGTCGAAGTACGACCTGTCGTCGCTCAGGCATCTGTTCCTGGCGGGCGAACCGCTGGATGAACCGACCCACCGATGGATCTCCGAGCTGCTCGGTAAGCCGGTGATCGACCATTATTGGCAAACCGAGACCGGGTGGCCGATTCTGAGCGCGGTGCCTGGCGTCGAGAAAACGCCGACGAAGTTCGGCAGCCCGTCTTTTCCGGTCTACGGCTACAACCTCAAGCTGCTGCGGGAAGCCGATGCCAGCGAGGCGGCGACGGAAGAGAAGGGCGTCGTGGCGATCGAGCCACCGCTGCCGCCGGGCTGCATGTCAACGGTATGGGGAGACGACGAGCGCTTCGTCAACACCTATTTCAGCACGTTCAGTTCGAAACAGGTGTACTCGACCTTCGACTGGGGCATCCGCGACGGCGACGGCTACTATTTCATTCTCGGGCGCACCGATGACGTGATCAACGTCGCCGGTCACCGGCTCGGCACTCGCGAGATCGAGGAGGCGGTGCAGTCGCATCCGAACGTTGCCGAGGTGGCGGTAATAGGCGTCAGCGATTCGGTAAAAGGGCAGCTGCCGCTGGCCTTTGCCGTCGTTAAGGATGCCTCGCGAATCGCCACGGCCGAGGCGCGCAGGGCGCATGAGAAGGAGATCATGTCGGCGGTGGATGCGCAGCTCGGCGCCATCGGGCGACCGGGACGAGTCTACTTCGTGTCGGCATTGCCCAAAACCCGATCCGGTAAATTGCTCCGGCGTAGCATCCAGGCGCTGGCCGAGCAGCGCGACCCGGGCGACCTCACCACGCTGGAGGATCCCGGCGCCCTCGATCAGATCCGAAATGCGATGAAGGACTGAGCGTCAGTCCAACGAGTAGGGCTGTCCTTCCAGGGTGTAGGTCCTGAGCTGCCCGTCCATCGGTCCCATGCCCGGAGAGTTCATCGGCATGCCGGGCACGGCAAGGCCCCGGGTCTTCGGCCGCTCGGACAGCAGGCGTCGGATCGGCGCGGCGGGGACATGGCCTTCGATGACATAGCCGTCGATCACCGCGGTATGACAGCTTTCCATGCGCGGTTCGACGCCGAGCGAGCGCTTGAGCGCTGCCAGCCCCGGCCTGTTGACCGATTCAACCTCGAAGCCTTCCGCGCGCAAGTACTCGACCCATTTCTCGCAGCATCCGCAGTTGGGGGACTTGTAGACAGTCATTGTCGGGCCACCCGAGACGGCCGGGGCGGCCAGCCCTAACATCGCGGAAAGCGCGAGGGTATGCAACAGGCGTTTCATCACTCAGTCATCCCTTCGGAGCGGTCCGGTGCGCTGGCGGCCCGCCCGCGTCAAAGCAGAAAGGGGCAATCGCGCGCGACTGCCCCTTACTTTTTGAGACAGGCTTGAAGTCGACTAGTTCTTGCGTGGATCGTCGTCCGGGTTCACGTAGGCAATATCGGCATCCGGGCCGATGCCCATTTCCTGGATGATGACCTCGTTCCGCGCCCAGCTGTAATGCGGCACATTGGCTTTGGTGACGTAGAACGCGCCGACCTGGAACTCGTGCATCTTCATCGGATCGTATCGCTCGCCCACCCCGGACCAGTAGGTGCCTTTCAGTACCGTCACGATGCGTTCATCCGGATGGGTGTGGGGCGGCAGTTTATAGCCCGAAGGCATTTTGGCCCGGAAAATGAAGGGCCCCGGCTGCTTCGGATCGCCATAGAGCATCACCATCCGCATCCCATGCGGCGTGGAGCGCACCCGCTCCCATTTGATCTTGTCCGGGTCGGTTGCGACGTAGGCGGTATTCATCAGCACAGTCATGCCGGAGTCGGCGTCGCCCTGTGCCACGGGCAGCGCCACGGCCATTCCGATCGCGCCTGCCGCCATCAAGGCAGACAGCTTGCGCATGCGTTGCATTTCAGTCCTCCTCGTTGATTATCAAAGGCTTTGGTTGGCTTCCCCTCGTGCGAATCTTATAACACAAGTTGCCGGCGCGTCGTCGCATGAGGCAGCGATTCGTGGTGCCATCCGCCGGCCTTCGGCCTTAACTTGCCTCGCAGGTTTTCGGATGCTTGAACAGCCTCGCTACGCGAGGGTGTTGACGAACCGGTGGGATCTCTCCAGCCGCTCTTTGCCACAATCAGAATGCCCCCTTTTTGGGGGGGGCATTCTGATTGTGGCGGAGAGGGCGGGATTGCTCGGAATCCGCTCAGGCGGATTCCTCGTCCCTCCCTCCGGTCGGGACCGCCGCGCTAGAGACGCGCGCGGCGTCCCAAGACGCAGTGCGTCTTGGTCGAACCAGCGGGTTCTCACGAGCCGCTCTTCATCACAAACAAAATGCCCCCTCGTTGGGGGGCATTCTGTTTGTGGCGGAGAGGGCGGGATTCGAACCCGCGGTACGATTCATCACCGTACACACGCTTTCCAGGCGTGCACCTTCGACCGCTCGGTCACCTCTCCGTTTCTGTTATTAATCTCCCAGTGCCACCCGCGCTACGCTTTAGCTGCGGCCCGCGCTGTCGCGCTTAACCTGCTTCGCAGGTTAGCCTCCGCTGCAATAATGCCGCTCAAGCGGCCGTACTGCCAAGCGTGCACCTTCGACCGCTCGGTCACCTCTCAGTTTGTGTCGCTATCCCCAATGCCGAGCGGCCAGTCCGGCAATCGAGAAAGGCGCGCAGGGTAGCGGATGCGCTACCCCCTGTCAAAGCCGCAACAGACAGCGGTCTGCTGCTAACGACTTGCGTTCGTGTCGCCGCTCAGGTCACCTGCTTGAGTTGGTCGAGAATCGCCGGGTTTTCCAGGGTCGAGACGTCTTGCGTGATCTCCTCGCCCTTGGCGATCGAGCGCAGCAGGCGCCGCATGATCTTGCCGGAGCGCGTTTTGGGCAGGTTGTCGCCAAAGCGAATCTCGTCCGGCCGCGCGATCGGGCCGATTTCCTTGCCGACCCAGGTGCGCAGTTCCTGGGCGATCTTCTTTGCCTCGTCGCCGGTGGGGCGCGCGTTCTTCAGCACCACGAAGGCGATGACCGCTTCACCCTTGACGTCGTGCGGCTTGCCCACCACCGCGGCCTCGGCGACCAGCGAGTTCGCCACCAGTGTGGATTCGATTTCCATCGTGCCCAGGCGATGCCCGGACACGTTCAGCACGTCGTCGATGCGGCCCATGATCCAGAAGTAGCCGTCCATGTCGCGGTTCGCGCCGTCGCCGGCAAGGTAGTACCGGCCCTGGAAATCCTCCGGGTAGTAGGTCTTCCTGAAACGCTCGGGGTCGCCCCAGATGGTGCGGATCATCGACGGCCACGGTTTCTTGATGACGAGGATACCGCCCTTGCCTTTCTCGACCGACTGACCGGTTTCATCCACGATCTCCGCCGCAATGCCCGGTAGCGGCAGCGTGCAGGACCCGGGTTTGAGCGAGGTGGCGCCGGGCAGGGGCGTGATCATATGACCGCCGGTTTCCGTTTGCCACCAGGTGTCGACAATCGGGCAGCGGCCGTCGCCCACGGTGTTGTAGTACCACATCCATGCTTCAGGGTTGATCGGTTCGCCGACCGTGCCCAGCAGCCGCAGCGACGACAGATCGTGCTGCTTGGGTAGATCTGCACCGAGCTTGATCAGCGAGCGAATGGCAGTCGGCGCCGTGTAGAACACGGTGACCCGGTGGTCGGCGATCAGCTTTCAGAACCGGTTGGCGTCCGGATAAGTC
>ERZ869936.1608-NODE-1608-length-15597-cov-17.452837_pt1 | contig 15597 bp, 16 predicted proteins | sample MGYA00520876_ERZ869936 | MGnify/ENA primary metagenome ERZ869936 (study PRJEB32218, sample SAMN09650985) | biofilter metagenome | isolation source: enrty point of leading RO module | place: Saudi Arabia: Thuwal, RO plant located on Red Sea | collected 2016-02-17...
CCTGTTTGAGCCGCCGTTTGAACTTCTGGACGGATCGCGCCCCCTTGAAGCCCATGTTCCAGGCGAGCTTCCACAGCAACCGTTTGTCGGTTTCCAGCAGGACGCGTTTGGCGAGTCGGAGGTACATGGGGAACCACGGAGGGCACGGAAATAGAACGAAACGAATCTGGCACTTACTGCGAAACACCGCGACTCGGGCGATCGCGGGCTGCCAACCGCAGCAGGATCGAACGCCGAGACTTCCGCAAGTTTGGCGGTTCCATCAAGATAGTCTGTCGGGAGTCCCCCGGAAAGCGGCGGAACAGTGAGTGAGTGCTTGCGTGCCTGAATTGCGGTGTCTGTCGACGCTGTCTATGAGAGAATCGTGCACTGAGCACTCTGGTACTGCGTAAACCCGCTGTCGAACGTCACGATTTCCAACGACGCCGCCTCAGCGAAGGCTGCCAGGTAGGCGTCGTTCCAAACCTTCGGCGAAAACGAGCGGCGCTGGGTGTGGCCCCGCCACAACACTTCGAGATTGGGAGGCTCAACAGCGCACGCCACGCGCGGATCGCCTACGAATGCATCGTAGAGCCGCCAGGCGTCTCTGAGCGGAACAGCCTCATCGCCGAACGCCTTCGGGTTCGTTGCCAACCGCAGAAAGCCTTGTTGCGTTAATCGGCAGAAGAAGCACGAGCCGTCCGCCGCGCTGTCAAACCAGTTCCGCGCCCGACGGGTGATGCACATGGGATTCGAACGCAAGCGCCAACCAGACGTTGACATCAGCCAGGAACATTGGTCTCGTCCAGCAATTCTGCGACCCGTTCAGCCGTCAGCATCACCGAGCCGGGCCGTGTGGACGGCACAAGGGGCAACTGGACTCGCGGTTTTCGGCCGGCGGTCGGTGAATGCACATCGTCAATACAGGAAACGGTCACGATCGAGCCCTCGGGAAGAACCGGTCCGCCCTCCAGGACGATGACTCCGCCTTTAACCCGTCCGAGGATATTCATCACACTATTCTCCAAGGGTCGCCGGGTGGCGACGAGAGAGAGAGGCTCACGTTTCTCATCATCGTATCCTGTAGCAACTCAGCAAGCCACTTGTGCGACCAGGGGATTTCCCCTTCCTGAACGATACTCCGAAACCGATCGATCCTTCATCTCGTTTCCGGGAGACTGAGAATGCTTCTACGGATCGCTGTTCCCGTGCTCGTTCTCTCTCTCGCAATACCGGCAGCCGATTGGCCGCACTGGCGCGGGGCCGATCGGAACGACGTCGTCGATGAGCCGTCCGGCTGGAACGGCAGCGAGTGGCTGTTGACCGAGGACTGGAAGGCGATCGTCGGCGAGGGGGCCTCGTCGCCGCTGGTGGTCGGCGAGCGTGTCTTTGTGATGGGGTGGCGTGACGGCCGGGAACATCTGTCCTGCCTGAACGCGAGCGACGGTGAGGAGGTCTGGCGCGCCGACTATGCCGCGCCGCAATACGCGCGCGAGAGCACGGGCGATAAGGGGATCTACTCGGCTGTCTCGTCGACGCCGGAGTACGACGAAGAGACCGGATGGATCTACACGCTCGGCATCGACGGCGATCTCCGTTGCTGGGACGCGAATCGAAACGGAGCCGAGGTCTGGTCGCTCAACCTGTACGACCGGTACGGAGTCGGCCAACGACCTGACGTCGGCGGCAAGAGGGGCGGCGCGAGCCGGCGGGATTACGGATATACGACGTCGCCGCTTGTGTATGAGGGGACAATCGTCGTCGAAGCGGGTGATACGAAGTCCGGGACGGTCAAGGGATTCAACAAGCGGACGGGCGAGGAACTGTGGACGTCGGACTGTCGCGACGAAGCGGGGCATACCGGCGGACCCGTGCCGCTGGATGTCGACGGCATTCCGTGCGCCGTCCTCCTCACCATGCGGAACCTGGTCATCGTTCGGCTCGACGCCGGGCACGAAGGCGAAACGCTGGCCGACTATCCCTGGACGACCGATTTTGCGAACAACATTCCGACGCCGGCTGTGTCCGGGAATCGGATACTCGTCACCACGTCCTACAACCAGGCGGCGATGGTTTGTCTGGAAGTTTCGCGCACCGGGTTGCGGGAGGTCTGGAAGCGGGAGAATCCGTCGGGCGTGTGCAGTCCGGTGATTCATGATGGTCATGTCTACTGGGCCTGGCGCGGGATTCACTGCGTCGACTTCGCCACCGGCGAAGAACTCTGGATGGGCCCCAAGGTGGGAACTCCCGGTTCCTGCATGGTGACGTCGGACGACAAGCTGATCGTCCTTGGAGACCGCGGTGATCTGTACCTGATCGAAACGGTGGCCGATTCGCCCAATGCGTATCGCGAACTGGCTCACATCCGCCTCGGCTTCTCGTCCGAAGCCTGGCCGCACGTTGTGCTGGCGAACGGGCGATTGTACTGCAAGGATCGCCTGGGCAAACTGCGCTGCTTCATCGTCGGACAACGATGACGTGCTTCGCTGCCAACCGTATCGGCGAGCCGCGCGGCGTCAGCCCGCGGATGCGACCTGCGTTCCACCGACCCGATTCACGAGCAAACAGCGAGCCAACCGATTTCTATGGAAGATTGTCAGTCCCGGTAGCGGTCGGAGATTGCGAACAGCCGGGCGACGTCGAGTACGAATCCGGGCAGCAGTGACGTTGTATAGGTCTCCCCCTCTGTGATCGTTCTTCGCACCCAGCGCCGGCCGCGCCATGCATCGACCGACATCGTGCGCCGGAAGCGGTCGATGATCCAGTACTCCTGCACGCCGAGATCCCGGTATTCGACTCGCTTCTCCTCGTAGTCACGCCTCTGGTCCGCAGGCCTCGATGAGGGAAACTCGACGACGATCGTGGGGATGTCGCGTTTGCGGACGGGCCCACGCGTCTGCGGCATTCTGCCGAGGCCCGCCCAGATCGCCCGATCACAGCGGCGGTTTTGCGTTCTTGTGCGGAGATTGTGTTCGGGGAGAGTGAGATTGAGGGCTTCGCGCTCAGGGTGACTTTCCTGATAGTTGCGCAGCCAATGCCCGAGTCCCTCGTTGGCGTCCCGTTCTTCTTCCAGAGGCGGCGGCGTCACGACGAGCACTCCGTGGATCAGTTCGTATCGGAAACCTTCCTCGAACTCGGCCTCCTCGAACTCGTCAAGCGTCATCGGCATCCCGGCGTCGCGCGGGCCGATCAGTGCGACTTGTTCGTCAACAGAGAGTTCCACGGCCGTGGACATTATCACGCCCCTCGACGCGGTTGTTTGTGTAAGATCCCGCTGGAAACGATCATAACAGAATCCTTCGGCAACTCGGAACAGACGATGTCGCCGCCGATTGTTACTCGTCGCGAATTCATACAGGGAGGCGCCGCCTGCGCGGCGGGACTGCCGTTTCGCGTTCTACCGGCACGAGAAGCGTTGCGCTCGTCGTGCGATTCAAGACAGAGAGTTCCCATGAAGGCGATTGCTTCGAAGAACGGCCTGAAGGCCGTTGCGAAGGCGTACGAGAGGATGCAGGCCGGGGCCGATACGCTCGACGCCGCGGTGGCCGGTGTGACACTGGTGGAAGACGACCCCGACGATCTCACCGTGGGGTACGGCGGGCTGCCGAATGAGAACGGCGACGTGGAACTCGACGCGGCCGTAATGCACGGGCCGACGCATCGTGCGGGGGCCGTGGCGTCGCTGCAGGGCGTGCGACATGCGGCGAAACTGGCGCACCTGGTACTCGCACAGACGGACCACGTCCTGCTGGTCGGCGAAGGCGCCCGCGCTTTCGCCCGGGCGCAGGGGTTCCCGAGCGAGGATCTGCTGACGGAGAAGGCCCGCAAAATCTGGCTCTACTGGAAGCAAACCAACTCAACCCGCGACGACTGGCTGCCGCCGCCGATCGAAGAGCTCGATCCGGCTGTGCGGGAGTTCTTCAAACTCTCTGACGACGAGGGACCGGGCGGCAGCGCGGCGCGGTATCAGCGAAGTGAGGCGATCGACCGTCCGACCGGGACGATTCATTGCGCCTGCATGAACTTTGCCGGGGAGATTTCGTGCACGACGACCACCAGCGGACTGGCGTTCAAAATTCCGGGACGGGTGGGAGACTCGCCGATTGTTGGTGCGGGCCTGTACGTCGACAACGAGATCGGGTCGTGCGGGAGCACGGGGAGGGGAGAGGCCAACCTGCAGAACCTCTGCTCGTTCGCGGCGGTGGAACTGATGCGGGGAGGCGCGTCCCCTTCCGAGGCGGGGATGGAAGTGCTCCGCCGCGTGGCGGCCCACACCCGCGAACCGCACCTGCTGGGAGACGACGGCAAGCCGAACTTCGGGCTCAAGTTCTATCTGCTGAACAAGGCGGGGGAGCACGCCGGCGTCTCCCTCTGGGGGCCGACCGAGTTCGCCGTGTGCGACGAACGCGGGCCGCGAATGGAAGCCTGCGAATTCCTCTATCGCAAAGCCAAGTGACGAAATCGGCGTTCCAAACCGTACACCGGCCTTCCAGGGCCGGTGCATCGCAAAGCCCCCCCGGCGAATGCAGCGCGACCGGGGAAGCCGCACCTTTTTGACCGATTCCGGCGGGAATCGCTCAAAACCGCGCATAAAGCGGCCCGTGAGCCGCCTCGAGCAAGTGCGGGCCAACGCTTGTCTCAAAAGCAAACCACGGGCCAACACATTGATAGGCCGAATTCACCAGAAATTCAAGGAGTGTCTCGCAGTCAGAATCCTGATTTTCACAAAAAATCTGATATCCCGTACGAATGTTCCAGGCAATGTTGCGGTAACTCCACGAAAAGAGTGTGTGTTGGCCAACGCATTGGTCCGTTCGCGATATCGCGGCGGACCTTTTTTCTTGCCGAGATGTCGCCGTAAGCCCTTTGCCATCAATGCATTGAGGCCGCATCCACACCCAGTGCCCACGTGCGGAGCCGTTCACGGTCCGCAAGGCTGGCGAACGCCGATGCAGGAATCCAGACGTCCTGGTCGCCGGCGAACGTCAGTTCGTATTCAAGCACGAGTTCTTGCGAAGCGCTGTTTTGCATCGCTCACTCCACTTGAACACCTGGACTTGGCGTCTCTGCGGCTTCGCGTGAGCCATGGGAGAAAATAAGTAAAGCGCACGCTACGCGAGGATGTCAGTCAGCACGTTGCACGGTTCGACGCCTGAGAGACGGGCGTCGAGTCCCTGGAACTTGTAGGCAAACCGCGCGTGGTCGATCCCGAGCAGGTGCAGCATTGTCGCGTGCACGTCATGCACTGTGACGACGTTTTCGACAGCCGCGTAACCGAGTTCATCGGTGGCGCCGTAGTTCATGCCGCCCTTGACGCCGCCCCCCGCGAACCAGATCGAGAACCCTTTATTGTGGTGATCCCGGCCTGAGCCTCCCTGGGACATCGGCGTCCGCCCGAACTCGCCCGCCCAGACAATCAGCGTGTCCTTCAGCATGTCTCGCGCCTTGAGATCCTTGATCAGTCCGGCGCACGCCCGGTCGATCTCCTGCGCTTTGAGTTCGACCCCCTGCTTGACTCCGCCGTGGTGGTCCCAGTCTTTGTGATAGAGCTGGATGAATCGAACGCCGCGCTCCGCCAATCTCCGGGCGAGCAGGCAATTCGACGCGAAGGAACCGTCGCCGGGCTGGCATCCGTACAGATCGAACACATGTTGCGGTTCGCCCGACGTGTCGATCAATTCGGGAACGCTGGCCTGCATCAGAAACGCCATTTCATATTGCGCGATTCGCGTGGCGATTTCGGGATCGTCGACGAGTTGATCGAATTGCGAGTTGATCGAATTGACCGCGTCGACAACGTCCTGCTGCCTGCCGCGGTCGATGCCCGGCGGATTGCTGAGGTACAGCACCGGATCCCCTTTTCCGCGCAGATGGACGCCCTGGAAGCGACTCGGCAGAAAGCCGGAGGCCCACTGCCGCGCTGCGATCGGCTGGTTTTGACCTCCCTGGCCGAGGGACGTCAGCACCACGAATGAGGGAAGATCCTCAGTCTCTGCGCCGAGTCCGTAGGTGACCCACGAGCCCATTGAAGGGCGGCCGGCAATCTGCGACCCGGTGTTCATGAACATGTGGGCGGGATCGTGATTGATGGCGTCGCTCGTCATGGAGCGCACGATGCACATCTCATCGACGACCGTCCCCAGTTGTTCGAAGAGTTCGCAGATTTCCGTGCCGCTCTCACCAAACTTCCTGAAGCCGAGTTGCGGTCCGAAGCAGACCAGCTTCTGTCCCTGCAACTGGGCGATCTGTTGCCCCTGGGTGAAACTCTCCGGCATCGGCTGACCGTGCTGACGAGCCAGTTCCGGCTTGTGGTCGAACGTTTCCAGATGCGACGGGCCACCCGCCATCGTGAGCCAGATGACGCGCTTGACTGTCTGCGCATGGTGCAGCGGGCGAATCGCACCGGCCCATTTCTCCGCGGTCTCTGCCCCGTGCGTCGTCCCGTCGCGCACCATCATCGCAGCGAGCGCAGCGGAGCCGAAACCGGTCATCGACCGGACGAGGAAAGTTCGCCGTTTCAGCCGGCCGATGTCGATCATTGGGCTGTTCATGTTCACCACCTCGCTCGTCGTTCGAAGAGGAACGCCCAGAACGTTCCGTCATCAGATCTTCCGGCAAACTGGACCATGAATTGTCTCATTCTGCGTGGCGAATGACCATCCACATCGCGGCTGACTTTCGAGTTGGTTGACCGATCGGTCGTCCATGATACGATGTTGTTTTCAGTCGTCGCATCCGGCGGCTGGGATCATGTTGACTTAACATCAGGAGTTCCAAGTCCTTGCCACAATGGGGCGGGGTCTGACGACCTGGTGGACAGACTTGTCGTGGAACGTGCCGCGATCCCCGAATGATTCGGGCGAATCAGATCGACGGCAACACTTCCAAGAGGACCTGCCTTCACACTGACACAGTGGATCGTCTTGTTCCCTGGCCGGTTCGTGGGTTGTGACCGGTATGGCCCGGCCGCGGGGGCGTGATTGCGATGGGGTCGGGTGTCGGCAGTCACAGATCGTGGGCTTGAGTTGGCTGGCTGAAAGGTGGTCCTGGATGCACGTCTTGCTGGCAGTTTCCCTGGCATTGGTGTCTTGGCTGGCGTCACTCGTCTGCACGAGGTCGGTCCAACGCCGTTGCCTGGGAATGCTGGTTGAGACAATGCATCCGTCTTCGTCGCGCGTCACCCAGTGTGCAGCGGTTGGCGTGCCGGCGATTCATCCGGAACTGACGGGCGCGCCCGTCGGGTCTGCGCTGGCGACGTCGGTCGCCACTGCGGGGCCTCAGCCTGCGCGGCCTGCGCCGCGACGACTCTGGCGATTGCTCTAGACGAGTTCTTTCCATCGCGGCGTACCGAAGCGGAGGAACCGAACGTTCCTTTGCACCGGTTTTCTGTGCCGCTTGTCAGGTCGGCCGGGCACTGCTCAGGGCAGACGGGACGCTGCAATCGGGCGCTTGCAGATCTCCGGCAAGGACGAGGGTCGCCGCTCGGGGGGGACGATCCGCATGACAGAGTATATTGCCGGGGCCGTCGGTCTGGTGCTGGGCGTCGTGATCGGCTTTTTTGTGGACCGCGTGCGCCGTGGAAGCGCATATCGCACGCGCGACGAACTGATTCGCGACGCAGAACGCGACGCAGAGGCCCTGAAGAAGACCAGAGAACTGGAGGTAAAGGAAGAGATCCTCCAGAAGCGAAACGAATTCCAGGAGGAAATCGCCGCGCAACGCGAAACGGTGCGGGATCAGGAACGCGGCCTGGAGAAACGCGAAGCCCAGTTGTCGGAGGAGCAGGAAAACCTCCGGAAGCGGGAGCGAATGCTGGAAACGACTCAGAATCGATTGGCCGATCGGACGCGCGCCGTCGAAACCCGCGAGGAGGAACTCGAACGCCTGCTGCGGGAAGAGCAGGAGGAACTCTACAAGATCAGCGGGCTTTCAAAAGAAGACGCCACGGAGAGGCTGCTGAAGCGACTGGAACAGCAACTCAAGAACGAGACCGGGAGCTTGATTCTCAAGCAGGAACAGGAGATCAAGCAAAACTCCGAGCGACTGGCGCGCGAGATCGTCGGCATGGCCGTGCAGCGGTACGCCTCGGCCCATACCTCGGAAACAACCGTCTCCACAATCGACATCCCGAGCGACGAGATGAAGGGACGCATCATCGGTCGCGAAGGGCGCAACATTCGTGCCTTTGAAAAGGAGACCGGCGTCGACGTGATTGTGGACGACACGCCGGGCGTCGTCGTGGTCTCGGCGTTCGATACGGTCCGCCGGGAAGTCGCCAAGATCGCGTTGCAGAAACTGATCCAGGACGGACGGATTCACCCATCGCGGATCGAGGAGGTGGTCGCCGAAACGCAGAAGGAGATGGACAACCGCATCCTCATGCTCGGACGCGAAGCGGCGGACGAGGTGGGAATCGGCGGGCTGAAGGAAAAGGTTCTCTATTACGCCGGGCGGCTGCACTTCCGCACCAGCTACAGCCAGAATGTGCTCCGGCACTCCGTCGAGGTGGCGTTTCTGACCGGGATGATGGCCGAGCAACTCGGGCTCGACGTGATGCTGGGCCGGCGGTGCGGCTTTCTACACGACATCGGCAAAGCGGCGGACCACGAGATGGAGGGAGGCCATCCCGCGATCGGCGCCGATATCCTTAAGCGGAACGGCGAACCGCCGGAAGTGGTCCATGCGGCGGCCGGCCACCACGACGACATTCGCCCCGAATACATCTATACCGTGCTGACGGCGGCCGCTGACGCCTGTTCGGCGTCGCGGTCCGGAGCGCGGCGCGAGACGCTGGAGAAGTACGTCCGGCGTCTGGAGGAACTGGAAGCGGTCGCACTGGGGTTCCCCGGAGTGAACCAGGTGTTCGCCGTCCAGGCGGGACGCGAAGTTCGGGTGATTGTCGATCCGAAGGACGTCAATGATCGGGCGGCGGCGAAGCTGGCTCGCGATATCGCCCAGGCGATCGAGCAGAACATGACCTATCCGGGAGAGGTGCGGGTTGTGGTGATGCGGGAGACGCGCTCGGTGGGGGTCGCGAAGTAAGCGGGCGAACGGTGGACGTCTTCGATCGATTCAAAGCATCGGCGGGCTGACGCCGCGCCGCTCGCCGGGGCGATTGCTTATTGAAGTGCTGCGCGGATTGCGTCGCATTGAACTTCGTAGTCGGGGTCGGAGAGGACGGGCTGCAGGCCGCTTGTCGGGAGCTTGTTGCGCAAGTCGACCCAGCTTTTGCAGCCGGCGAAGTGGGGGGCTTCGCTGATCTCGAAGGACGTGGTCTGCTTGAAGACGCGGACGGTGATCACGTTCAATCCGTCGGCGCGATAGTGGAACCGCTCGCGGACCGTTTCCGGAGCGAGAACGTGCAGCGGTTCAAGCTGCGCGAGTTGTCCCGGGTCGGTCAACTGGTGAACGTCTTCGGCGACGGCATACAGCCGGAGGGCGACGATGCCGTCGGGCGGGACAGTGGCGGCCGCAAGCAGCGGTTCGGCGTCCGGCTTCAACTGAGCCGGGTCCTGGTGGAAGCGCGTCGGAAACAGCCAGAATTCTTCGTGCTGGAGCTGGAATCCGGCGGAACCTTCTTCGAGGCCGCCCTTGCGCAGCAGGATCGACTGTCGCCCCTGGGCGAGCGCCTCGCAGACCGCCGCCCACTCCTTGAGCGCAATCCGGTTGACAGGTTGCATGAGATGGGCCGCTTCGGTGAATCATCGCAGCGCCGCGCGCATCGCGGCGCCGGCGTGCAACGTAGCAGCCGATGGTCGATCTTCAAGCTCGCACTCTGCGGGCCTGCCGTCTACTTGTGGTAGCCGAGACCGACCATCACGTCGTACAACTCGCTGAACGTCACAAAGCGACGCCGGTGGCGGAGCTTGTACTGGTCGACGGCTTCGGCGAGTTCGCGGACTTCGGGGCGTTCGTGAATCCGGGAATCGGAGAACTGCCGCCGCTCGACACCGGGGGGGCCGTCCTGCTGAGCCCGCCGATCGACGAACTCTGTCTGTTTCTCTGTCGTGAGTTGCATTAGATTACTCCTGAGACGTGGGGATCCCGAATAACGCTACGTCGCGTTCGGGCTCCTCGCAAATCGCAGGCGGCATTGCGGCTCACCGGTGGGGGGATCGGTGGGGGGGACGTGCCGGTTATCCGGTCGTGACGGGGATTCGCGGTTCGCCTTCCGTCGCCGCGCGATTGAACCACGCAGATTCTTCAGGATTTCGCGTTGTATCAACGGACGCGAGGCCGCCCGGCGCCGGGCGGCTGACCCGTTTATCGAATTCATCGGTCAATCATGCCTCAATCAACGACAATTCTGGGCAGCGGGGCCATGGCGACGGCCTGCGCCGTGCTGCTGGCGGAGCATCCCGGACAATCGGTCACCATCTGGGCCCGAAACCCGGACTACGCCCGCGACATCGACGCGCATCGCGAAAACCGGCGGCTGCTGGCGGGAATCAAACTGCCGGAGCAGATTCGCGTGACGGCGGACATCGAGGAGGCGGTGAACGGGGCCGATACGCTCGTTGTCGCGATTCCGACCGAGTTTCTGCGTGAATCGCTGACCAACATCGCGCCCACGCTCAAACAGAACCGGCCGGTGATCAGCGTTGTGAAGGGAATCGAGAATGAGACGTTTCTGCGGCCGAGCCAGATCATCGAGGAAGTGCTCGGCAGCCGGGCGGTGGTGGCGCTGTGCGGACCGAGCCACGCCGAGGAGATCGGACGCCGGTTGCCGGCCAGCGTGGTGGCTGCCAGCGGAGACATCGGCCTCGCCCGCCGCGTGCAGGAGATGTTCACGACCGATCGCTTTCGCGTGTACACCAACCCCGATCTGATCGGCGTCGAACTGGCCGGCGCTTTGAAGAACATCATTGCAATCGCGGCCGGCATCTGCGACGGGCTGGATTACGGCGACAACGCGAAGTCCGCCCTGATGACGCGCGGCATCGTCGAGATGACGCGGTTCGGAACGAGCCTCGGCGCCGAGTCGGCGACGTTCTGGGGACTGGCCGGAATCGGCGACCTGATTACCACCTGCATCAGCCCTTACGGCCGTAACCGGATGGTGGGGGAACGGCTCGGCGGGGGTGAGTCTCTGACGACCATCCGGGAGAGCATGGACGCGGTGGCGGAAGGGGTGAACACGACACGGTCGGTGCAGAACATGGCGGATCAGCGGGGCGTCGAGATGCCGATCACCTGGGAAGTGCACCAGGTTCTCTTCGACGGCAAGTCACCGGAACAGGCGACAGAAAGCCTGATGTTGCGGCCGCCCCGAGACGAATGATCCGGCCATCCTCCGATTTACAGTTGGCGACCGCGCCTCTGCCGTATCACGCGGAGTTGACGGTGGAGCGCGAACTGAGCGGAATCCGGATCGACAGCTTCTTGATTCGCCACTTCCGGAATTACACGTCGTGGCGGATGCAGCGGATCGTGCGGGGAGGGGGCGCCACGATCAATTCGGCGCCGGCCCAAGAGACCGACCGGGTGTTCGAGGGGCAGACGATCTCGGTGCGATTGATCGAACCGCCAGACAAGTTGCTGAGCGCGAGTCCGCGCGGAATTCCCGTCCTGTACAACGACCCGTGGATCGTCGTCGTCGACAAGCCGGCCGGCGTGATTGCCCACCCGACGGGCGAACACCAGACCGAGACGCTCATCAACCGGCTTCAACACTGGGCTGATGAGAGGTCGCCGTTGCCGGGACTGCTGCGGCCGGGACTCGTGCATCGGCTCGATCGGCAGACCTCCGGCGTGATGGTGGCGGTGCTGCACCACCTCTCTCATCGTCGCCTGGCGGAGGCGTTTGAGGACGGGCGGGTGTTGAAGTCGTATGTCGCGCTGGTCGAGGGACGAATGCAGAGGGATCGCGGTGAGATCCGGCTGCCGATCGGACGGGCGAGGACGGGCCGCCACGTCTTGATGTCGGCCCGCGCCGATGCGCTGGACGCCCGGCCGGCGCTCACGCGTTACGCGGTGGTGCAGCGGTTTGCCGATCACACGCTCGTCCGCGCGTATCCGGCCACGGGAAGGAACCACCAGATTCGCGTTCATCTGGCGCAGATCGGTCATCCGCTGGTGGGGGATGAATTCTACCTGGCCCGGGGACGGATCAGACCGCTGCGGATGGCGAATGAGGACGCCGGCGAGTCGGCGGGCGAACACGATGCGGCGATCGAAACCGGTTTGCCCATTCGCCGGCACGCACTGCACGCGGAACGCCTGTCAGCAGCGCATCCGATCACCGGCGTCTGGGTGGAATGGAGCGCGCCATGGCCGCAGGACTTTCGGGAGGCAGTCGCTGCACTGCAGTCGGACGCGACATTCCAAGGATGCGCCGAACGCACCAAGGAGCGAAGCAAGCGGGTCGATCGAGCGGCGGCGGATCCGACTCGTTGAGCGGAGATCAGCCTTTGTTGTCCGGCACGCGGACCACGCGAAGTTTTTCGCGGGCGCGGGAGAGCGTCGATCCGACCGTGTTCTCGGGAATGCCGAGTTTGTCGCTGATCTCGTGGTAGGACTTTCCCTCGAGATGGAACATGCGGACGATCTGGGCGTCGGCCGGCGGAATGCGGTTCATCAACAGGGAGATTTCTTCCGCATCCTCGATGCGCTGCGGCTCCCGCGTTTCGCGGCCCGCGGCGTCGACGGCGGCCTGATGGGCGCTGATGTGGCCCAGTGCTTCCTCGCGCGCCCGTCGAACCAACTGGTGCACCACGATCCTGCGGGCGACCACGGTGAGGTAGGTTGCCAGAGAACTCTGTCCGCGGAAGTTGCGGAGGACGGCGAAGTCGTTCTTGAGCAGAGTGACGAAAATCTCGGAGCAGAGATCATCGATGTCGTCGGCCGACAACCGCACGCTGCGGGCGTGAGCGGTGTGCTGAATGACATGCACGAACAGACCGAGGAAACGGTCGACCAGATCCTGCCACGCGCCGGGAGTCCGCGCGAGGCATTGCTTCAGCAGACGGCGATCAATTTCAGTCAGAGCCACGGGATCTCGCTCAAGTCGACCCGACAGGGTGATCCCTCTGTTCCTCGTCGGCCTTCGTCCACTGAAGCCCGATTTCCATCTCGACACTACTAATCTATGCGACGACCGGTCTTACGGCAATACGGATCTTCCCCAGGCGGCTGCTACCCACTTCCGAGAAACGAGTTATGCCTGCCGAACGGCTGCTTGACACCTCCAGAAGGCGGGACTACGATCCGCGTGCGCTGCATCAACGCAACTGATTCGTACGCCGCCGGTTAGAGGATAACTGCGGCTTCGATCAGCCCGAGAATCGGGCGGATTTCGGAGAGCTGGGGGCAGCGCCCTGTGCGAGACAGGCTCGGCCCCGGAGTTTCACCCGCATTTCCGTCTGGATGGACATTCGACAACGGTCGATGTCTGAACTACTGAACATCCGTCTTTGAAGGTCGGACGTTTTTCGCGAACCTGATTGAACTCCTCCGCCTGACATCGGGGAACCCTGCCAGTTGAGACTGACCTCCCACCAGGGAGCGTCTGCGTCGAGAGAAAGGACGACTCATGACTCACGTCGTTGCCGAACCCTGCTTTAACTGCAAGTACACCGACTGCGTCGTCGTTTGCCCGGTGGAATGCTTCTACGAAGGCGAGTCGATGCTCTATATCCATCCGGATGAGTGCATCGATTGCGAAGCCTGCGTGCCCGAATGTCCCGTGGAAGCAATTTTCCACGAAGACAATCTCCCCGAGGAATGGAGCGACTACACCGCACTGAACGCAGAACTGGCGCCTCAGTGCCCGGTGATTACCGAACGCAAGGATCCGATGGGTCCGGCGACATGAGCAGCAACGGCGCCGCGGCGCCGTGTCACTCGCGATGGCCCGGCCCGCGATCTGCGCGGTGCTCAATAGCGGGGAACGGCGGGGTCGATCGTTTGCGACCACTCATCGATCCCGCCTGCCAGACTCTGGGCTTGCTCGAATCCCTGCTGGCGGAGGAACGCCGCCACCCGTAAGCTGCGTCCGCCGTGGTGGCAGTGGACGACCACCGATCCGCCCCGATGGGATTCGAGTTCGCCGATCCGCTCGGGCGTTTCGGCCATCGGGAGCAGTTTCGCGCCGCGAATTGACGCCGCTTCATACTCTTCCGGCTCGCGGCAGTCGAGCAGCAGAAACTCTTCTCCCGCGTCAAGCTTTGCCTTGAGGGCGCTGCAGGAGATTTCAATCGGCAACGGGGGGGTCGCATTGCTCATCGCGTTGCTCCGGTCGACGCCTTTCCTGTGACTCCCGCCGGTTGCAGCCGGCAAACTTTGTCCCGGTGGGCATTGAGTATTTCGGCGTTCATAACAGCGCGCTCACCAGACCGCTGCGGATCTTCGGATCGAACCAGGTCGATTTGGGCGGCATGAATCGTCCCTGCTCACAGACGGCGATGAACTGATCCATCGTCACCGGCGCCAGCGACAGGGCAAAGGCGAATTCGCCCGAATCGACGCAAGACTTGAGGTACGAGGCGTCCTTGTTGCCGCCGACGTAGTTGATTCGGCTGTCGCGGGCGTCGGTCAGCCCCAAGACGCCGTCCAGGATGTGCTCCTGCACGATGGCGGCGTCGATCGAGGCGGCGGCGTCGGTCTCGTCGAATGCACCGGGCTTCGGAACGAGCCGGTACCAGCCCGACTTGCAATACAAGCCGATCTCATGCACTGCTTCGGGGCGGAACCCCGGCAGGTCTCCGAGGGAAGTCACATCGAACGCCCCGGTCACGCGTTCGAGCATTGCCTCAGCGCTGACTCCGCAGCCGGGAAGCAATCGATTGTACGGTTCCAGATGCAGCCGGTCGGTGGGAAAGAACACCGCCAGAAAATGCTCGCGTCCCAGCGCTGCGGCGGCCGCGCTGCGGTGGTTGCCGTCCGCCACATAGGCGGCCGGCTCATTCGCAAGGAGTTGCACGAAACGATCGACGTCTGCCGGATCCTGCACCAACCAGACCCGGTGCCTGTTTCCCGCTTCATCGGGCGTTTCGAAATCGGCGGAACGGGCGTCGGCGTGCGCCTGGAGCGCTTGCGTCATCTCGCCGGAACGGTCGCGGACCGCGCAGTTCACGGTGCCGATGTAGGCGTCGGTGGCGGCAATCAGCCGCGCGCGGCCTTCGGCCTTGTCGGGACGGATGCCCTCATTGCGAACGATCGTTCCGTCGGGCGTTTCGTCGGTGCGAATCTCCGCAGTCCGGGCGTAGCCGCCCAATCCGATCTGCCGCAGCTCCGGTCGGCGGGGTGAAACGATCTCATAGACCCAGAGGATGTCCTCCACCGACCGGGTGTCGCGCGATTCACGAAACCGGGCCATTTCCTCCGCGGCCTTCGCGAGCGCCGCCTCCGACCCGTCCGGCAGCACGTCCTCGAAACGGTCGGTGTGGCAGTGCGCCATCGTGACGCGGAGCACCGCCTGGGGGCGCCGCTGGAGGAGTTCCCAGATTTCGCGGTCGCTTTGAAATTCGTCGTAATTGGGCGCGCTGATGCGTTCGGCGGCGGCGGAGTCTACGGGCGCCAAGGCGCGCGGGACGGGGCGAATCGTGATCATGAGGGGCCGCTCCGTCCGTTGTTGGCGCGATTGCTTGCTTGACGGCTTGCTTGACGGCTTGCTTGACG
>ERZ869936.1609-NODE-1609-length-15596-cov-6.969693_pt1 | contig 15596 bp, 4 predicted proteins | sample MGYA00520876_ERZ869936 | MGnify/ENA primary metagenome ERZ869936 (study PRJEB32218, sample SAMN09650985) | biofilter metagenome | isolation source: enrty point of leading RO module | place: Saudi Arabia: Thuwal, RO plant located on Red Sea | collected 2016-02-17 ...
ACATGGCAGAACGCAATAAGCACTTCGTTTGGCTCACTGTCGCTGTACCAGAATAGTTCCTTTATTTTCGCTAATCCCTTAGTTTTCATTATTACGTGATTTTAGTATTTACTTATTTTGATTGTCTAAGAAAAGTCTACCTGTGTTTACACTGCTTTTCTTTCTACGTGTTTCAGAAGCTTTCTTTTTACCTTCTTCTTTACGCTTAGCTTTTGCCTCGGTTCTAATTAAATCGTGCTCTTCGTTTTTAGCACCAACATCCCATGTTTTCCAGCCTAGAGCTAAAGCTAGTCTTTGCCATGCCGTGTTTCTAGTATCAGTAGCTTCTACTATAGAGTTTATAATATCAACCATTCTATCCATAGGAATGTTAGTTGTACCTGAAAGTAAGCTACCCATAATAGAATATGCTGGGCTTAGATTTACTCTACCGTCTTTCATAATACTAAATCCTCTAGCTTCTAGTACATCTTTATCAAACTGCTCACCTTGAATAGCTGAATATATTTTTCTAGCTTTTGAACCAATAGGTGGTGATAAACTTAGAGCGGCTAAAAGAGTGTAGGCGTGATCACCTGTCCAACCTTTTTCTTTCTGCTTAAAGTATTCCGTAACCGTATTTTTAATTGTAGCTAGAACAGCACCTTTAACACCACTACCCTTAAGAACAGAATCAGTCATTGAGTTGATAATTCTTAAGTATCGAGTATCCTCTTTACGTTGACGTTTTTCTAATTCTTTTTCTGTTAGATTACTTTCGTCTTCATCATCAAATCCAGGAATCATTGCAAACAACGCACTTTGTAATGCAGAGAATATAAAGTTCTGTACTGTGCCGTAGTATATAATTTTAGATATATGAGTCTTAGCATCGCCACGACCGTTTACAAGGTCTTGCATTGACTTTTTCATCAAGCGAGTGTACTGCATTGGTGTATTTTGGAATGCTAATACAAGACGACCTAAAGGACTACGTTGTTCTTGAGATACCAAATATGGATCAGAAGATTGCTGAGCTTCGTCTGCTGTTTTACTAAAGTCTTCAAACGCTTTCTTTTCCGCAGCCTCTTGTTCCATACCTTGCTTTAAGTATGTGTTTACACGGTTACGATAGAACGATGCACCACCAGTAGCGATTGCAAAACTATCCGCAATTTGCGTTGGTGTAAAACCTATTTTAAGTAAGTATGCAATTACAGCACCCGCTTTATTTTGTGCACCTTCAGCTTGATTAGCAATCTCTGCGGTATTCACATCTGTCTGCAATCCTGAACGACGTTGCTTTAACTTATCAGAGTTAAATATCATTGCAAAGTCTGCCCAGTATTGTTTTTGATTTGCAAATGCACCTGCAGCTTTTAGTGGGTTGTTATCTGACCAGTTAATAAAGTTGGTAGCAGATAAAGTCTGTAACACTGCAGAACGTATGTTAAAGAACATGATTGCACCGGTAGAGTTATTCACCCAGTTTAACCATTGATTCATTTGCTTATTAGCACCTGTAGGACGGTTACGGCCATTAATCATAGAGTATAGAGCATCTTCAATTGCTTCTCTATGTCTTGTCCCGTAAATAGCTTCAATCTTATTAAGGTTTTCTTTTGAAAAAATAATCTCAGAGTTCTCAATAAATTCCTGAAGATATTTCTTACGACCAACTTTTTCGGTCATGCTGTTAAGATCGGAAACCAAAGTGTTGGACATCCAATGTACCGTAGGTTCTACCCACGTGTCTTGTCTAGAAATTATTTGCATTTCTAAACCTAACTGCATTAGACCTGGGATTTGCTTAATTTCTTTAACTAAGAATTCAATATCTTCTTTACTCATACCTGGTATTTCTATACCTTGCTGAGTCCACATGTAAACACGCAATGCTTGATCATAAGTAAAGCTTGAATCACCAATCTTTTTACCTAGCATTTTAAAGTACTGCTTATTAGCTTTTGCAGTAGCGTAATATTCTCTTCTGATTTGTTGTTTAATTGCTTCAATCTGAGCAACACCTCTTACATATGGATTAATAAGATTATCCTCGAAGAATTTCTGATCTGCTTCACCTTGCTTTCCTTTACCAGCAAAAGTATATGAAGTAAGACCTCTAAAGTCTTCAGCGGAAGAAGGTACAAACAATCTGTATTTACCCTTTTTCTCGCCCATCATTTTAGCCTGGACGCTCGAATATTTTTTCTGAGAATCTACACCTTTTTGACGTTCAATCATATCATTAAACGATTGATCAAGCGACAATGAAAATTTAGCTTTAGATGCGTTTAATCCGTTGTTTACTGCATCAACAAATGATTGAGGTAATGCTTCACCGTATTGTAAATTATCTGTATTGATTTCGTAGAATCTATCGCCGTAATCTTCACGATATTGTTTAGCGCTTTCCTGTACTTGGTCCCAATTTTTTCTTACAACAAAATCAGGTAATGATCTTTCTGTTCTTGCAGCATTACGCGCGCTAGCAACATCTTTACTGGTGTTTACAAATATCATGTGCACTTCAAATCCAGCCGCTTCTAAGGCTTTCATTTTTTTAGTGGTTGCTTTGTAAGAACCACCTGTGCCATCAACAATCATGCTTTCTTTAGCCGCGGTGTTATTAGCTAAATCTGCTTCAGCAGCTTTTCTAGCTTTCCATCCAAGCTTAGCTCTTAAAGACCTTTGCTCTTTTGTATAAGTGCTTTCATCTTTAGGCAATCCTTCTTCGCTAATATATTTTTCAAGATATGGATCTTGATTAATTAGCCTATAACCTTGATCTATTAAACCTAGGTTTTTAATAATACTTGATTTACCTGAACCTGCACCACCTACCATAAATATAGCTTGTGGTACAGACAGAGAAAACTTAGCGCTTGCTTTGTTAGCTACCGATTGATTTACTGATAATTTAACAGCTTCACTAAAATCAATTGAAGGGAAAGATTTAATTATTTCTCTTGCTACTCTATTTAAGCTAGGCTCGCCTGTGTTAGCATCGTAAAGAGCATTTTGATTTTTAGCAGGTAAAGCAATAATTCTAATGTCTTTTGCAGGACTTGTTCTACCGTATTTTCTATCCATTATTTCACTAGATAGCAACGATGTAATTTGCCCATTATAAGCATTTAAAGTTTTTCTTACCTCAAATTTAAAAGCAGCTCTAGCAATACCGCTTGGTGAACCGTCTTTAGATGTATATAATGATTTACCTAACAGCTCTACTATTTTTATCATTTGAGCCATTACAGGTAAGCCATGTTCAATTTTAGGGCCAACAAGTTTAGACAGCGGGTAGCGGCTGCTTGTGGTGCTTCTATATTCCATTGCATCTTCTAACAGGGTAGTTGATTCAGGACCGTCATATAGTTCGTAATCAGATATACCTATTAGCTGTGTTAATGCTGAATTTCTACTTGGGCTTTGCGCTGATAAAAATATTAAGGCACCTAATGCTAGCTCTTCACTTTCTTGTGCTAATTCAAAGATTTGACCAAATAAGTATTCGGCCATTGCTTGGTTAGCATAGTTTAGTTTTCTTATTTCTTCGCCGAACTTTTCTTGTATGTTTTTATTTTTTTGATCGGCAGAAATATCTAACTCTTTTTGTTCTAAAATATATTTAACTATAGCATTACTAGAGTTAATTAATTGAACATCATTTAAATCAAAACCTAAGCTTGACGGCACTAGCCCTCTTGCGGAGTTTTTCTTCTTTTGAAATTTAGTTTCAAACTCACGACCAATTTTAGACTTCTTGTCTATAAATTTAGAGTTATATCCGAAGAAATCACTTCTTGATATTTTTCTAACTACAGCAGGGTGAAGTCTATTTAAAAACTTGTTGTTGAAGTTTGTTAATAGCTCTGCTGTTCTTTCAAATCCTGGTTTACCAGGTGTTAATACTAAGTTGTTAAATTGTTCTACCAGTTTTGCAAATCCAAGGTTCTCTGTTTTTTCAACAACTGGTGCCACTAGTGCATTAACACTTGATTTGAATTTTGATTTTGTACCTGCTTTACGCGCTACAAATTCTTCAAACGCATCTACCGCTTCTGGATTAGTTAAAGCTAGGGATTCAATAATAGCATCGTATATTTCCTGATCACCATTGTATTTAGCTACAATAGCAACGTCAAGAGCTTTTGAAAATTCTATTTGTTGTTGAGGTGTTAATGAAAATTTGACATTACCACGCTCTGCCTGTAACCTTAATGTTTGAGTATAATTAAACTCTTGCTCAACACCAAGTCTTTCTTGGTTAGCGGCAAACGCTCTGTAAATTTCGCTATCAGTATCTTGCATTGCTTCATTAATAATATCAAATGATAGCTCTTCTGCAATAGCTTTAGCTACAGATTCTTTTTTACCACGAATAGGATTGCCCGACTCTTCTAATACAAAAGACAAAAACGTTTTGTCATCAATTTTCAAAGAGGCTTTAGGAAGTCTTCGAACCATTTCAGCACCAGAAGTTCTACCTGCTTTATCCGTAGAAGTGGTTTCACGATCAATCTTTTTACCTTTCCAATCAGAAGTCCACACACCATCTACTTTCTTTTGCACAGCAATAGGAAAAGCTGTCATAAGATATGTAGTAGTCATGTTTTCTAGAATAGCTTTTTTATTAGCAACCAAGAATTTTCTGAGCTGGCCGTCTTTCTTGCCACCCATTTCTTTTTTAAGGTCGATGTCAATCTGCTTACCAAGCGCGAGTCTAAGCTCATTAATAAGCGGTGTAACCGTTTTGTTTTTAGATACAGGTGCATCAATACGGTTTTTCAAGGTACCAACAATACGTGGTATTTTACCTTTTATTCTTTCAAGCGTTTCTTCTGTTACTACTCTGCGCTCTAATAAGTTTCTGTATTCAGGTCTTTCGGCTTCTGTACGCTCTTCAATTTGCTCTGCAGTAGTAACATCAGCCGCCGCGCCTTTTAAGTCCTCTACGTCGCTCTGATTGAAGTCTTCAACAATATCATTTTTACCTTCACCAGAAGCTTTGAGCATATCTTTAATACGGAAAGAAATACGACCGTTAATATAACCGTATAATGTACCGCGCCCGTCAAACTTTGCAATGTCTTGGTTAGAGTATAAGCGTAAAATAATGTCGCTTACAGCTTCTTCCATGTCAAACTGCAACCCTTTGTTCGCTAGCTTAGACAATTGAGCTTGAATCATTCCTGGTAGTACACGTGCAATAAGTGGTGAGTTAGGATCAAAGAAATCCATGTTTGCACTTACCTTTTCAAGTACTTGTTTAGCTCTATCTGCCTGCTTAGACAAATCACCTTCGGATAATGAAAATCTTTTTTTGTCGTCAGTTGTTGCTGAAAATTTTCTATATCTAGCATTACGACCTTTGCCAAAATGAGCCTTTTTATTAAAGTCTCTTACAAAGTAAAAAATTGATTCACCGCTTGACCCTAACTCTAGGTTAGTTCCTTTGAAAGCGGTATTAATAAATCTTCTAATGCTTTGAAGTAAAGATTCATCATAATTATACCCTTCAGCTAAAGCATCACTTAAGGCATTAAGCATTTCTTCGTAATACTCTTCTCTACCAATATATGGTAATACAGCCATTTCTATTCTTGCCGCTAAAGAAGGGTGGGATTTCTTTAAATAATCGAATAGTTTTTCACCCGCAGCGTTTAATGCTTTTTGGTTTTTAAGTTTTGATTTAGCTACAACGTGCAATAGCTCATGAGCAAAAACTCCAGTTTTACCATTAGCCGCGGCGTTTGGTAAATAAACCATAACTTTCCCACCGTCTTCATGAGCATTGTATTGACCTGTTTTTATTAATTTTAAAACTTCATTTTGTTCTGCTTCGTCAGCTATATTTTTTTCAACCCATTCCTGAGCTTCTTCAAAATTATTTGCCGTGTAAAAGTCCAGGTCTTCACCTAAGTTATTTTCCTTAATAAAGCTTTGTACATTCTCAGCACCTTTTTTAATAGCTTTTTTGTTTTGAGCAACAACATAATTTTTTACTGCTCTTTCTTTTACTTTATCAGGTGTAATATCAGCGCCTTCCGCTTCTAATTCTTTAGTAGCAGCGTCATACGCTTTTTGTTTGTCAAACTTAGATTTTTTATGAAATTGTCTTTGTACGATTCTTTGTCTTTCAGCCTGCATGGCTACGCCAATAACTGATGCACCAATTTGTGCGTCTTCTTGAACTTTTATTGCAGCATTATGTTTTTGAGCGGCCTTGCTTTTTGCTGTGTCTGTTAAAAGCTCCTCTCTTTGTTGCGTAAGTGCTTCAAGCTTTTCTCTAATAATTTGCTGAGACTTTGCTTTAGAAGTATTTGATTTGCCACTTTGGGCAATACGCATTGCTTTTTCTTTAAGCTTTCTTATTTGACGGTTGATCTCACCAATTTCTTTTACATCAGCAATAGACAGGTCGGTTCCTAAACGTCTTGATATGTTACGTACAATATCTTCTTTTTCGTCAGTAAGCTCTTGAATTAATTCTTCAGTAGCAGCGTCTTGTTTCTTACGTCTTTGCTTTGGATTAAGTGGATCCATTGCGCCCATACCCGTAAGTTCTTCAATCTGTGATTGCAGCTCGTCAAGTCTTTTCTTGTCTTTTCTAGTAGCAAGCTCGTCACGAATTGCCATGTCAAAAGCAAGCAGCGAAGGCGTGGCAGAAAAAACACCGCCCATTAAAGCACCACCAGCAGTTGCATCGGTAACACCATCAAACAGGTTAACATCTTTACCCAAAAGCATCATGTCAATAACATTATTTGCAAATTGGGTAGCGCCTTCTGAACCTGCTTCTGCAGGCATATTTTTAACAGCTGACTTTATAAAGTTGCTTGTAGCCGCTTTTATACCGTCTGCTTCGATTTCACCTATAGCTTTAAATAAACCGTCGGTAAGCATCTTATCAAACATACCTTCAAATATAACCTCCGCAGTACCTGATAACATTTGAGAAGTTATTCTAGCATCTCTAGGTATATTTAAAAATTCCTGGTCTTGTACGTTTTGGGCTCTTAATTTATTTGCGTCAAATTCATCAATAGCGACAAACTCACCGTTTTCTTCGTAACCACCGTCTTCTAATATTTTTGTATTTCTAGCAAGACGCTCTGCTCTTTCGTACGCTTCTAATGATTGGTCCATAGCTTTAGAACCGCTACCAGATAGATAGTATAGTGGCATTGATGCAACCCCCATTCTACTCATTGCCATAGAAGGCAATCCAGAAGCAAGCACCCCAGCTCCCCAACGACGGGCAGATTTAAAATCTTTAATTTCAGCAAACTCAGGGCGCTCAGCAAGCATCATAGCTTCTTTTTGTAAACCTACGGCAAGGTCTAAAAAGTTTTCATCTGTTAAGGATTCTAACTCTTCAAGCTTTTCCATGTATAATGCATCTCGATCGGTATCATTGTCGTCGTCGTAAAGCATTACATTATTAGCGTATTCGCTAGCGGCCATAGAATTACCTAATGTAGCGAGCCCTCTCAATATACCCTGGCCTAATCCTTTAGCGGTATTAGCCATACCTGCACCTATGCCATAGTATGCACTTAACTGATCTAAACCTCTTGGAGCAATTTCAGTAGTACCAACTTCTTCGGATATTTTAACAAGGTTATTATACTTTATTAATAGTTCTTGTTGTTTTTTATTAAGCGCGTCTTCGATAGCTTGATCATAAACACCATTATTGTTGTATGCATCAATAGCGTTTTCTAATTCAGTTTTACCAACTTCATATTCCTCAAACAAAATAGGGAATGATTCTGCTTTTTTATTAAGCTCCTCTACACGTATTTGCTCTAAAAGAAATATATCGTCGCGATCACGCTGATTTAAATCAAACGCAAATTCGTCAGACTTTTCGTTACGCTCTTTTTGTTTTCTCTGAAGGTCTAAAGCCTGCATTTCATCTTCGCGGGCCATTGGCATAACCCCCGTATTACGCCACTCTTCGTAATCGTCTTTATCTTCTTGACTATCAAAAAGAGGCGTTTGACCTGCATCCTCGGAAACTTTAAATTCTTCGAATCTATTTAGCTTTTCTTTATTTGCAGCGTCGATTTGTTCTTGAACTGTTAAATCCGAGGATTTAATAGCTTCAACATATTCGTTGTGTAAATCAGTTGAGCGGTCTTTAACTTTTTGCAAATGGTCTCTATCACCAATAACAAAAAGGTCTCGATTAATAAGGTCAACCATTTTAGATAATTCGTCTTTAGACTTACTACCTAATAAACCTTTGTATGAAAAAGAAACAGATTCTTTTGAAGGGTCATCAACACTTATAAGTTTAATAGCGTCGCTACCTAAAACAGCGGTTTCAACTTTTACGCCATACATTGCTAACTTTGAATTCAAAGATTTAGCAACGTCTTCTTCTATAAGATAGTTACCCTCTTCGTCGTAAAAATCATTTATCGATACGACTGACTCCAATGAAATATCGCCCGAACTGGAATCCCCAGCGGGCGCTTGATTTTCTTGTCCGTTGGTTGGAGCCTCTTCCATCGGACTGTACAACTTTCCCAGCCAGCTAGGCATTTCTGCGTTGTTTTCTAAACCTGACAAGTTGTTTTTATCGCTCATATTTAATATTGTTTAAGATGCCCATTTAACAAGCTGATCGTAGGTTTTAAATGCCTGCTGCCCGTTAACGGTATAAACATAAATTCTTTTACCGACATTTTGGTTATTTGCTTTAACTTCTTCGTCGGTCATGCCTCTGTCTTTTTGTTCTTGAGACCCTATTTCAATAGGTTGAATAACTATAGGTGTGAATTTAGTGCCTTTAATTGTTTCAGGTAAACCAAATTCGTCCATTTTATCAATTTTAGCGACAGCTCTACCTTTTAAATCATCAGTATAGTTTTCGCTACTTGTGCCATCTTCTGTTGGTTCTTGGCTAGGGGTAGTTGTACTAGTGCCTCTGCCTTTACCTCTGCCAGCTTTAGCTGCTTTTCTAGCGTCATATTCAGCCTTACCTTGTCTTGCAACATCGCGGTAGCCATTCATAATAGTTTCCATTACTTGCTCTCGCACGCCATCAATATTTGCTGGATCGTATACAAGGCCTTCTGGGAACTCAATTCCCAACTCGTTAAAGTCAGAACTAAGAAGCGATTGAAGTGTCTTAGGATTGTTTAAATACGTTAATAGCTCAGCCTTAAGCGCTCTTTCAGAGTGTTGATTAAGCTCTTGATGGTTATTGAACAATGTATTGCTTTTTTCTAGTATTGCATTGACTGTTTTAAAGTCTTTAGCAAATGGCTTTTCAAAATCTTTATATGATATAACTTGATCACCAACGCCAAAACCAATATTACCGCCTTCGCCAATAACAAAAGTAGTCGGCTCATTCAATCCATAAATCGATGCTGCTGTGTCAAAGTTTTCATTACCGGCTGAGAACAAACCAGACTCGTTGCCCTCAATAAAAGATACTTTGTCTTGCTTATATGCGTCAAGCTGGGTTTTTAAATTTTGAAAGCTATTATTTACCTCGTTCATCATATCGGCATAATACTGATATTCTGGGGAAGAAGCATCGTCAATTTTAGCTATTTCATTAGCCGCGTATGCATACCTATTTCTTTCTGAAGTGATAAAGTTTCTAATGCCTTTTTGCTCTTCAGCTGTGTATGCGGTAAGATCAACATTATCTGACATCTGAGACATCATATTGTTGATATTATCTTTTACAGCTTTATTCCTAGCTTCGCGTTTTTGACTTTGAACAGCTAAAGATCTAGCAGTATTTGCCAATGCGGCACCCGGAGCAATGCCTGCGCTATAGTCTACGTAACCTTTAGTTTTCGCGAGATTTCCGTATGATTCTAATACTGCTTGATCAGCCATTTCCTAATTGATTACTTAGTATTTGCCATATACTATTTTCTTCGCCAGGTTGTTGTTGAGAAGCGTCTAGTGCGCCTTTATATCCAATTCCCGCGGTAGCTAAATTACCAACACCACCAACAATAGCTTGTCCAGCTTGCTGTTTAGCTAAATTAGCTATTTGCAAGTCTTGGTTAGCCATGCTAAACTCTGTAGATAACTGATTACGAGTCATATTACGAGATAAAACATCTCCTTCGCGTTCCATAGCCTGAAGGTTGCCAGCCATTGAGGCAGCGGCGGCTTGGTTGCTTGCTTCTTGTTGAGCAATGCTTGCTGAAGCTTGTTGTGCGTTTTGTGATTGTTGGTTAGCTAAAGATTGTGCCAATGCTGCAATTCCAGAACCACCAGCGGCGGCACCCATTTGACTCATTATATTACCCATACCCTGTGCTTGTTGCTGGGCGGTAAAATCTGCAGCTTGCTGGTTAACTGTAAGATCTTCCATAGTGTTTTGCATGTTTGCATATGGGTTGGAAAGATCTTGGCTCATATAACGAGTTTTAGCAGCGTCAAATACTCCTTGCGCTGCTTTCTGCTCTTTCATGGCTTTTCTGTAACCGTAAATACCTTGGCCTACTTGCGCCAGGCCTGAAACGCCCTGGACTGCCAAACTAATTGGATCTACTGGCATAGTATATTAAGTTATAAATTATTATTACGTATTATTCGCTGCTGATAAATATCTCAGAGTTAACCGCAAAGAGCTCTTTTTTGTCCGCACTGTCGGTTGTCATCTTAACTGATCCATAGTAACCAATAATACCAGATGTATTTATTTCACTGTCTTTAGCAAAGAATATGAAGTCACCATCTGGATCATCATTCTGTGTATCTCTGCTAACTGTAATAGAAGTTGATGTAATCGCTGTAACAAGTCCAACTTCTAGTATTTCATCACTACTGCTTAAGTAATATACTTTATCACCAATTTGTAATGAAGTATTTACATTAGGCAAATCTATAGTCATGTCTGACCCGTTGTCAGTTACAGATTCAGCTTCGCCTAAACCTTGAATACTAAATTCACTAGTATCAAAGTTGCTAAAGTCGTTCTGATCTTGATCGTCCCAGCTTGTAGCTAATCCCTTAATATAATTAAAGTATAAGCCTTCTTTCTTTTTCCATGTAGCAACTTCACCATCTTGCTGGTCAGTAGTAACACTTGCTGTCCAACCTGCATCACCTTCGTAAGATAGTGTTTTAAAGTTTTTAATACTGCTTGGTGCATCATTAAATATTGGTGTAATTGTAGAATTATACTGCGTACCGTAGAAGTTACTTCTGGTACTGCTCGAGTGTTCCCAAATTTCACCGTCCTTGAACGTGTAGTATTCGTTATTTAAAGATACCCCAGCTTCAGGAGCAAAGCTTACACGGCTTGGCCAACCACCAACTTTTTCTTTAAAGAACGCTGAGTTATTGCCAATTTTAAGTACATATGCACCTATTTCTTCATTGTAGCTGCCGATAATATCATTTGATGCTTTAAGTTTATCTTGGAAGTAATCAGACATACCTGAATCAGAAATATCAGTAAGTCCGTCCATTGATAACCTTAATACCGCTCCTCTTGCTCTATCTGTAAAGTAAGATCTGAAACCGTACGATGTAAACGATTCGGGGTTTTTGGATATACCGTATTCGCCTGCGAACGGGACCGCTTGCCCAAGCACAGCGTTAGTAGAAGTGATGTTGGTGTTTCCATCTGCGTTATATAATGCGTCTTTATTTGCTAATATTTTAAAACACTTGTCTTCGCATAGGGCTAATAAATCACCGGACGCTGCTGCTCCACGAGCGGCTAGTCTTTGAATTCCACCATATACTGGATTAAGGTCTTTAGTTATTTTAATACCCGCTATAAACTGATTAAGCTCATTTACACCGCTGGTGCTATTAAATAAACCACCATATATAAGACCTGCCTTACGTCTTTCTTCTGCATATGGTTCATCTAATACGGTCGAAGCCTTAACACCTTTGGTAATACGCTTTGCATTAAAGTCGTCGTTAATGCGGTCAGACTCAACACCGTTACCGAATGTATAGCAATTAAAGTACGGTAGTGTTTGTTGTGTACTCAGGTTAGCTATAGCAATTGCATCTGTAGCTTCGTAGTATAATCTTAGATCAATTGATTCACGCGGCTCTGTTTCAAAAACAGCAGGCGTATTTGACGATAGTACCTTAGTATTTTCATCAAATACAATAGGCAGGTTACGCTTACGCTTAAGTAATCTAATCTGATCAACAGATGTTGTGCCAATTTCAAATTGAGGGCCAAGCGGCTCTACCAATGTAATCTTCCAGTAATACAAATCTTCTGTACCCTGTGTTCTGTCTTTAGAGCCCTGTACTACAGATTCAACTTCTAATGGTCCACTCCAACCGTTGTCGTTTTGTAATTGAATTACAGAACCGGCCTCAAGGTCATCTTGGAATGTTTTAACCGCACCGGTATTTAACGAGCTGGTCCATTGGAAATAACCAAGTCCAAGCACCCTATTACCGGGCTGAGGTCTAATAACTTCCGAGTAACTTTCAACACCGTAGCCGTCCCATGCAAAATCTGCTGACTGTGTAGTAGATAGCGGATCATTATCAGATTCGTCTTTAATATTACTAATAGTAGCTAAGGTATCGTAATCGTCAATGTTGGTGCTATAGTTGTATATAATAGCGTTTTCAAGAGTTACGTCTCTTGTAATTTTAACAAAAAACTTACCTTCAAATTCTAAAAGATTAATTCTTTCTTTGTGATAAATATATACTTCAAAGTTACCTGATGAAACCGCAGTATCACTCCAAGCTTCCTGAAGTGTAATTTCATATTTATCCGTGTCAGATGGATTTACTAAGCTCCCACCTTCTCCTTTGTAATATTTAGAAAACGTACCACCGGAATATTTAATTCTTACTTCAAATTCACCGTGAAGTGCTCTTAAAAATTCAGGATTATCCGTCGGTGTAAAGCCGTCAAACGTAATTGTTTTTTCGCCTGCTGTAACTGTACCAGAGTTATTTTTAATTTCAGAATGGCCAACCTGCATCCGCTTTAAACTTACAGACTCAGGTGCCTCATTTTTAATATCTAATACTTTATACTTAGCGTCAGCAGAAACAGGATCGTTTGTGTCATGCTCTTTTTTAAGAATAAGATAATCGCCTTCTTTTATTTTGTTTCGTTCTGCCGAAGGTATGCTTAGCCACAAATTACCATCGTCACTATCATAATAACGATCTAGAATAACATTATAGTATTCGTTAGACGAATCCTTTATATAGTATTTAAAGTGAGTAGCCCAGCTTGGTGCGGTATGAGCTGCAGATACCTTGAGGCTGTTTACTTTATGCGATGAGGTTTTAGGAACTTGAACAGTTGCAGTATCGTTTGTAAATACAGGCGTTTCACGTCCGTATTCATCTAAATACACAATACCCACCTGATATGTTCTCAAGCTTTTGATTGATTCTTCTGGTTTAGTAACTTCCGTAATATCAGAAGAAGATACTGAAAGGGTTAGGTCAGTATCGGTAGCCGATACATCGTAGTTTTGAACGTAGTTAGCGTAAACTATTCTATTGCCAATTACTTCCTGTGCTTTAGCCTTTCTAGGTACGTTGTCGTAAGGTCTAATCATTTGATTTGAATCTACGACTTTGTATATAAGCTCTGAAGTAACAGTAAAGCTTGTATCAGAAGAATCAATTTCGTCAACTACATATACAATGTTTTCCGAAGAATCTTTATATAATATTTCTATGCTGTCACAATCAGCGGGCGCTGTTTCAAATCCGTTTATAACCAACTTGCGCAAGTTATTGCGCATACCCTCGTTATGACAAGCTGACGATGCATACTTAAATTTGTCAGCAACAAATACCGCTTTTGTCCACGGTGAAAAAGCAGAAAACTCGTTGTTTTTATACTTCCAGCGATAAGCAAATCTAGGAAACTCAAATTGGAACATTGGTTCGTCTTCCTCTAAAAGACATTCCCATTCATACCCGCCCTTGGGCATATCTTGTGATAAAGACAATAAAGTAACAGTAGCCGTAGAACCACTAGCAGCCGTCACTTCAGCTCTAACTTGGTATTCAAGTTCAAAGTTATTGTCATTAACACGGCTAGTGCGCATAATAATAATATCACCAACAACCCAGTTGTGAGCAGTATTAGTACTTAAACCTTGTGAAGTACCAACTTCTAAAGGCACATATTCGCCGCTAATTAGCTCTGTAAAGTCTTTTGTAACGTAAACAGGGTTTATACCAGATCCATTACCAGTTCTTTGAGAAGCGGAAGCGGTAAATGTTGGTGCTGTTTTAGGCTTGGGCTTAATTACAGTAATGTCTGTATTAATAAAGTCGCGCCCGTAAACTTGAGTATGTAAACTAAGCGCACTACCCTGAGTAGGAGTACCCGCTTTAAAGGTAGAAATATTTATAATTCTGGGCTCGTTTAAATCATCCGTCCAAGCTAGTAAACCTTCTAATATATTAACACCAGTAATATAGTTAGAAGCATTAAAGTTTAAAACATCATTTGCATCTACAAGTACCGGCGCTACTATTTCTGTTGATTGGTCGTATTCCATAATAGCGTCAATAGAATCGCTAGTAATAAACCAATATATTTTCTCATTTTGAGAATCTTGAGCTACACCAATACATTTCGCATTAGTTAAACCAAAGTTATCCGACCAGGTTGCCCCGCCGGATAGTCTTTTGTTCTTCTTAACATTACCTAGTATATTCTCAACAGCGCCGACGTCTGAACCTTCAGATGTAGATATCTGAATGTTTAAAGCGTCACGATATTGGCCGTTGGGCACAAGTCTCTCGTCGAGATCCTTGTTTATTTTGCCCTGGACAAAGTTGTGCTTTAGTTTTGGCATGTATTAGTGTTTAATCCATTTAGCTTGTTGTCTCATTACTTGTGCAATCTCACCAATCTTAAGGTTAGACATGCGCAGCTTAGCAACTCGCTTGGCAGCGAAAGCTTCTTTCTTGAAACGTGCAACTAAATATTCTTGAGTGTTTGCTCTTGTAGCTAGAATAGCGTGAGCAATGTATTTGTAAACGGCTTCTTCTGCGAATTTATGTACTCGCATCTCTTCGTCTGATCCCAGGCTATCACTAATGTACTTAAGCGTGATAATCTTATTTACCAAGCTAGAGCTAAAATGTGCGATGCCTTTTAATTTGTCAATGTAGAATACACCATTGCCCTGAGCAAATTCAGGCTCAAGACCGTAGCGTCTTCCGTGGCGGTAAAGGTTGTAAAGTTCGCTAGTGCTTAAATCACTCTTGTTATCTACATCAGCTGCTGATGCTTCAAATTTCTTAAGTGTTTCTGATTTGTCTGCGTATACAACATTTCCACTAGCATCAAATGTATACTCGTAATCTGAATCCTGCACAACTGCACTAGGGTTACTAGTAAATCGTGTAGGGTAAATAATATGTTCTACACCCGCGTCGTCTGCCCAGCTAAAACGTACGTAGTTAACGTAGTCTTGCGGCAAAACCATTTCAAGTGCAGGACCTAATTCAATCTCTACTGCTTTTTCTGACGGGAGCGTGTCGAAGGAGAGCTCTTGTAAAGCACGCTGCGCATGAAATGCGACATCCGTGCGCTTGACTTTAGATATGATTTTATCTTCCCCCACATAAGCAATAACAAAATTATTGATAATATCCTT
>ERZ869936.1610-NODE-1610-length-15595-cov-4.459266_pt1 | contig 15595 bp, 18 predicted proteins | sample MGYA00520876_ERZ869936 | MGnify/ENA primary metagenome ERZ869936 (study PRJEB32218, sample SAMN09650985) | biofilter metagenome | isolation source: enrty point of leading RO module | place: Saudi Arabia: Thuwal, RO plant located on Red Sea | collected 2016-02-17 ...
CGACCCACTGGATATGATCGAAAAGTACGGCGCTGACGCAGCACGCATGGCACTGATTATCGGGGCCGCTCCTGGTAATGATATGCCGCTCGGAGAGGATAAAATCAAAGCCTACAAAAAGTTTGCCAATAAGCTCTGGAACATCACCCGCTTCGTGCTTGAGAATACGACCGACTATACCGGTGTTGAGAAGCACACTGACAGTGACCAGAAGCTTGAAGATGAAAAGTTGTACCCCGTCGTAGCTGAAGTCACGAAGCACATCGAAGATTTCCGTCTTGATCTCGCAACCGACACGCTCTACCACTTCGTGTGGGATCACTTCGCGAGTGAAGTAATTGAAGATTCAAAACCGCTTTTGGCCAGCGGAGACCCGGCGGTGCGAGCATCTCGCCAGAAACTGCTGCTGCATTACCTCTCGTATAGCGTGCGGATGCTTCATCCGTTTATGCCGTTTGTCACTGAAGCCATCTGGCAAGAACTGCCAAAGAATCTCCGCGAACGAGAACAGCTCATGATTACTCCGTGGCCAAGCAAATAACTTGACCAGACGGGTATTCAGCACTATATTTCCATAAGACGGAAACAGCGGGAGGCCAGCATGCAAAGTGTACTCAGTGGCGAACACGTCGAGATTATTCACAGCGACCTGACCAGCAATCTTGCGTGTCGGTGTGAGGATGGTCATGAGATTGAGCTGAACGGGAAATATCTTTGCCACGGCGTTGAAATCAGCGGCGACAAGCACATCGTCTGGGGTGTGTTCACCGGACTGCTAGAAATTGAAGGAGTCCTGACAACAGTTAGGATAGATTTCAAAGATTCCAGCGGTACGATTGAGATTGCTGAGGTTGAAGAAATTCGACCACCAATACGCTTACTACGAAGCAACGCAAGTTACGCGGTCATTCAATTTCCCAACGGAGAAGAGTCCTTCATTTTGCGTGACCTTGAACTCCCGTGGGATTCTGAAACGGGAGTGTATGGCACCAAGATTAACGACAAACTCTTCTTGTTTATTCTGCAATGATATGCAAGCGCGGGCCGAAAGCCCGCGCTCTTCTTTTAAAACAGCCTACAATATGCTACGTTTGCCATAGAAAACGAGGAGGAAGCAATGGGACCGAAACACCTTCTGTCCAAAACCCCTGAAGACGGCTTTGCCATCAACTGCGGCAGTCAGGCTGGAGATCCTATCAATATGACATTTGCAGTGGATACCAATCGTGCTACAGAAGCGCGCCTTGAAGGAAAAACAATCAGCAACGTGCGTCCGACTCCGATTGGCTTTCAGGTCAGTGCCAAATTCGATACCGTTCCCGATGGTCTCCTGCTCGACCCAGGAGTCTATCTCTGCATCTACGACAAGAACCTCGGAACGGTCATGTTTCTGGGTTAACTAACACCTACGCCCCGCAGCCTTTGGCTGCGGGGCATTATAGTTCAAAATACTGGAGAACATTAAAATTTACACCCCACGTGAGTGCTACAATAAAACGCATGGAATCGCTCAACTTTGCGATCGCATTCGCTGGCGGGCTCGTCCCAGCCATTTTTTGGGTGTGGTTCTGGCTGAAGGAAGACAAGCTAAAACCTCAACCACTTTGGCTGATTTTCCTTGCCTGCGTCGCGGGTATGTCCGTCGTACCGGTTGCCCTTCCGCTTCAGAAACTCGCTTGTGATGTGTACCAGGCAGGCATCTGTCAGCCGGCTGGTGATAACCTTATTTTGATTTGGGTCATCCTGGAAGAAACCCTCAAGTACCTCGCCGCTCTCATCGTTGTCTTCTGGCACAAGGCTGTGGATGAGCCCATCGACCTTATTATTTATATGATTGTTATCGCGCTTGGCTTTGCCGCGCTTGAAAACACACTTTTCATCTTTAACCTACTTGACAGAGGCCTGATTGACGACTCAATTCTAACCGGCAATTTCCGTTTCATCGGCCCAACGCTACTGCACGTACTATCTTCTGCCACCGTTGGTATTTTCTTAGCTTTCGCCTTCTACAAGTCAGCCGCACGTAAGGTCTGGTATGGTATGCTAGGTTTATTCATTGCCATTATATTGCACGCTATTTTCAACTTCTTTATAATGGGTGGAAATGGCGGTGAGTCGATCCTCGGAGTCTTCCTGTTTGTCTGGGTTGGCATCATCGTCCTCTTTCTCATCATTGAAAAAGTCAAAATCTTAGAAATAACGCACCGTCGACGTCGCACCAGCAAAAGATCATCATGAAAAAACCATCATTTCTAGAACGCCTTACCGGCTCAGTCAACCTCGACGATTTCGATGAAGTACTCGAAGAAGATATTGCATTTGCCGACGACGATGCCGTCTACGAGGATGACACCCAACAAGACGAGGGTGACTGGGCTGGTGGTGAGGACGAAGGCGACGCGCAAGAGGGCGAGCTCCCGGTTGATATGTATCAAACTGGCGACAGTATTGTTATTCGCGCTCTCGTGGCTGGTGTGAGTCCAGCTGATTTAGATATTGCCATCACGCGCGATATGGTGACCATTAAGGGCCACCGTGAAGAAGACCAGGAAGCACCGGATGATGACTACTACCACCGTGAACTATTCTGGGGGGCCTTCTCACGCACCCTCCTCCTCCCTGAAGAAGTGCTGATTGATGAAGCCGAGGCCAAGGAACAACACGGACTATTGGAAATTCGTTTACCAAAGGTTGATAAAGACCGTAGCACCCGGCTTGAAGTGAAGAGTAAGGCGAAGGGGTCGTAAGTGTTACACAAAAGTTTTGGCGGGTCCCTTACCGGGACCCGCCATTTTGTTTGGACGGGGCGACGTCGGCGTCGCGGATACGGACAGTTTCGTGACTGCCGCCACCACGTTGCACATGAACGTCATGGAAACCATTGGCCTCAGTCTCAGGCCACGGATGTAAAATTCGGTCGAGCTCAACCGAGCCATTTTCGTTGCCTTGGGTATCAAAAGTGGGAATACGCATGGAAGCGCCCTCGTTGCTACTCTACTATCTGCAGTCTACGCCCGGTATTAATTTTGGCAAGGAGGTAAGTGGGGGTAGGTGTGATAATAAACGAAAGGCGGGCCTGCGGCCCGCCGATTGGATTGTTTTTAATCACTGGTACCATCTTCGAACATACCGCACTTGTTACAAGCTTCATTGACTCCGTAGGCCGTGCGTCCCCCACAAGGGACGTCGTGCTTGCAGGGCGCCGCGCCTTTCTGACCAGGCGCCCACATACCCTGAGGCGGCCAGTTTGGTGTCTCCGGCATCTCTTTTGGCATTATGCGATCAAATGGCATGGTCTTCTCCTCCTAATGGCAGTATAGGTTAGCAGTATAAATATTTCAAGAGCAGATTCGGTCACAAGTCAAAATTATTGGGGTCAAGTTTCTAAGTGGACTTGTTTGGCGTCAGGTTACTAATTTATATGGGGTCAAGTCGCTAAGCAAAATTATTCACTACGCTCAAATTTAGCGAATCTCTTCCTCCCCGGGCTCGCGGTTCGAAGCTCTAGGATTTGTGCTTCTCACAACGCTCCGCCTCACAACCGAGTCGTACGTGGCGCAAGCCACGTACTAAAGCAGAAAAACACCATTCTTAAGAATGGTGTTTTTCTGCTTTTCTCGGTTGTGCTCAGGGTCGGGCTCGAACCGACGACCCCTTCTTCTTCAGAGAAGTGCTCTACCAACTGAGCTACCTGAGCGGTCATGTAACGTGACGGATATTCTACCTTTTTTCAGGGTTTTTTCAATATTTATTCGACTGGGGTAAAACCATTCTTCTGTACGTCGCTTGGGGCTTCGCCGCCGCCGAATGTGGCCTCGAGCATGAGGTTAAGCTGCTTCCAGCCTGGAACCTCAGCAATACCATCGCTAAACTGTTGATACGATGAACCCAACAGTTCAAAATATGGTTCAAGCACATAGAAATAGAGCGCAAATGGTAACCCAATCAAAATCACGTACCAAAGCACACGCATCCACAACCCAACTACCAACTGGCGCCGAATTTTCTTTAATATCTGGCTATTCTGCTCAATCAATTCCCGGTTGGTTTTGATGAGCTCTTTGAGGTTTTGCTGTTCATCCATACCGATTATTTTACCACTCTACTGAGCCAAATATGCTACAGTATCCTCCACTAGCCGCTATAGTTTAATGGATAAAACAAGTCCCTCCTAAGGACTGGATGTTGGTTCGATTCCAGCTGGTGGCACAACCTAAGCTTCTAAAGGTACAAGCTCTAAATCAAATAGCTTAATACTAGACCCAGCAGAACCTACGCCAATATTCTCAATCTCAAGCGTGACTGATTCTACAGAAGCTGAACCTGAGTACACAAACATCTCCTGATTCTCAATTAACTCAGACTCGCATGTACTATCACATAAATCTTCAAGTGAGTAATTATCATCATTGATTACCACAAAGTATTTTTCATATGGCTATGGAGTTGTATTGGACCAGGGCAAGGTTTGCAGCGCACTCTCGTCAGGTACAAATCGCAACACCAATCTGCCAACCACAACTTCAAACCACAACTCAAAAGTGCCTGACAACTTAACGGGCTCATCTGTAAATCTATTTAAACCAAACTCCACTGTTGTAAGATGCCTATCTTTGTTAATACTCTGAAAAGCAAGCCCGTTTATATTTAAGTCTCTTGCCTTTGGGTCGTATATATACGGATTAAAACCGTTTGGTTCATCGAGTACATAATCATAGGTGTTGTCATCTTGACTCAGGATATCCTGAACCAAAGCCTCTCGTATAAGCAACTTGTTTCGTTCGTCGCTACCTATATCTTTTCTGTCTTCAACCTCCTTGATGACTGTTTTCTCCACCATCTTCTCCGGTGCGTAGTGGTAGCCAATCCAACCACCAATAAACGGCATAACAATGAAAAGCAGCATGGCAGCGTATTTGGAAAATGGCGTGATGCGATGCCAAACTGAAGGTTCGTTTGAATCAACAGTTTGTTCGGTAGCGTCGATGATTGGCTCTGGTTCCATAGGTACAGTCTAGCAGCAAAAAATCGCCCTCAAGGGCGATTTTTTGCTCTCGTGTGCATACCATATTACATCGCTAACAACTCTTTCACCTTCCCCTCATCAAACCCAATTACAACATCATCGCCAATGCGAATCACTGGCACGCCCATCTGACCGGTCATCTCAATCATCTCCTGGCGCGCATCGGCGTCTTCAGCAACATTGATATCGTTATAAGTAACATCGTTCTCTTTAAAGAACTCTTTAGCCGCCTGACAAAAATGACAGACTGGGGTGCTGTAGATAGTGACCCGCGCAGCCGCGTCTGAAGTCACTTCCTCTGGTGTGGTGTTTTCTTCGCTCATATAACAATAGTTTACCAGAATTTATACCAGGGTTCATCTGGTCCCTTAGTCGGTTCTGTGGTTTCTTCTGTTTCTGTCCCCGCATCCTCGAGAATAATGACCACCTGTTCGCCTTCCTTAGCGACATCAAACCGATCACGAATTTCAGCCTCCATCCCTCGTTCATCCTCAAGATACTCGACTTGTGCCTCAAGGGCGGCGGCGCGCTGTCGTAAGGCCTGTAATTCCATCTCTGCTTCCTCGCGGCGAGACGCCATTTCCCGCTCGACCGTAAACCGCTCGAAGACACTCATAGCCATCAAGAACAGCAATACGGCAAGTATTGCTATCGTGAAGTACGAGAAGATAAAACCCCGGACCTGTCGTTTTCGCTTAAAATCCAGCATGTGGTATTATCTTACCACTGAAACAACGATTATTTATGTACGGAAATCGCAGTAAAAAAGTCATCAAATGGATTATGATTGTGTCAGCAGTCATCATCGCCGCCAGTATGGTGCTGACCTTCTCATTCTCAGGGATATAGAAAACCCGGCCGATGGCCGGGTTTTGTTTTACGCTGCTGCTTTGGCTGTCTGTGCTTCTCTTTTGAATTTAGAAAACCAAATGGCACCAGCGATAAAAAGACTCGTTGACTCGTACGACACCCAGTGCGATTCAGAATAAAATGAATACTTGTGGAAACTAACAACCACAAACTGGTTACCGGCCGCATCTTGCTCGAGTCGAATAGAGCGAAGGAGTGGTTCTGTCTGATTCAACTCAGCAACTGGAGGTAAATCAGACTCGCAAATATGTTTTCCTTCAATGATGCACACCGCCTCGCCACAGAAAGCACTTTTCCAAGCATCGTTGGTACAGGCTGCTTGTTGCGCAGTGCTGAAAAATCGATGGATTTCCATTTCACCTCTCCTCTACTGGCTGGCGCCAGCATAACAAACTAATGTGGTATTTCAAGGTGAAGCATAAAATTGCTTTAGTACGCAAAACCCATCTTAAAACCCATCTTGGGGAGGATTAAAATTGCTGCAGATGCGCGGCGCAGGAGGAAAATGGTTTGAGACGTACTAGTCGTACGGTGAAAATCATTTTACCGAACTGCAACAAAGCAGCTGTGGTGATTTTAATCCTCCCCCTTCATCATTTTCATGAAGACGTCGGGTGGTATATGAACATTCCCCGTCCCCCGCTCCAACATCTTTTTCTTTCCTTTCTTTTGATTCTCACGGAGTTTCATTTTTCTGGTAATATCACCACCATAGAGTTTAGCGGTTACATCCTTACGCAAGGCTGAGAGTTTCTTGGTAGCCGTCATTTTACCCATAATGCGAGCCTGAATCTTAGTCGCAAATTGCTGGCGCGGCAGGGTGTTGTAGAGTTTCTCAGTGATGGCCTTAGCTTCAGTCTCCGCTCGGGCGATGCCAACCACACGTGAGAAGGCTGGCACCTCTTCCTCAGCCACCAGAATGTCGAGTCGAGTGACATTGGCTGGGCGCAGTTCAGCAATCTCATACGAGAGCGACGCGTAGCCACTACTGGCATTTTTTAGTTTATCGAAAAACCCACGCATCAACTCACGTAGTGGCATCTCAATCGCCAACAAGGTGCGCCCATCACCAAACACTTCGGTATCAATCACGCTGGCCTCATGTTCATAGAGGAGTGTTATGATGTTACCCATGTAATCGCCCGGGAGGATAATCTGCCCGAGAATCCATGGTTCGCGCACCGTTACTTTATCGCCATGGTCAGGGAACCGCGTGGCGGCGTAGATTTCCTCAACCTTACCGTCTGGCCACGTGACTTCATACGCAATCGATGGCGCCGTGATGATAATCTCCAAATCGAATTCCCGGCGCAGCCGCTCAGTGATAATCTCCATGTGAAGCATCCCCAAGAAGCCACACCGAAACCCCCGACCGAGAATGCCGGATGATTCCTCTTCGTAGGAGAGCGAGGAGTCCGAGAGCTTCAAACGGTCGAGTGCTTGACGCAGCAGGGTGAAGTCGTCCTGACTTTCTGGGAAGACAGACGACCACACCACTGGTGGCGCTTCTTTGTAGCCAGGCAGCGCAGCTGCCTGGCTTTTTTCTGGTCGCAGCGTATCACCAACGTTCGCCACCCCTGGCTCTTTGATACCGGTCACGATGTAGCCAATCTCACCCGATTCAAGCTGCTCAACCGGCACTTCCTGGGGAGCCAAAATGCCAACCTCGAGCGCCACAAATCGCTTACCGCTGACTGCAAATTCAAGCGTGTCCCCTTTCTTAACTAAACCATCGACCACACGCTGATGCACGATAATGCCGCGATGATTGGAATATTCAAAGTCAAAAATCAGGCCCCGATACGTGTCGTTCGGCTTTTGTTCAGGCGCTGGCACCCGCCGACAAATGGCGCTGAGAAGCTCCGGAACACCTTGTCCCGTCTTGCCTGACGACAACATGATGTCTTCACGTTCGCAGCCCAAGAGATTGATAATCTCATCACCCACTTCGGTGATACGTGCGTGTGGGACATCGACCTTGGAGAGCACTGGAATAATCGTGAGTCCTTGGTCCTTGGCCATTTGCAGGGTGGTGAGAGTCTGAGCCTGTACGCCTTGGGTACTATCGACAAGGAGCAACACCCCCTCAACAGCATTGAGAGCTCGCGACACCTCGTAAGAAAAATCGATGTGTCCGGGCGTGTCGATGAGATTAAGTATGTACTCAGTGCCCTCATGCTGGTAGCGCATGCGCGCCGGCTGCATCTTAATCGTGATACCCCGCTCACGTTCAAGTTCCATCGAATCAAGCACCTGATCTTTCATCAGACGAGCTTCCACAGTCTTAGTTTCCTCGAGCATGCGGTCAGCTAAAGTACTCTTACCATGGTCAATATGAGCTATGATGCTAAAGTTTCTGATCTCCATAGGTGGGGCAAGCATACCTTAGCCGAGCGGCGCTGGCTAGAGGGGTTCATTGGTGTTGGGAACGGTGTTCAAGCGCCCCATGCGACGCTTTAATGTGTCCCTGACTTCGAAGAATTCAGGCATGCGGACGAGGTAGTAGGTCACCGCGATGGTAATGAGACCAATCACGCCGCCAATCGCGCCCTGCAACAAAATACCAACCACGCTTTCATTATTAATACCAAAGACAACAAAATTGAGCGTTAGATATGACGCCACTCCACCAGCGACAGCTGCGGTGGCAGATTTCAATAAACGTTCTCGCACCCACTTGAGCGAAATATGATACCGGCGGACAATCACCCCTGCCAACAGAAAACCTTGCCCTATCACCGACAGCGCGTAAGCCGAGGCAATCATGAGCACTTCAGTGCCTGGTACACCAACTACGCGGAAGGCGCGCTCCACCACCTGTCGTACCCCGTCATGTTCAACAAATAGTGCATGCCCTAGATAAGCACAAACAACCGCCGTGACGAAGCCACCGATAGCGATGACAAGCGGCGCGCGGGTATGACCACCAGCATAGAGGGCTCGAACAAAAAGTAGATTAATAGCCTGGGCTACCAACGACAATGAAAGAATGGCCAACACCGCCGCCGTCAACCGAGTGTCGTCCCAGTTAAACGCCCCGGAACCCAAAATGACGCGCACCAACTGCGCGCGTAGCACAACAATGAGCGCAATCGCGGGCACCGACCAAAATATGATGTGTCGCAAGGCGGAGTTGATATGCAAACGAAACGTGCTCATGTCCCCTTTCGCAAACAAATCAGCCAAGAGCGGAAAGGCAGCGACAGAGTAGCTCACCCCAATAATCGCCAACGGGACGGAGTGGAGGTTATACGCAAACTGGAAGACCGCCACTGAACCAACGGTCATAGTGCTCGCCAGACCAACCAGGAACAACAAGGTGATTTGATTGAGTGACAGGGTGAGCGCCCGCGGCAAAGAAATTGAAAGAATGTCCGAGAGCTGCTTAGCGTCAACCGCTCGATGGAAACCAAACCGTAACTCACTCCGGCGCACAAACGGCAACTGGATGAGCATGTGACCAATGGCTCCGAGCACCACACCATACACCAAGCCCTTGATACCGTAGATAGGATATAGCAGTACGATACCCAGGATAATACCGAGATTATAGATAAGCGGACTGATGGCGTAGAGAATGAACCGATGGGTTAGCTGCGTGATGACACCAAACAGACTTGAGATGCCGAGGAAGAATGGTTGCAGGAGCAAAATACGAATCAATGTCGTCAGCGCCTCACTCTGCTCGGTGAGTCCTGGGAACATGAACGGAATGATGTACGGTGTGAGCACTGCCAACACAATGGCTAGTATTGTGTACGCCACTAAGAACACGGAAAACACCTGCCCCAATAGTATCCGAGCTGACTCAGGACTTTCCTGGTCGCGTTTTTTGGCGACAAACGGAATCAGCACGTAGACCGACAGCGTGGAGGCAAAAAGCACGAACAACAGGTCCGGTATCTTAAAGGCCGCGTAGTAGAGGTCGAGTGTGGCGTCAGCACCAAAGGTCGAAGCCAAAAGACGGTCCCGAACGAGGGCCAAGAGTTGCGACCCAAAGGTGAAGACCGCGAGCACGTACGCGGCCTGGTGCAGGCCGCGTACTTCACGAAACACCATTTGGAGGACCCGTCGTACCATGACTATTCAGCCTCGATGGTCTCGCTACCTGTATCTATGATGGCTGGGGTGCCCGCGTCGTCGTTGGCGTCACCGTTCGGTAAAGAACCTGGATTGACTGGAGAAATCAGTGGTGTGTCGGGAATGTCCGCCGTGGTCACACTTTCACCATCGGTTGAAACGGGGTCTGGTTCGGTCACATCACCAACTTCAGGAATCGCTACATTCTGTCCGGCTTCAAGTTGTCCAATCAGTACCGGCAAGTCGACATTGTCTGGGTTGAGCTCAGCCACGACGCGCAACTGTTCAATCGCATCAGCTACTCGACCCTGCTCAACATAAGCAAGCGCCAGGAAGTACCGTGCGTTAGCAAACTGTGGATCAAGCACCACGGCTCGCTCAAAAGCGACCGTAGCATTTTCAATCTGTCCATCAGACGAGTACAGCACACCAAGTTGATACGGTCGGGATGGATTTTGTGGCTCAAGACGAACGGCTGCTAAAGTGGAGTTAATAGCCCCCTCAAGGTTGCCGGTTGCGACCTCAAGTTGTGAGAGGAAGTTAACCGCTTCAATGTACCGCGGACGCATCGTTATAGCTTCTTGCGCGAACGCTTTGGCTGATTCAAGGTTGCCGTTGCGTGACTCAAGCTGTGCTTCTGCTAAAACATAGGCTGGATTGTGTGGGTCAAGCGCCCGCGCTTGCAAGAAGGCTTCTTTCCCTCGGTCGTAAGCGCCCTCAATCCCTGCCAGCGAAATCACACTGTACACTGCGCCAAGTGTCGCCCAGTTAAGCGCATCTGAACCATCGGTATCAACCGCGAGCTGGGCGGCATTCACACCATTGGCGACGGCCGCTTGAAATTGCTGTTGCTGCTCAGGCGTTGGGTCACCAAGCGTAAAGAGGGTGTTCATGCGGGCGATTTGGTAGCTGGCCACCTGACGTGCGTATACATCGCTGTTGGAAAGGTCGTACGCCGTGGTAATAGAACGCTCGACTTGCTCAAGAGAGGTGCCCTCAGCAATCCCCGCCAAACTCTCAGCAAACACGTACGAAGCGGCGTAGTGACGACCAGCCATGTACATCGTGGTCACTGACGTGATGATGAGCACCATAATGCTCGCCACCAACACAAAGCCGGTACGGCGGTCATTCCCGAAGGTCAGCATGCGGTTAGCCTGTGGTACCAAACCACCGTAGACAGCGAAGGTCAGACCGGTAAAGACCGCCGCCAAAATGAGCATGGTGGCTGAAGGCACGTAAATAAACGCCATCCCCCAGAGATAGAGGGCTGCAATGACCGCTGAAGTAGCAGTGAAGAACAAGAGAGTGTGGCGTCATTGGCTGACGAAAATCATCCGCACACTGGTGCGTAGATATAAGAGTAAGAACACGAGCCAGGTAATGGCCCCGAGTACACCGGTGGTCACAAACAAGGTCGTTACGTATCCATTGCCAGCCACAAAGTCAGTTCCCCAAAAGATAGTTTGGTTAATTGATGGATCCTTATGAAGCCGCCAGGCATCGATGAACTTATTGGCACCGATACCGACAAAAGCATTCTCAGCGTAGACACCGCGCGCAATATCCATCGTAGCGCTCAGTGATGGACGAACCTCGATATATGAGATATCAGTGATGTCAGCTACTGCAGAACCAACTGCCGTACCACCGAGAATAAAGAGGAATGAAGCCAGGAAGACAATCACTGAGACAACAATTGATGCCACCGATGAGTTTGATTCTTTGGCCGCAAACATATTGCCGGCAAAGCGGTCTTTGCTGAGTGAGTAAATCAACGTAATAAGACTCACGACGCCAAGTACAATCCAGACGGCAAAGAAATTAACCACCGCCAAAATCAACAGTGAGAGAGTCGCGACCATACCCACGAAGATACGGCCCCATTTGGTGAGCGGGAGTTGTTCGAGTGCTACCAGTGAGAGAATCACTACCAAGCCGAAGAACAGACCGAGGTCGTTCCAGCTACCAAGCGGTGTAGCGACAGCGCTCTGAAAAATCGTGAAGGTTAGGAAATCGCTCCCAATAAAGATACGCAGTACATGATAGAGACCGAGCACCATCGAAACACCAAGGAGAAGCAAGTAAAACCGCATGATGGCCTTCTTACTATTGAGTACCAATGACACCCCAGTAGCCACAAACGCTAACAAAGCTAGGAACATGGTCGATTGAGAAGAGAATGCATCGCCGGCGAGTGAATCCCTCACATCGCCTGAAAGCAGCGAGGAAAGCAGCGCAGCGGCTGGAATCAGCCACATCGCCAAAAGACTTATCGGGGCCGACACAGAAAATGCCCCCGAGCGAAGCACCGAGAGGCTGAAGAACACAATCGCTAACATCACCCCAACGATAACGAACAAAACTTTTGTGTGTTCAAACGGTGCGAATGAGATTGGTAAAAAGAATAGTGGTAGTACTCCAAGTACGAAAATGAATACGTTTTGGCTGATGGTCCGAAGCACCGCAGCAACGCTGTCAGACGGTTGTGCTGGCGCTGATGCAGCAGTCTCTTGATGTGACATATAAATACAATACTTACTCCTCTCTCAAGGCTAATTCCCTACAGAATACCACATTATTGCGGTTGCCACAGACATTGCTCCTGATAGAAAAAACCCTGCATACGCAGGGTTTTTTCAACTCGCCGATAAGCCGAATTCTGTCCCCAGTGAAATACGAAAGTAAAACTTTCGTAGGCGCAAAGCGCATTTCACTGGGGGATGGTCATATACCTAGGCGCATCGTTACCAATGCGCTCATGCGGCTCTTCCGAGCAACTAAGTTGCTTGGACGCGGCCTTGCACGCACGTAAGGCTTTAGCCGTTTCACCCTCGTTGTTTCCAACGAGACTACCCCCGAGGGGGCTCTTTGGCTTTCGCCGCCGACGTCTCTGCTCGCACCTCTACTCCCGCACGAATGCGGGAAGCGACGGGCGTTACCCGCTACGCGTCTCCCCAGCACCACTTTTGTGTTCAAACATAGTTTGAATATCAATTGCACTCAAGACACAAAAGTGGTGCTGGGGACGTGTTCGGACTTTCCTCTTAGTAGAATACGAACATATGTCCGTTGCGCAAGCGCATTCCACTAAGCAACCATCAGGCGATTAGCGATATTATACAACTAATCCTCAATTAGACAAGCTCTGTCCCGATAGTGGCGCTGGCAGGATGACTTGCTGTCCGGTTCGGATATTAAAAGACTCCACCATACGTTCGTTCATTTCAAGCACATACCGAGCTGGCACCGGTGGTCGGAACGTCTTTGGATAGGTGCGCGGCGAAACGCGCGTTTCGATATGCACGATAACCCCCTCTTCGTTCAGCCAGATGATATCAATCGGATAATTCATATCTTTCATCCATACGCCATGCCGATCACTGGAGTCAAAGGCAAACAACAATCCCTCAAAATCTCCGAGTGATTCGGTCCCAGACAATCCCTGTATGCGTTCGTGTGGCTCATCGGCTATTTTGACGAATATCTTCACGCCCCCAACTTGCACAATATACTTAGGTTCACCAATAAAAAAACCAATCACTTGTTCACGGTTTTGATACCCGGCGTATCCCAGGAAGGCAATACAACTTACGATGAGAAAAAATTGAACGGTTTTCATACTGCAATAATATTCGTGTAGATGAGATAGGTGCCAGCAGCTACCGTAGCCCCGAGCACCGTTCCCCAGGCGATATCGACGATAGTAATCAGTAGCGGCCAATCACGTATGGTACTGAGGTTAGTGAGATCATAGGTAGCATACGTGAAGAAACCGAAGAGTGCACCAGCACTAAGCGCCAGCACAAGACTCCCACGCTCAAGTGCTGGTAATGTGGCGAAGTATGATAGTCCGACGAGGTACACGAAATAGAACAATATCGCAGCCGTCCAATTGATATCCCCAAGCAAATGACCGAGCTGCGATTGGGAGAAACCACGCGCGACCACACCGAGCCACAGAATATCAATCACAAAGAATATCGGCACACTGATGAGATAGACCGTAAGAAAGATTGGCATATTAATGCATTGTACCTAATCTGTGTCGGTTTGTACGGCGTTTTTTGCACTATGGAGGTTCGTCTCGAGAAAGGCGGTAGCTAGGAACAGAATACCCACACCGGCAAAGGTCAAGACCCGTAAGCCCATCTCAAGACTCCACACGTCAATGACGAGAAGTCGAGCCACTACTCCAACCAGCAATACCATGCCGCCCGCTTTGAGAAGTCTGGCTGCATACATCTGTCCTGAGATATACAGTACCAGTCCTGTCAGCACGTAGGTGAAGAGTGAAACTGTCACCGCGGTACTTTCGCTCGCAAACACGGCGTGCGTAGACAGCCACACCAACGCCACGCCGTAGAGTCCGGTGGCCCACGCATAAATATCACGAATGTGCGTGAGCACTGTTGCCTGAACATGCGTACGCACTTCAGAGGCAGTCCAGACGGTCAGCATGAGTGCCATGAGGGTGAGCCCAAAAATCGACAGGAATGAACTATGGAAAATACCCGTCTCCCACTGGGCTGAACCGAGAACCGACAAGCTGATAAGAGCTGGCAAAACTCCGAATGAAGCCGCCAACATGAGAAGGGTTGGGCGACTCTGGCGTTCAATCGCCACGCCAAGCGCCCCTACCGTGTACCCGCTATACAACAATGCGAGCAACGCCTGACTGACCTCACCACTAAACAGTGCGTCGAACGTGAGCCACGGAATCACCACCAGGAACCAGACACAGATGGCTGCAAACCCATCACGTAGTTTGGTGTACATTCGCCCGTGGGCCATGCACACGACCACGATACTAGCTGCCAGTATCGTATAGCGCGACCAGGCCGGCAGATGCCACCAACCGCCTCGCCACGCATCATCGGCTGCGACCGAGAACGACAGCAGCACCGGCAACGCAAATGAAGCTGCAAAAAACGTACCGAGCGACCGGGGCAAATGGAGCCCCAACCAAAGCACCATGAGCCCAGTGGTTTCAAGCGAGAGTAGTATCACTGCCCAAGGATAAAAGTGTCCGCTCGGGACAGCATCAGCAACCAACAGCGAGACAGCGGTGAGGTACAGCCAGCCAATCACAGCAAACGCGTGGCCGACTGCATCGTAGTCTCGCCCATAGGCTAGAACACAGAGCCCGAGACTGACCGCCGCCAAAACAAACAACGTGGCCATATCAGCGTGCAACCAGCCCGTGTCCCAGGCGCTCGAACTAAACGAACTCAGACTCGACAGTAGCGGCAAGCTGAATAAGAACGATAGCCGATTCACAATATCGGAGCGAAACTCAAACCAGAGCGCCCCACCCACCAAGAACGCCACCTCAGCGGTCAGCACTAAGGTCAGGGTGAATCCAGAGAACACATACGCAGTCGCCACGAATCCAAACAACAACCCCACGCCCGTATGCAAATACGCCAGTGACACATCTGATTCGTTGGTCAAAAGGAAGTAGGCCGTGACCGCCGCCACACTGGCCACCAAGAACGCAATCGCGGCCTGGAGCACATCTGGCACCAACACGTGTACCCAATAGAGTAATGTTAGCGCATTGAATCCAACAATACAGAGGTCTGGCGTACTGACTACCTTGCGCACCAAGTTACTCAA
>ERZ869936.1611-NODE-1611-length-15576-cov-5.366214_pt1 | contig 15576 bp, 15 predicted proteins | sample MGYA00520876_ERZ869936 | MGnify/ENA primary metagenome ERZ869936 (study PRJEB32218, sample SAMN09650985) | biofilter metagenome | isolation source: enrty point of leading RO module | place: Saudi Arabia: Thuwal, RO plant located on Red Sea | collected 2016-02-17 ...
TGCAGTTCCGCAGGGCGTTCTCCCACTGCTGACTCGCGAAGTAGTCGTTGCAGATGGCGGCCGAACGCACCGTGGTGGAGTAGCGCTCGAATGCCTGGAAGATCTGCTGGGCGGCGGCCTTCTCACCGTCGCCGCTCTCCTCCGCCGCGAAAGGCTCGATTTCGAAGGACTCGGAAGCCGACACGTCCCACACCGTGGCGTCGACCATGAGCTGCTTGTCGCCGGTCTCGGTGTACTGGGCGCGGAGGGCCACGGGCACGTTGATCTGGGCAGCGAGGTGGCGTGCCCGGATGCAGTCGAGGTCTTCGATCTTCATGTCGAAGCGCTTGACCTCGTCTTTGACGTCGCCTTCCTCGAGCGCGATGTGGGTCGGCATGTTCTCGAAGAGCTTGACGAGCTCCTTCATGGAGTCCTTGCCGAAGCCGTCGCTGGCATCTTCCAAGGGCGTGAAGTAAGGGACCAGGACGCGGAAACGACCGCCATCCTGCTGTGCCGCAAGCTGCGCGACAGGTCCGAGCAGCAACGCAGCCGCTGCGAGTACGAGGGCATTCCTTAGCCGACCAACCATGGATCCATCTCCCTTGTGGGTTTCCCCGACATGTTACCGTCCGCTCCACGGCGGACCCGTCCGGACCGGTCCCGAACGATTTTCAACTAGTAAACCAACGAAAAGCCGGAGGTCCCCGAGTGTGCCAAGGCTCCGGCTGTACGGGATCCGAAGGACGAATCCCGGAAAGACAAGCTTAACAACTTATCGGCACACCCCTTCATGGGTCAAATCTCGTTCAGGAGAACGGTCCGTCGAAGTCTTCGAGCTTCGCCCGCAGCTCCTCCGGCATGCGCATCGATGCGCCCTCCTCGAAGTCGTACATGACCTGCACCGTCGATCCGCTCTGAAGCCGCTCGCCTTCCGAAGAGCGAACCTCATACTCCATTTCGAAGTGTTTACGTCCGAGTCGGGAGACTCTTACGCCGACGTTCACCACCTGCGGCCACAGGACCCGGGCATGCCAGCGGACCCGGCACTCCGCCAGCACGTATCCCAGATCCTCGGGGTCCGCCTTCCCCACCACCTCGGTCCAGTACGCCCACCGCGCTTCCTCGAAGTAGATGAGCGCATCGGCGTGGTGGGCATGGCCCGCGATGTCGATGTCGCGAAAGCGCACGGTGACGAGGTGATGGAAGCGGAACGGGTTGGGGTTCGTCATGTCTCGAAGGCCGGGAAGCGGGGTGGGCGGGCGCGTCGACATGGTGGTACGAGGAGGAGGCGGCGCGCTACCTTGTCACCATGGTCCGACACCTTTCACAAGGCGCTGGTCCTCGCGCTCCTGGCGGCCTCTGCGTGCGGAGGCGGTACGGTCGGGGGCGGCGGACCGGGTGTTCTCAGCGACGCCGAGTGGCGCTCCCTGAGACAGCCCCGGCCCCAGCCCCTTCCCGGAGCGCCTCGCCTGACCGTCGGCGAGGTTCGTTTCCTCGGGGCGTTCCCATGGCCGGAAGCGTCGCGCCCCGGCCCGGACCTGGGCGTAACCGAGCTGGTCATCGCCAACCTTCTGGGCCGCAGGGACGTTCTGCTGGTGGAACGGCGGCGCTTCGACGCCGCGGCCACCGCCGAACGTAGAGGGGAACCACGGCCTCCCCGACGTCCCCCGGTCGGCGTCTCCGTCGGTGCGGACCTGGACCTCATCGCCACCTGGGTGCCTACGTCTCCGGGCCAGGCCAACCTGGAGATCCGCCTGACCCGGCTCGAGACCGGCGACGTAGATGGGACAACGAGAGTCGCCGTCGCCCGCGACGCGGACCCGGTGACCATCGCCCGCTCCATCGTGGGAGGCGCGCTGGCACTCCTCGACGAGATGGGACGCCTGCCCGCCGAGTCCGATGCCGCGAACGTCTCACCGGGAACGCGTGTATCCACCGAAGCCCTCCGTCACTTCCTTCGCGGCCTCGCGGCCGAGGAGCGATGGGATTGGGAGGCGGCTCGACGAGGGTATCAACAAGCCCTCGCTGCCGAGTCCGACTTCCCGGAGGCCCGGAACGCGCTGGCACGAACCGCACGGTTGCGGTTGGGTGGGACACTGGCCGAAAGCTGAGGCGACGACGACATGGGTGGAGGCTTGGAGACGACACCGCGAAGGACGCCCATGGACCGGGTGCGATTCACCCTCGGCGTGGTCGTGGTCGGTGCGCTTCTCGCCGGCGCGCCCCACGACGGATGGGCCCAGACGCCTGCGTGCGCCTACCGGGGGGCAGCGGACGCCCTCGCCACCCGCGCTAGCCGTCTCGACTCGGTGGAGATCCGGCTGGGCGGCGAATCGGCCAAGCTGTGCTACGGCCGACCCTCGGCGCAGGGAAGACACATGGTGGGGGGGCAGGACCCCTACGGCCTTCCATGGCGCATGGGCGCCAACGAGCCGACGACCCTCCACCTCCCCTTCCCCGCCATCCTCGGCGGCGTCAACCTCGAAGCAGGTTCGTACACGCTGTACTCGATTCCTCACGATGGGCCCTGGACCATCGTCGTGAACGCGAACACGAACCGGTGGGGGATTCCCCTCAGCCCCGACGTGCGGCGTTCGGACGTGGGAAGCTTTCCGGTGACGCCCTCCACGGGTGAGGAGCACGTCGAGACCCTGACATTCCGGTTCGAAGGCCGCGGCAGCGAGGGCGTACTCGTCTACGAGTGGGAAACGACGCGGCTCCGCATCCCCATCGCCCGCCGATAGACGAAAGCGCGGGCCGGCCAACCCGCCGACCCGCGCTCCCTTCTCAGCCCCGACCCGCGGATGCCCGCCGGGTCATGGGGCAGAGGTCAGTTCCGGGTGCGAAGCAACCGAATGGACCCGGACCCGGTGTCGATGTTGATCTCCCCACGGCCATCGCCGATGGTGCCGCGGACGTGGTCCCGGCGCACCGACCTCACCTCGACGGGGAAGTCGAGATCGATCCCACCGCTACCGGTCTCGATGTCCACCGTGGCACCCAGATTCGCGGGCGCCCTGACCGTGATCCCGCCCGAGCCGGTGTCGGCCTCGAGGCGGTCCACGTCCGTGGTGAGCTCCACGTCGATGGAACCGCTCCCCGTGTCGAGCATGACGTCACGAGAGGTCACGGCGTCGATCTCGATGGAGCCGCTTCCGGTGTCGATGACGAGGACGTCGGCGGTGAGATTCCCGCCCCGTACGCTGCCCGACCCCGTGTCCACACCGATCTCGCGGCCGCGGACGTCGTTGACCTCCACGCGGCCCGAACCGGTATCGATGTTCAGGTCACCGTTCACGCCCCGGACCATGACGCTGCCGGAACCCGTGTCGACTTCCAGCGCCCCGCGGATGTCCACGGCGGTCACCCGCCCCGTGCCGGTATCGATGACCAGGTCGCCATCGACGTCACGGGCATCGACCTCGCCCACCGCCTGGTAGACCTCGACACTGCGCCCGGCCGGCACTTCGATGACCAGGTCGGCCCACGCCTCCATGCCGTTGCCCCGGCCCCGGATTTCCACCCGGTCTCCACCGCGGCCCATGTTTCCATCGGAGAAGGTGCCGTCGGAGCGCACCCTGGTGTTCATGTTCGAGCCGCGTCCCATCTCGGGATAGACGATCTCGTCGTCGGGATAGACGATCCGCAGCGTCGAGCGCCCGCGGATCTGTCCCGTCTCCATGCGGAGGTCGGACGCGTCGCGCCCCCCCCTCGAGATCCGGACCACGACATCGGAGCCGGACCCGGCCACGATCTCCACCTGGCCAGCGAGGTTGTAGATGGCCACATCGCTGCCGGAGATCCGTTGAACCTCCTGCGCTCCCACCGGTGCGGCGATCAGAAGAGCCGCCGTCATCCCCATCGCCCATCGCTTCATCGAAGTATCCTCCAGCCGTGTGCTTCGGCCTGATCGGTCCGTGTCGGTTCGAGTCATCGGATCCGGATGGACCCGTTGACGGTCTGCAGCTCGAGCTCGGGGCCACCTTCGCCCAGGACGCCTCGAGCGCTGCGCCGTGAGACGCTTCCCTGCATGAGGAACGGGATGTCGCTCTCGAAGCTGCCGTTGAGCCAGCTCGCATCGATGTCGGCATCGATGTCGTCGGGAAGATCGAGATCGATGCTGCCGTTCACCGTCGAGAACTCCACGGCGCTCTGGAAGGCCGAGCCCATGGACGCCTCGATGGAGCCGTTCACCGTCTCGGCTTGAGCGAACCCGGTGGTGGAGATCTCGATGTCTCCGTTGACCGACTCCGCGTACACGTCGCTGCGCAGGCCCGTGGCTTCGACCTCACCGTTGACCGTGCGTCCGATGACGGTCACGCCCTCGGGGATCTCGACCCGGAAGTCCACCTGCACGTCGTTGCGGTGGGTGTTCATGTTCCCGCTGTTGCCCGGCCCGCAGCGGTTCGGCTCACGACCTTCCGGCGTCGGATAGACCGCGCAGAAGGTGAGACCGTCACCGTGCTCGACGCGCTCGATGCGAACCGTCGACGGATCGGAGCGGCGAGCCCGGGCCTCGACCGTGACGACGACCTCGCTGCCCTCGGCGTAGACGAACTCAACGGACCCGTTGACGCCCTTGATCTCGATGGATTCGCCCTGTGCCACACGGCCGCTCCACCGGTAGTCCGTGGCGGACTGGCCCTCGGTAGCCGCCACGCCGGCGTTGGCGTACTGCTCTTCGCCGTCGAAGCCGAGGAAGGCCTCCACCGCGTGCAGCGTCTGTACGAGGCCACCCGTCTGGATGACCAGGATCGTGCCCCCGATGGTGAGCGCTGCGATGACGACCATAACGTTCTTCAGCTTCATCCCTTCCTCCTGGTTCATGGTCGCACCCCTCCGGGCACGTCCGTCTCGATGTCTATCTTCGCTGCAGAAGACGGATCTCTCCGTCGAATACCTGGATCTGGACGCTCGCCCGCGGCTCGCCCACGGTGAAGTCGAACTCGCGTCCCCCGGTGAAGCGCTGAAGCCTCACGGGGAACTCCGACTCGAACTCGCCGTCGAACGTCGAGACCGCGACCCGCGCGTTCGCCCCCGACGGCATGGCGATGGTGGCGTCTCCGTCGTGGACGAAGAAGCCGTACTCGCCGCCGTCGTCGATGGTGCCCGAGAAGTCGATGTCGCCGTCCTGGGTCTCCGCCCTCACGGATGAGGAGACGATGTCGGCCAGGACGATGTCCCCATCTCCGCTGTGCACATCCACGGGACCACGGGCGCCGCGGACGGTGACGTCGTCGGATTGGGACGAGGCGGACACGCCGCCCCGGGCGTCGACGATGTGGATCTCCCCTTCGATGGTGCGAACGGAGACCGGGCCTCCGGCGTCCGCGATGCGGACATCGCCGCTGACGTTGTTCACGTCGATCCGGCCGTTCATTCCCTCCACGGTGAGGTCCAGGGATCGGCCGCGGACCTGGATGTCCACGGACGCCGGAAGGCGCACGAACGCGTCGACCGAGCGGCTACGCCGCTTACGGTCGTCGGTGGAGACGCGAACGGTGGAGCCCGAACGCCTCACGCTGATTCCCGATCCCTCGTCATCCGTCCTCACCTCGAGTTCCTGTCGTCCCCACGCCTCTACGGAAACGTGGCCCGCGAGGTTCTCGAGGACGATGCGGTCCCCGGCCCGGAGTTGGACCAGGGTATCGGCGACCGAAACGTGGGCGCGGCCGGGACGCGGCGCGTCTGCCGGCGCCGACTCCGGGGCCTGGAAGCCCCACACGGACGCCAGGAGAAGTGCGAAACCGACGGAGGTCATCCGGCGCTCTCCGCTACGCGGGTCGCATCGCGGAGGTACTCGATCTTCCGCTCGTAGACACGGTGGAGGTGCTCGACGAGGAATTCGTTCTCGGGATCCTGGGCGAGAGCACGCCGTGAATCCTCGATGGCCTGCTCGATGATCCCGAGGTTCCGCTCCAGCACGCGCACCGTGTTGGGATCGAGGTCGTCGCGGGCCTCCAGCACGGCGGCTTCGAGGGACGCCAACTCGCCTGCGAGGGCGGCCGGTGGTTCGGCCACCTGCGTCGCGGCCATGATCACGCCGTTCGAGGGGGAGTCACCCGCCGTCCGGGTCGTGCCCGGCGTACCCTGGAGGCTCCAGGTGACGAACGACGTCGCGGCGATGAGCGCCACCGAGGCGGCCATCAGCTGTCGGGTGGAGAGGACGAACCGGCGGGGCGCCAGCGCATCCTCGACCTCGTCGCGCGTGGTCTCCCACCGGGAGGCCCCCGACGTCGATGCACCTCCTGATGCCGCGGTGGGAAGCGCGATGACCCGCGCCTCTTCCACCGGTGGCGCCACGGGCGCCTGGATGGTGGCGGCGATGCCGCCCCAGAGATCCCGTGACGGCTCCACAGGACCCAGCTCGGCGGCTTGGGCCCGAACGGCCCGCAACTCCTCGAGGACGGTGCGGCACTGTCCGCACTCCGCGAGGTGGGCCTCCACCTCGGCGTGCTCCTCCGCGGCAAGCTCCCCGTCCATGAAGGCCGAGAGCCGGTCCGTCCATTCCATGTGTTGGTCGACTCTATTCATCGTCAGTCCAGATGTTTTCGCATGAGCATCCGAGCCCGATGCAACTGTGACTTGGACGTCCCCACCGACACGCCCAGCGTCTCGGCGATCTCGTCATGGCTGTAGCCTTCGACGTCGTAGAGGACGAAGACGTCGCGGGCTCGCTCGGGTAGCTCGCCCATGGCCCGCTCCAGGTCCATGGCGTGTCCCGAAGACCGGCGAACCGGCGCAGCCAAGCGGTTGAGGAGACCTTCGCCGTGCGCCCGATGCGACTGGCGCCTGCGCAGGGTCTCCCGACGACTGAGTACGTGATTGATGGCGAGGCGGTGCAGCCATGTCCCGAACTTGGAGTCCCCCTTGAAGGTCCCCAGCTTGTTCCAGGCACGGATGAACACCTCCTGCGTAAGATCCTCGGCCACGTCGTCTCCCACCATTCGGATGCAGAGCGCATGGATCCGTCCGACGTGCTCGCGATACAGCCGCTCGAACGCCGCGTGATCACCGTCCGCCGCCCGGCGGACGTCAGCCTGCTCGAAGTGCTCTGGCACCCGTTGTCCCAAGTTGCCTCTGGTTTCGGTCCATTTTCCTTTCGTACACTGCATTGGACGGTATGGGGGGCGTCGGGGTTGGAACCCGGCGTCCGCCCACCCCAATCTCGGTTTCAGGGAGGCTCCGCACCACATGAACGATCCGTTCGCGCTCCGGGGAGACGTCGAGATCGTGGCCCACCGTGGCTTCAGCGCAGCCGCTCCCGAGAACACCATGGCCGCCATCGTGGCGGGGCTGGAAGCCGGGGCCGACGCCGTGGAGTTCGACCTTCACACCGCGGCCGACGGGACAGCCGTCCTGCTCCACGACGAGACCCTACGACGCACCACCGGCGGTCGAGGTAAGGTCACGGAACGGACCGTCGCCGAACTCGGCGCTCTTGATGCCGGGAGTTGGTTCTCCAGCGAGTTCACGGGGGAGCCTGTTCCGACGCTCCGCACGGCTCTCGGCGCACTCGCCGCGAGCGACGCCAGGATCTATGCGGAGGTGAAGGGCGTCGGGGATGTCGGCGACCTCGACGGCATCGTGGCCGACGTGCACGAGGCCGGCGTCGCCTCCCGGACGGTCTACATCTCCATGACGTGGGAGTACCTCCACGCCATCCGCGAGGCCGACCCCGACGCACTCCTGGGCTACATCGTCGAGCGGCGGAGGCGGACGGACGACGCCCTCTACCTGGCCACGGGGGACCCGAACGCCCTTCTCGACTTCGATGCGCGCATCCTCTTGAAGGAACCCACACTGGCCGAGCGGGCGCGTGAGGCGGACATCCCGCTGGCGTGCTGGACGGTGGATTCGCCTCACGACGCCGAGGCCATGGTGGGGATGGGGGTTCCGCGTATCACCACCAACCGGGTCCGGCGCATGGTGGAGTGGCGAGACGCCCGCTCACCCGGCTGACGCACGTCGAGAGGATGGTGTCGACTACGCCGCGGTGGGCGGCTCTTCGGGGGATTCGCCCGTAGGACCCGTAGGAGAGGAGTCCCCGGCGGATTCGTCCCCGTCCACATCAGGCTTCGGAGGCCCTTCCTTGGGGATCCGGATCTTGAACTCGCTCCCCTTCCCCTCCTCCGTGGAGACGCTGGCATCGCCGCCGTGGGCGACAGCGACGCCGCGAACGATGGTGAGCCCCAGACCCGCCGCGCCACGGTCCGTCCCTTCCGATTGCGAAAAGCGATCGAAGAGGGTGTCGATGAGTCTCTCAGGGACGCCGGGCCCGGTGTCGGTGACGGAGATGACCACATGGTCTCCATCCTCCCGGGCCGAGAGGGTGATCCGTCCACCTTCCGGCGTTACGCGGATGGCGTTGTCCAGCAGATTCGACAACGCCTGCAGGATCCGGTCGGCATCGATGCGCGCCTCCGCCTCCCCCTCGGGTGGCAGCACAGCCAGACGGATGCCCTTGTCCGCAGCCTGATCCCGGAACAGATCGGACGCCTCTTCGAGGATGGGCTGCAGGTCCTCCCGCAGCAGACGCACGACCAGCGCATCCGCTTCGATGCGCGAGACGTCGAGGAGATCCTCGATGAGGCGCTGCATCCTCTTTCCCGAGCGGTGGATGATCTCGGCCTGCCGCAGGCGCTGCTCCTCGTCCAAGGGGAGGTCGATGAGGAGCTCGGCCGCTGCGAGGGCCACCCCTAGGGGATTCCGCAGATCGTGGGACACGATGGAGACCACGTCCTCCCGCTGCTTGATGGCCCGCTCCAGCTCGCCTTGCCGCTTGAGCGTCTCCGTCATGTCTGTGAAGGTGAGCACGGCACCACGCAGCTCGAGGCCATCGACCATGGGGCGGAGGGACCATCGGGCGGGGAACGGCACCCTCTTCCGACTCCATAGCACGGCATCGGGGCCCGACTCCAGCGGGCGACCCTCACGGATGGCCAGAAGCAGCTCCGATTCCTCCCGGGGCCACGGCGTGGCATCGGAGCGGGTATGGAACACGGTGTCGTGGACGTCCCGGCCGAGGATCTCCGACTGGGTGAAGCCCAACAGGAGCTCACCGGCGCGGTTCAGGGAGATGCAGCGACCGCCCAGGTCGATGCCCAGCACGCCGTCGCCCGTGGCCTCCAGAAGGGCGTCGACCTCCCGACGGGCACGGACCGCCTCCTGACGTCGGAGCTCCCGTTCGATGGTGAGGTCCCGGTAGCGGTAGGCGACGCGCGCCACGATGAGCGTGGCGAAGAACGCCAGCGCCGCCAGCCCACGGGTGATGGTCGTCTGCAGCGTGAGCTGGCTCTCCATACGGCTGCGCGCCAGGTCGACTTCAGCCTCGATGGCGAGGTCGAGCTCACGGGCGGCACTCTGCAGTTCGTCGAAGCGCTCGAACACTTCGGCCCGGTGGGCCGGATCGAGTCTGGGCTCGACCGGCAGGTCGAGGGGCGGATTGAACATGAACTCGTTGAGGAACCGCCAGTCCGTGGACGCCGCACTGAGGCGGGCCACCCGCTCGAAGGCGCATACGTTCTGGGCGCAGTCGCGTTGTTCCGCCTCGGCAAGTTCATCGACGCGGCGGGCCAGGTCGCGAAGATCGTCCAGCGCCTCGTCCTCATCGGCGATGGCCCGGTTGTACTGCTGGCGGAGGGTTCGGTCGCCGGTGATGAGGTAGCGCTCGATGCGCGCCATCTGGCGAGCCTTGAGGAGGCGGAGCTCCGAGCTTCGCCGGGCCGCCGGCTCCAGAACGTCGGTGATCCGGGCCTGGAGCTCTGCGACCCGCTGCCCGAAGTAGGCGGGAACGGCCACGAGGGCCCCCAGCGCGAGAACGACGAAGCCGAGAGCCACGAGCCCCCGGATCCCGGGAGCCCGCGTCGCCTTATCGGCCATGGTGCTCGTCCGTTCGACTACTCGTCGAAGTCGAGGTCGCCCTCTCCCTCATCGAAGGTATCCTCCAGCAGACGGAAGCTCGCGTTGAGCTCCTCGTCGGTCTCGGTACCGAAGACGCGGCCGGCAATGTACTCGCCGAGGACCGGACCCTGCTTGAAGGACTCGGCCTGCCCGCCACCCGCCAGCCACACGTTGTCGAGGTCGGGGTGGGTGTCGATGATGAAGTTCCGGCTCACCGTGGAGCAGTAGTGGCAGGCCCGGGTCTCGTTGATGATCCCTTCGGCCAGGGCCGGGAAGAAGTCGGCCAGAATCTCCCGCGGACGCGCGTGCCGATCCTCCGGAACCCATCGCTGGCTCGTGTCGGGGTCGTTCCCTCGGTCGCCGCCGGTCCGGATCCGGAAGCCCCGATTGTCGCCCGGTAGTGCCGGCCATCCGGTGCAGCCGGGCACGCCGTAGCTGGGACAGTTGGGCCATTCGAAGCTGTGGTCCCCCGGCCGCGTGGCGAAGTAGTAGACGTGCCCGATGGCGTTGGCCGAGTAACGCTTGCCGAGAAGCTCAGGCAGGAAGTGGTGGAACCACGCCCCGGTGGCGTACACGAACAAGCCCGCCTCGAGACGCTCCCCGTTATCGAGGTGTACGTTCTGAAGCGTCCGGCCATCGGCATCACCATGGAAAGCCTTGGCGATGCGGATCTCTCCGCCCTCCTGTTGGAAGACCCGTGCCACCGATTCGATGGCGCGACGCGCCCGGACCACGCCGGCGGAGGGCTCATAGATGGCATGCTCCATCCCCGGCGTGTGGATCTGAGGCCACCGGTAACGAACCTCCTCCGGGGTCAGCCGCTCATACGGATGACCGAGGATGTCCCAGTTCTCCATGGAGTTTTCCATGGAAAAGCTCAGCTCGTCCCTCATGATGAGGTCGCCGGTCTCGTAGTACAGACGGGGCAGCAGGGAGTCGGTGTGCTCCTCGTCCCACTCCTTCCACTTCTGCATGGAGCGGATGGCCCACTTGGCCCACTGCAGGCCAGTCTCCCGACCGCCGTAGCTGCTCCGTACGCCACGGGTCTCCCCGCCGGAGGCCGACTTGGAGTTCCCGGGCCCGTACTGGTCCAGGAGGAGGACGTTCATGCCCCCGCGTTGGAGGTTGAGGGCCGTCCACGCCCCGAAGTTGCCGGCCCCCACCACGACGACGTCCGGCACCTGGCCACGCCGGACCCAGGGGGCCTCCACCGGTTTCTTCGCATCGGGGGTCTCCGAAGCCCCCACGCGCTGCCCCGTCACGGCCAGGCCTGCGCCCGCCGTGGCCGCCTTGAGGAAGTCGCGTCGATCCAGAGTCATGCCTACTCGCCCCGGATGGAGGCGAGGCTGATTCCGTCGAGGACGGCACGTTCGGCCGGAAGCTCGGCGCTCCCGGGCTCGAAGCCGTTCATTCGCATGATGTACGTCACCACGGCCACCGCCTCGTCGGGCGTGAGGCTACCGGGCGCGGTCTCCGGCATGGAGCTCTGGATGAGGTTGTAGAGGTTGTAGGCGGAGCGCCGACTCCACTTGAACTTGAACTGCGAGTCGGAGAACTCGCTCGAGTAGTGGCACTCGGTGCACTGGGCCCTGAAGAGGTCCCTACCCCGGTCGGCCTGGTCGTCGGTGAAGGAAGCCGCCGCCATGGTCGTGGGAGCGGGATCGGCAGCCGGAGCTGCGGGTGCCTGGGCCGTGGTCTCGGGCGCTGGAGCCGGCATCGAATCGGTTCCACCGGACGACGCGCACGCCGCCAGGAGCGTTCCGACAAGGGCGAAGATGGGCTTGCTCTTCGGAGTCATGGGCTGGTGTCTGGGTTCGGGTCGCTAGGAAGAAAAGGCGGAGTGACGGGTCCGGCAAGCGGTTTTTCCGCGCAGCCCGTCCGGCTGGTACCCCGGCATTCCCGGCGGGATGCTCAGATCTTGAGATGGATGCCGCGGCGGTGGAGGATCCACATGACGCCGAGCCAGAAGACAACGTACGTCACCGCGAAAGCGAGGGAGCCAGGGTAGTCTCCCGCCCAGCTCTGGAAGGCGTTCTGATAGATCCAGCCGTAGAGAGAAGTTCCCTCGTCGACCCGGATCCGTGCCATGGCCTTCGTGACCATCCCCGACGCGACGAAGACCAGGATGGCGTTGCGTCCGTACACCACCATCCACTCCTGCCACGCGCCGCGAAGCCGCCGGACGTCGATGAGCCAGTAGAGAACGCCGAGAGCCACCAGGGCCGTCCCCGCCGTGAAGACCACGTACGAGCTCGTCCAGAGGTTCTTGTTGATGGGGAAGACGAGGCCCCATCCGAGTCCCACCACCGTCGCAACCAGGCCGACCGTGACGAGACCCCGTGTCTTCTCGACACCACTCGCCGGAGACCGAAGTCCCTCCCCGGTGAAGATGCCTAGAAGGGCGGTGGCAATGGCGGGAAGCGTGGAGAGGAGTCCCTCCGGATCCCACGTGCCCTGCCAGAGGTGGCCGTCGAGCAGAAGTCGATCCAGCCAACCGGCCAGGTTGCCGTCGGGACTCAGGTCACCCGCCCCGTACCCGGGCACGGGGACCCACATCATGACGGCCCAGTACCCCAGGAGGAGGAGCGCCGTGAGCCCCACTCGGGCGCCCATACCCAGGTACACGTAGGCCGTGGCGGCGAAGAAGTACACGAGACCGATGCGCTGGAGGACGCCGTAGTAGCGCATGGTGGTTACGTCGAAGTCGGGGACCGCCCGCATGGCCAACCCGAGCACGATGAGGACGGCGGACCGACGCGCGATGTGCCGGACGAGGTCGCCGCGGTGGGCGCCCTCCTCCAGGCGGCGGGCGAAGGAATACGGTACCGCGACGCCCAGAATGAAGAGGAAGTACGGGAAGATGAGGTCGGTGGGCGTCCACCCGTGCCACGCCGCGTGGGCGAGGGGCGGATACACGTAGGCCCAGCTGCCCGGATTGTTGACGAGGATCATCCCGGCGATGGTAAGCCCGCGGAACGCATCCAACGACTGAACGCGGCCCCCGCTCACGTCGACCTCGATGACGCGGGAGCGCTGGTCGCCTCGTCGCGGAGGCGCGCCTCGGCGGCGTCACGGTCGAGTGGGGTGTTCACATTCATGGAGGTCGCTTCGCCCTCCACCTCCACGATCTGGCCGGCTACCCCTCGAAAGAGCGCCTGGGCCGCCAAGGTCCCCTCGTCCAGAAGTGCCGTCGCGGCACTCCGGCACCGGAGCGAGTAGACGGCACAGAGGGGCTCGAAGGGGGGCTTTCCCTCCCGGGCGGCGGCCACGGCATCCGTGCCTGGCGCGGCCGCACGGTACAGAGCCGCCAGGCGGGCGACGGCCTCGGGGCCCACCAAGGGAAGGTCGGAGGCCAGGACGAAGACGGCGTCGAAGGGGCCCGACTCCGCGCGAGCCAACGCAGTCTCGATCCCCGCCAATGGGCCACCGCCCGGCCGCAGGTCCGGGATCACCCGCCACTCTCCCCGGGGGGTCTCACGCCGAGCGGAGACGACCACCACGTCGTCGCAGGTCGCAGCGAGGGCGGTCACCGCACGGCGGAGCATGGACACCCCTCCCACCTCCACCCCCGTCTTGTCCCGACCGAAGCGGCGGGACGCCCCGCCTGCCAGGACGGCCCCCAGGAGGCAGCCCCCGTGGGAGGACCCGGAACGCGCGGATCGGTTCATGCGATGCGTTCTTCGCCGGCGTACACGTTGAAGCCGCCGTCCCGGGCGAAGCCCACGAGGGTCTGCCGGAACGTTCGCGCCAGATCCACCGCGAGACTCGACGGGGCCCCCACGGCCACGAGTGCCGGAATCCCCGCCGCTACCGCCTTCTGGACGAGCTCGAAGGACGCGCGTCCGCTCACCACCAGGACGGCGTCCGAGGCGGGCAGCTTCCCGTCGAGGAAGAGTCGACCCACCGCCTTGTCCACGGCGTTGTGGCGCCCCACGTCCTCCATGACCACGCGGGCGTCACCGGTGGCGGAGAAAACGCCGGCGGCATGCAGCCCGCCGGTGCGCGCGAAGACCGATTGGCGGCGGCGGAGCACGTCGGGCAGCTCGGCTACGACGGCGGCGTCGAGGCTGGGGCCGGCCTCGAGAGGGGTGCACCCGATGGCCGCCACCGCCTCCAAGGAGGCCTTCCCGCAGACGCCGCAGCTCGAGGTGGTGTACACGTTGCGGCGGAGGGCTTCCATGTCGACGGAGAGCCCCGGCCGCAGGCGGACCTCCACCACGTTGTACTCTTGCTCCTCGGGCCCGCTGCAGTACGTCAGCTCCACCACGTCCTCGGCGGCGCGCACGATGCCCTCGCCGTGCAGGAAGCCAGCGGCGAGCTCGAAATCGGCGCCCGGGGTGCGCATGGTCACGGCGAGAGGTTCCACGCGGCGACCCTGGCCGTCGGCCCATGAGAGCCGGATCTCGAAGGGCTCTTCCACGGCGAGGCTGTCCTTGTCGGTCTGCCGAGTGACGTCGACGCTCGACTCGTGGGGGGCGGCGGCCTCACTGTCCCGGCCCCCCTTGGCAGCCCCGCCGGTACGTACCCGTGTGACCCGAGTCCCCTGCGTCGCACCGCGTTGGCCGATCATGGGGCCGCGTGACCGCGCTCCACCCGGACCACGGCGGTGAAGTCGGGGATCCCGCACTGGGGCTCGACGACGTCACGGCGGATGAGCGGATTGGCCTCCGGCCAGAAGACCTGGAGGTTGCGCTCCTTCATGTCCGAAGGGCGGCACGTACCGTGGTAGACCCCGACCTCCGACACCAGCGTCACCGGGTCCCCTTCGGACAGACCGAGCCGCTGGGCATCGGCGGGAGCCATGAAGACGTGGTCCCGGACGCCCCCGGTGAGGGGGTCCCGCTCGGCCTGGATCATGGAGTTGAACTGTTTGCCCCGCCGGGTACTGAGGTGGAAATGGTCGTCGGGGATGTCCAGCTCGGGCGGCGCAACCGGATGGAAGTGGGCCTTTCCGTCGGCCAGAGCCGTACGGCCATCGGCGCAGAGCCGAGGCCCCCCCCACTGCACCGCGTCGCCTGCCGCCTGGAAGGCCTGGATCCCGTCGTAGAAGGGCACGGCGCGCGCGATGTCCTCCCGGATGGCCTGGGCGGTCTCGAAGCCCACCCGCCGCTCCGGCGCCACGCGATGAGCCAGGTCGACGAAGACCTCCCACTCCGATCGCGCTTCTGCGATGCGCGGACCGGGAATCTCCGGTGAGAAGTAGATGCGGCGCTCCGTCGCGGTCTCGGTGCCCCCACCCGGCTGTTCGTAGCGGGTGGTCGCCGGGAGAAGGAGCACCGTGTCCTCGGGCTCGACAAACATCTGGTGGGTGAGGACGATGTCCTGGTGTACCCGGAAGGGAACGCGCTCGAGGGCCTCGCGGCAGTACGCCGGATCCGGAAGGGTACCCAGGTAGTCCCCACCGATGGCCCACAGGAGATCCATCTCCCCCCGGTGAGCGGAGTGGACGGTTTCCACGGCCGACAGCCCCCGCCAGGACGGGACGTCGAAGCCCCAGAGCTCGGACATCTCCCGGGCTCCCTCCTCCCCTACCGACCGGCCGCCGGGGAAGGACCAGGGTACGGCCCCGACCTCGGCGCCTCCCTGGACGCCGCTGTGGCCACGGATGGGCATGAGCCCGCACTTCTCCCGCCCCAGGTAGCCCCTCGCCAGCGCCAGGTTGACGATGGCCTGCACGTTGTCGACGACTAAGCG